>Ga0315268_10001218_pt1 | contig 29506 bp, 28 predicted proteins | sample C1_top_MG_FD_204535 | JGI IMG/M metagenome (GOLD analysis project Ga0315268, IMG submission 204535) | Sediment microbial communities from Yellowstone Lake, YNP, Wyoming, USA - C1_top | ecosystem: Environmental > Aquatic > Freshwater > Lake > Sediment | place: USA: Wyoming | collected 2017-08-01
TACCTATCAATTTCTATAATAATTTATATATTTTTCCTGGGTCATATTGGACAAATCCCAGTAGTATTGATATTTTAAACCAACCCAAAATCATTTATTTATTTAATTCGCTTATCGGTACCCATGGCTTATTTATATATTCCCCAATTTTAATTTTTTCGCTTTTTGGTCTAAAAAAAATTCTTATGGATCAAGAACATAAAGTAATTAAAGGACTAACACTTTTTACTCTTATTTCTATTTTAATTTTTATTTTAATCATAGTTATTAGAACCAATAGCTATGGCGGCAATGCTTATGGAATGAGATGGTTTATCTGTTTTATACCGATACTTTTCTTTTATTTAGCTATTTATTATGAAGAAATTATAAAAAGATATCAAACTATTTTTATATTTCTATTAATTTTTTCCATTTTATTTTCTATTTTAGGATATATCCAGCCATGGAATTATAATTGGGTGCTGATTGGCGACAAAAATTACTATATACCGTTGCTTGGTAAAATGGGTTATCTTCAGAGTTTATTTTAGTCTTAAGAGATAATTTAAAAACAAAAAATAAAAAAAGAGACAAAGTCCTGGCGATGACCTACTTTCCCACGAGGATAAACCTCAAGTATCATCGGCGCTGAAGGGCTTAACGGCTGAGTTCGGGATGGGATCAGGTGTTACCCCTTCGCCAGAATCACCAGGATTCTGCCTCTTTTTAAATTATTCGCATTTTAATGTCTTTGTTATTGTCCGGCAATAGTGGCCGGAGAGATGATGAAAATTAAGCCAATAAATGCGGTTATAACCAAAAAAATTAATATTAGTTTTATGGTTATTTTTATTTTTTTAATTTTTTCCATCTAATTTATATCCTTTATGGTTATGGTTAAATAAAAACCTAATTAGTATGGCTCGGCTCAATCCCTTACGGGACTTACACCTGCCACCTATCAACCTTCTAATCTCGAAGGAGGTAAAAAATCCTAATCTTGAAGTAAGCTTCACGCTTATATGCTTTCAGCATTTATCTTGGCCGAACGTAGCTACTGAGCAATGCTCTTGGCAGAACAGCTCATACACTAGAGGTTCGTTCTTTCCGGTCCTCTCGTACTAGGAAAGAGTCTTCTCAAGATTTAACGCCCACGGTGGATAGGAGACCGAACTGTCTCACGACGTTCTGAACCCAGCTCACGTACCGCTTTAATTGGCGAACAGCCAAACCCTTGGGAGCTTCTCCACCCCCAGGATGCGATGAGCCGACATCGAGGTGCCAAACCGGTTCGTCGATATGGACTCTTGGAACCGATCAGCCTGTTATCCCCGGAGTAGCTTTTGTCCGATGAGCTTCTTCGATCCTATAATCGAAAGTCGGATCACTAAGTTCTGCTTTCGCAACTGCTCGACTTGTGGGTCTCGCAGTAAAGCTAGCTTATGGCTTTGCCCTATCAGTCGGATTTCCATCCCGACTTAGCTAACCTTTGTAAACGCCTCCGTTACTTTTTAGGAGGCAACCGCCCCAGTTAAACTACCCACCAGACACTGTCTCCTGCACCTGATTCAAGGCACGGGATTAGAATTAAGATTAAATCAGAGTGGTATTTCATATTGCGACTCCATCCCGCCCGAGAGCGGAACTTCGAAGTCTCCCACCTATGCTAAGCAAATTCAGCCTTAACTCAATGCCAAGTTGTAGTAAAGCTTCACGGGGTCTTTTCGTCCAGCCGTGGGTAACGAGCATCTTTACTCGTCTTGTAATTTCGCCGAGTCCCTCGTTGAGAGAGTTCTCAAGTCGTTATGCCATTCGTGCAGGTCGGAACTTACCCGACAAGGAATTTCGCTACCTTAGGACGGTTATAGTTACCGCCGGCGTTCATCAGCGCTTCGGTTTGGTGCTTGCACACCTCCCCTTAACGTTCTGACACTGGCCAGGCATCAGCCCCTATACATTGCCTTGCGGCTTCGCAGGGACCTAAGTTTTTGGTAAACAGTCGCTTGAGATCATTTGTTGCACCCCGACGTAAAGTCGGGGAGGCCATATACCGAAGGTACGGCCACTTTTTTGCCGAGTTCCTAAACGAGGGTTCTCTCGTACACCTTAGCACATTAAGTGCCCACCCACCTGTGTCGGTTTACGGTACGATCATCTTTATCTTTAACGCTTAAAATCTTTTCTCGGCACCCCGTCAACCAGAATCGGGTCCACCTTGCGGTTTCACCTTCCATTGCCCCGATTTACACCGGGGTAACGACGCGTATAGCCAAGAACGCGCTCTAGTTTTATTGATGCGTCAACTTTAAGCAAAGACAAAGACAGTGCTGGAATATTAACCAGCGTTCCATCGACTACGCCTTTCGGCCTTATCTTAGGATCGACTAACCCTGGGTCGATTTGCGTTGCCCAGGAAACCTTGGGTTTTCGGTGGGCCTGGTTCTCGCAGGCCTTTTTGCTACTTATACCAACATTCTCGCTTCTTAAGACTCCACCAAACCTTACGGTTCAGCTTCGCTGCCTTAAGAATGCTCCTCTACCACCTCCACTTACAAGTAAGCGAAGGTTCGTATCTTCGGCACTAGGCTTGAGCCCCGTTGAATTTTCGGCGCAAAATGGCTTGACTAGTGAGCTGTTACGCTTTCTTTAAAGGGTGGCTGCTTCTAAGCCAACCTCCTAGTTGTCCATGTTATTTCACCGCCTTTTACACTTAGCCTAGATTTAGGGGCCTTAGATGACGATCTGGGCTTTTTCCCTTTTGACTAATGGAGCTTAGCCCCCATAGTCTGACTCCCATAATTCAATTTGGAGTATTCGGAGTTTGGTTGGAGTAAGTAGGTAAACCCATCTCACTCCATTCAGTGCTCTACCCCTCCAAAAGGATTTATGAGGCTAGCCCTAAAGCTATTTCGAGGAGAACCAGCTATCGCCAGGTTCGATTGGCATTTTACCCCTATCCACAACTCATCCCCTAGTGTTGCACGGCTAGTGGGTTCGGACCTCCCCCCGATTTTCATCGGGGTTCATCCTGGTCATGGATAGCTCACCTGGCTTCGGGTCTAGTCAATGAAGTCATTTAGAGAGTTAGTGGAATTAGTTTGTCTTTTGGACTAACTAACCACTAACCAGCTAATGGTCGCGTGTTAGCGCTCGCTTTCACTGTGATTTCGCCCTTTTCGGGCTTAATCGAACTACATTGAACTAACTCGTTGGTTCATTCTTCAATAGGCACGCCGTCATCCCGATTTGCATCGGGACTCCGACTGCTTGTAAGCATATGGTTTCAGATACTATTTCATTCCCCTCACCGGGGTGCTTTTCACCTTTCCCTCACGGTACTTGTTCACTATCGATCACCAAAAGTATTTAGCCTTGGGGCAATAGTCGCCCCGGCTTCCCATGAGATTTCACGAGTCTCATGGTACTAGAGAGTAATTACCAATAAAGCTTTTGAGTGTCTTTTTCGCCTACAGGGCTATCACCTTCTATGACGGCTCTTTCCAGAACCTTCGGCTAAAGACTGGTTTTGAAGTTACCCCCGAATTCTCGGGGCAGCCCCATAACATGCGCTTTATTCCTAAAGTCATAAGCTTTAGACGTAATTATCCCGCAACACCCTTAAAGCATAAGGGCTTATGACCCCTGCTCGCTTTTCGCAAGACAGCTTTAAAAGTTTCGGCTTTTCCCTTTTCGCTCGCCACTACTAAGGGAATGTATTTATAAAGTTGAAATTATTGAAGTCGTTGAAACCGTTGAAACGGTTCCAACGAAGTCACCGAAGGCGACTGATTCAATATTTCAACATTATAAAAGATCTGTTTCTTTTCCACTGGCTACTAAGATGTTTCAATTCGCCAGGTACACTTCATTATCCTATTTTATTTAGATAATGATAATCCAGATTTATATTGGATTAGGTTTCCCCATTCGGACATTCCCGGATCAAAGGTTGGTTGCCACCTCCCCGAGACTTATCGCAGGCTCCGACGTCCTTCTTCGTCTTTTGGTGTCAAGGCATCCACCATATGCACTTTGTTTATTTAACCATAACCATGAAAGATACAAATTATTTATTCATGGTTGTTTAATTTTTTGCTCGTATACCTTGTATTCAGTTGTTAAGGTGCAGGGGTTCTTATGAGATACAAAAAAGCCGCTATTCGCGGCTTATCTAAAGCCTTAAAATTAGGCTAAAAATCAGCCGCTTTTTATTGTTAAATAAAGGTTTTTTTGTCTCATAGTTGCTTGTGGATAATTATATTATTTCAAGCATCTATAATTATACATTATTTTAGAAATATGTCAAATAGTGAGTTTTGGAATAAGGAAAAAGCCGTCATTCCAGTAGGATAAAGAATGGCGGCTTATTGCGGATAGTTGGTAGCTATTTTTCTCTACCAGGTAGGGTCCAAGCTGGGATATCTCTTTTGCCCGTTTTGATGGGGAAGGGCGAATTATTATTAAAGTGCAAGCGCACTTCTTTGCCCGTAACTTGTCCATCAACTCCGGCAATGTTGAAGAGAGCCTTATCTCCGGCTGGGCAATCGCAGGGAAGATCATTATTACCAGTTTCGATTACTCCGGAGTCATTACATTTTGAGCACTTCGGCATTTTCATCTCCCTCCTTTCGAGATTCAATTAGCCTGTTTCTAGAGACTTTGAAGGTTATCATAATAACAATAAGAAGTAAACCCCCCAAAACAAAAAAAGAGATCTCGGGGGGATTTTCTGAAAAAAAGAAAAAGGGGCTCAGCCAGAAAGTCTGGTTAGCCCCGGTTAGTCCTCTGTCAGCTTGACTTGTTCAAAGAACTTTTGTCCGTATTCTAGGACTATCTTTTGGGTTTTGCTGCTGCCATAATCAACGAGATGCAGTTTATCTTTTGAGAGACAGAAGTTTTTTTCATTTGAGAAATGGTGTCCATCCTCGAAGACTTGCCAGTTAGTGATCTTGATAAATTGAGGCCAGAAGATATCTGCTGATAATCGGCATTCCTCGCCATATTTTTGAACATTAAAGAGTCCAAAGAGCGAGAAATAAGTTGGCTGTAAGAATTGATGCTTGGTTTTTAGATAAAACCAGAATTCCCGCCAATTTTTCAGTATCCCCAGGAAAATATAGCCCCTATATACCTCATGTTCAATTGGTGCACTCCAATCCCTTTTTAAACTTCTCCACTTACCTCTCATGATGTCGTGGTAAGAATAGTACAATGGTTTCCATAACCGCATAACTGGTATTTTCACTACTATTCCGAGATAAGGAAAAACGAATACGATTCTGTTACGTCCTTTTCTAACCCGCACCTGAATTCACCTCCTTAAGATCTGAGTTTAAAGAACAAGCGAGTTTATCATCTTATACTTTCCTTTTAGAAATGTCAACCCAAAAAATAAGAAAAGAAAAAGGCCCCGGACAATCTCCGTAGAGACTGCCGGGGCCGGAATCGAAAGAACTAAACTACTTCTGCAACTCCTTGATAATCCTTGCTTGCTCGACCAGTTTGGTGCGAGCGACTCGCAAGGCTTCACGAAGCCGTGTCACTTCTGACTCAATTTCTTCGTTTCTGCTCGGAAACGGGTTCATCTTGACGATCATGCCACTTACGACTGCGGCGATCGCCACCACTCCGAACACCGAGACAAGGAAGTCGACAACGACCCACTGCGGGATGAGCACCGGACGGTAGATTGCGACCAGCGCGATCGCCACCCAGTGGCTTGTGCAGTAGGAACATGACACGAGTTCGCCAAGCCAGCTCGAGCGCGCAGCGATCCATTCCCTTGCAGAAGCGAACACCCGCGCCCTGGAGACGGTCACCGAGATCGCCGCTGTTGCCAAAGCCAGGATGGCGATTTGGTAGAATCCCGTGAGATTCATATTAGTCCTCCACCCATCGCCGTACGCCACAACAGATACTCCAGTGGCCGTTTGGCTTTGTCCATTCCTGGATTTGGTCGGCCTTCTTAATGGCCGCATCCACCTCGGCGAGCACATCGTCGATCTGCGGCACCTGATTAGAGATGTCGGCCATCTCGAGAGACAAATCGCCATCACCGGAGGGCCGCTTGGTCTTCTTGCGCAATCGGTCTTGCAACATGGCGTCACCTCCTCTTTACATCGTCGTTTGACGGAACCGCTGAATATCCTTGACATCTTCGCGGAAATCGTGGATAAACTCTGCTATCTCGTCGGTGTGGTTGAGGTCACAGTTCTGTCGCTCGACTGCGTTCACCGCTGCCACGAGATCATCCTTGTAGAGACCTTCCCGCTTTTTCTTTGACAAGTCCCGGCGCAGAGCGATGGATGTTGCCTGATCGACAACGTTCACGATCATGCCACCATTCACGATGTTGCCCAACGTGAAGTTGAGCACGCCGTTCGAACGGGTAGTGATCTGGTAGAGCACGCGACGAGACTTGAAAATCTCATCGCTACCGAGTTTTGCCAGTTTCTCGCGCGAGAACCCGTTGTTCAAGGGTACTTGTTTGAGGTTGAGCAGGAAAATCTCGGCCACGCTCTCCGGGGTTGGGCGGTCGATCTTGATCTTGCGATCGATGCGGCCGTCGCGAACCACCGCCGGGTCAAGGATATCCGAGCGGTTTGTGGCTAAGATGACCAGAGCGCCCGAATCCTCGAGTCCGTCCATCTCCGTGAGAAACATAGGGACGATGGTACGTTCGACGTCTGAGCTGATGCCCGAACCGCGCTTCGCCAAGATGGCGTCGGCCTCGTCGATGAACACCACTGCCGGGTAGCCGTACGTCTCTTTGTGCTTGCGCGCCCGCTGGAAGATCTGACGGATAGTCGCCTCTGCCACACCCACGAAGCGGTCGAGAATTTCAGGACCCTTGATGTAGATGAATCCTGCGGAATTCGTGCCGCCGTTGTAGATGCGGGCGAGAGCAGTTGCCGTCGCCTTGCCGATCATGGTCTTGCCGCACCCGGGAGGCCCGTAGAGCAGAATACCCTTGACCGGGCGCTTACCATAGAACCGGAAAATATTCGGATTAATGTGCGGAAACTCTACAGCCTCGATCATCTGCTGCTTGGCTTCCGCTAGTCCGCCGATGTCATTCCAGGTGACATTCGTTTCGGCCGTGAAGCTGAAACGCTCATCCTCTTTCCCGAGATTGCGGATGATGACGGTCGCCGTGCCGTCGAGCACCACGCGGTCGCCTTTCTCTAGAGAGCCTACGAACTTGCCGTTGAAGACGACACGGATCGAGGATTCATAGTCCACTTCCGAGAACGTCTCGTCGATCACGCGTCGCAGGTAACCGACGTTACCACCGATCTGCATCGAGGTCACGTCGACGATCTGCATCGTTTCCATGACGATCGTGACCATGTCGCCGGGCGTGACCTCGCGATCATTTGGGAGAAGTACCTCAAAGAACTCATCCTTGACAACGATTACGGCGGTGCCGAATGGCTTCAGCAATACCTCGAGGGCGTACTCGTTCTTACAGTCGCAGGTTGCATGGAATGGAACCCCGGTCTTTCCGTTGTCCAAATCCACGTAGGCGTAGCCAGCGCTGTCAATTTGCCGGATGGTGCCCGTCTGTCCCTTGTAAGAACCACGGTACACACGCACCGCCGCACCTTCTTTGAACGCCTTCTTGTCTTTTGTCGCCTTCGGCTGACCCACGGCCACGACCGTCGCATAAGCAAAGGGTGGACTGGTGAGTTGATTGAGTATCTCTTTCTGCTCGAGGAGCTTCTTTTTTGCCTGCTCGAGCGCGGTGCGGAGCTGTTTGACTTGCTCATGAATTTCTCTCTCGTTCACGACTGACCTCCTGACCTGTTGACGTTTGCGGTTTGATCCTCATCGGGAGTTTCGAGACAGACGTCGACTGCCCGCAAGACCTTCGTTCCCGAGGAATCGTCAATCGTTCCGATGGCGAAGTGGACATTCAGCCCACGCGCCAACTCCAGTCCGCCTTGGACTGAAGCCACGACGAGTTTTTGTCCGTCGTGCGGACTCGACGGGTCTTTCACGCGCACCTTCCAAATTGTTCGTCCTTCTGGAGCGGTGTCAAACCCGACGACGAATCCCTTGTGTCGTCGGTCCATGGTGTCCTCCTATCTTGTTTGACCTGTGTTGACCGAAACGACTGTTTTGACCTTTTGACCACCTCCTCTTTGAGTTTTTAATGAACCCAAGACACAATTGTCTTGGACGCTCTATGTTAGCATATTTCCGCCCTCCTGTCAACACCCAAAATAAGAAAAGAAAAGGAGCCAATCCGTATTGCGAATGGCTCCTGTTGAGTGGAACGAGGGTGGGTTTAGGATGGGTTTATGTCATCAAAGAAGATTGGCAGTTTCTGCTTGAATTCCCCCAAAAGCGGTAGCATGATCTGGCGCATCTGGGGATGCGCATCTTTTGAGCATCGGAGTCGGAGAACGTGCCGCCATTCCCTGAGATTGAAAGTGACGACAATCTCGGTTTTGAGGGAGTTCGGGAGAACAGAGCGAGCTTTCTGAGGGCTAGCCTTATGCTCCAGAAGTTTGAAATAGACTCTTTCCGCTGCTTCCATAGCCGATAGCCAGATTTCATACTCCACAGTTTCCGGCTGCCAGAAGACAGGCCTGATTACTGTAATCTGGTTGCCAAACTGATCTTTGGCATAATTACAGAAACGGGTGCTTTCTTGGGAGTAGGAGGCAATCCGGTGGCGCACTATTTCATGAGTGACGCCCCGGTCGCAGATAATACGAACTGTGACTTTTTCGTGTTCCAGCACGGATTCATGTCCGCGAGCGATGATGTCACGAATCAATTTTTCGGCTGAACCAGGACCTATTTTCCCTTCACTTTTGTAACAGGTCCGGCCGTACCGCTCCAGTCTTTCCAAGACTCGTTCCTGGTCAAGTTCTTCCGGGTATTCAATCACATAGTAGGGTTCAATCACTTTTGCCATGGTAGTTTACCACCCTTTCGCTGTTGGAGTGTGTTACTGTTTAAGAACTAATAATATTGTCGTAGGTCCCAAATTTAGCATAACCTAAGTTTATGTGTCAACCCCCAAAACAAAAAAGAGCTCGCATTCGCTCAGGCTAATTGCGAGCTTGAATTGCTTCTTCGCGAATTTTAGTAAGGATGTTGCAGAAAACCTTCGCAGGTAGTGAAGCGTTTGGTGGATCTGGTTCCCCGAGATCGTGTGTGAGCATCATTTTCTCGGAAGCCAAAAGAGCTTTCATTGCTTCGTTGTTCTGTTCGAACTTAGCGCGGATCGCTCTCTCAATAAGTTGGCGATGTCTGGTTGAGCCGTAGGCAATGGCTTGCCCTTTCCACCAGACTAGCTTTCGTTCAGCTTCCTTCCCCAGCCGCTTTGCTTCTACGCCGACGGATTGGAAAGCTTGTTGTCGAATAGGATGCCCTTCAGGGAACTTCGTTCCCTGAATAAATCCTTCGACAGAAGCGATTCTTTCGCCATCAAGTATAAAAGGATCGTTTGAGAAATTGCTGAGACGGCGGGCCCGCCAATCATCAGACTTACTACCAATATTCAGGATTGGCATTTTATCCTCCTTTTTTAAGTGCATGATTGATTACATTGTAGTTGATTCTAATCGAAACATGAGAAAAATAAAGATTAACACACTGTATTTTGTGTGTCAACCCCTCCAACAAAAAGGAATCATGGGAAGTTCTATTAAAAATAAAAAGAGGGAAGACTCAGGGAGTCTCCCCTCTGTAACGAACTTGCCTCCTTCAACTATTTCCGGTAGCAGAATTGTACCTGACTAACCCGGATGACCCGAGTCTTATCTGAGCCATAATCGGGTTGCGTCGTATTTCCCTTTATCACGGCAAACGTCAGGTCTGCTTTATCTCCGATGAGTGCCAGACCTAAAGTTATCCATCCGGCCTTCACTCCGTTCATCGGCTCGGAAACAGTCCAGGAGTTGGTGCCGACACCGAATGCAGCTATGTTCTTACTTTTGAAACCCCAGGTTACGTAGATGGACACCATGCATAAAGTCGGTTTAGCAAACCCCGTGTAGATTGTTTCGGCGTCATCGTTCTGACCAGGACTTACGGCCAAATCGACATCCTTGACAATACAGGTGTCCATTCCGGGCTGCGGCGGGTTGATAATGATGGTCGTGTCTCTGCCACCGTCTTTTCCGTTCGGACAGACAGGATTGGCATCATACTTGCCCGCGCAGCCAGCAATGAACAGAGCAGCCAGCAAAGCTAAGAGAAGAAAGACGTTTCTTGTCTTCATATTACCTCCAGGGCCAGAAAGTAACTTGGCCGATTGTTCGCGAGGTCCACTCAATATCTTTACCGAAGAGGTCGTTAGTCCCATAAGCGAAGGACAGGTGAGCAGTCAGATTCTTACCGAATCGTAAAGAGGGCCCGATCATCAAGCCTTGGTAGCACTTGATGCGTTCCTGTCCGTGTAGACCGTCGCGAATTACATTTTCTACGCGCAGCCCGCCTAGGTGCAGCCCAACAGGGGAGTTGGGAAAGTATTTGATCAGACGAAGGGCGAAGAGGTGATCGTCGGTGACTCGCTCACCCAAGCCGGGAACTTCTCGGTCTTTAGAGAGCAATCCGGCCGAATGTCCGAATGTTGCTTCGAGAGAAGTCTGATGATTAAACTGATCTTCAAGATTCAGAGTAAGCACTCCGTTGTACGGAGAACTTGAGCCTCCGAGACCGAGACGGAGCCGTCCGCCAATCTTTCGTACCGTTACGTAACGATTTCTATTGATGATGGTCGGCGCCGGTGGTGTCGGTGGTTTTTCCTTAGGTTTGATTTCATGCCAAGCCAAGGAAAGTCTGATTTGAGGCTCAGGCTGACAGCATTCGGGAATCGCCTGCACTTTCTTCTTGTCGAGAAGACCCGCCTCTTTCAAAACTCCATTCAGCCACATCTCTGTGCGCTCATTGACACCACCGTCAAGAGCGTTTGAATGTCGCTTATTCTGCCCAGCGGGTACCCAGCGTACCGGCGAGCGCCAATACTCGGCGACGAGGTAGGCTTCAGGAAACCGATTAGTCGCGTCGACCAAGGCCCGCAGCAGAGGCGAAGTAAGAATCGAGTCGCGATTGACCGCCGTTCCATAGTCACCCTGCTCGAGGGTGACAACTAGAGTGTCCGGTATGATAGCCGGCTGGCTCTGGGCAGGCGTCGCCAAGACAGCTGACACAAGCAGCATGAGTAAGAAGAAAATCCTTCTCATTTCTCTCTCCTTTCTTGTGGTTTGAAGTTACCCTCTTTTGTTTTACAGAGATTTTCCCGGCAAGTTACCTCCTTTATTTCATGGTTGATTAAAAGAACATTCAGTTGATTTCAAAGCTGCGTTTTAGCTTAGATTATTTTTGAAATTTTGTCAAGCCCTAAAACAAAAAAAGGAAATCTTGGGGATTTCTCTAATTTTCGAGTCTTGATTTTTAAAATAAAAAAAGAAGCTTGTTTAGTTAAGTTACTTTTATTAAGAAAGATTATTTTTCTCGTTGAAAAATTTCAATTGCTCGAAGAACAAAGGCGCGGTCTTTTTCCTTTTCAGATTCCGAAAGTTCGCCGTAGGGTTTTTTTGATTCTTCGTCAGCCCATCGCTGGTTCCTTTTAAGCCAGCCGGCATGAACTGCCTCGGCTGTTTTCTCTATAAATGACTCATCGAGAGGTAAGCCATTCTTGATCGCTTGACGTACTTCATTCATGGCGATTTCAGCTGACATATTATTTTCCGCTTCTCTATAGTCCTCGGCGTCGGCTTCAACTTCTTCCTGAGTTCGTTTAGCACCAAGAAGATATGCGTCATCGCGGGCATCTTCTGCAGCTCGAAAATAATGGCTATCTCTTCCTACTCTTTCCATTTTTGATTCTCCTTTAAATAATTCTTAAAAATTATCTAATCATTATATATTAGCCAAAAGAGAGAAAAAAGTCAAGAGATTAAATTATTTGGTGCCCAGGAGAGGAGTCGAACCTCCAATCCCTTGCGGGAACATGGTCCTAAGCCATGCGCGTATACCAAATTCCGCCACCTGGGCTCAACTTATAATTACTACCCTAATTCTACCAAAAAGTCAATAGTTTAGCGAGAAACTGGGGAAAAACCCACTTGACAAATTTTGCCAATGATTTAGAATTAAGGCATAGACAAATTTTGGTGGCTCCGCTAAAGGAGCCGCCAAATGTTTTATAGAAGAATTTTTTACTTTTTACTCATTGTCTTGGTTTGCGGCAATGGGTTTTTTTGTATAAAAAATCAAAGCAAAGCGCAAGCCAACCCCAAAATTATAATTAACGAACTGATGTGGATGGGTTCGCATTTATCTTCGTCTGATGAATGGATTGAATTAAGGAATTTTGAAAATCAGGACCTTGATTTATCCAATTGGTATTTAACTAAAAAATCATCAGGTCAGGAAGTTTTAATGCTGAAAATTCCAGCAGGAAAGACTGTTAAAGCCAATAGCTTCTTTTTGATAAGTAATTTTAATAATGATTCAACCAGTTCTGTTTTACAAACTCCGCCGGATCTAGTAGATTCAGACATCTCTTTAGTTAATTCTGCTTTGCAAATAAAATTGTATGATGCCCTCGGCAATTTGATTGATACCGCTGACGATGGTTCAGGCGCGCCTTTGGCCGGAGAGTATGCTTCTGGCAGTATTTGGCAATCAATGGAAAGAAATAATAATCCTACTGATGGGACTTTAAGTACGGATTGGCACACTGCTCAAACTTCACAAGGTCTTGATTTAAATTCGCTGGAGATGGGTACACCAGGTTATCCTAATTCAAATACAGAACCAGTGGTGGAAGCAGGAGGCGACCAAACCGTTCAAATCGGTCAGGCAATAAATTTTGATGCCTCAGAGACTTTTGATCCGGATAATGATACTCTTTCATATTCTTGGAATTTTGGCGATGGAGGCTCGGGTTCTGGCATTACACCAACTCATGTTTACCAGATCGAAGGAAGCTACACCGTTGTATTAAGCGTTTCCGATGGGCAGAATAATGTTTCTGACAGTTTGGTGATTAAAGTGGAAAAAATTGAGACGATTACCGTTACTAATACTAATAATTCCACCAATAATAATCAAAATATAAATACAAATACGGCTCACCCGATTCAGACAACTTTGAATACTAATCAATCAGTCAATACTCAAACCAGTCAGGAAAAAATAGATTATCAATTTTCAGATAAAATTCTAATAAACGAAATTTTTCCCAATCCGGTGGGTTTGGATCAAGATAATGAGTTTATTGAACTAGTTAATCTGGATAAAAAAGACATTAATTTAATTGGCTGGAAAATAGATGATACGAAAAAAAGCATTGTTTTCAAGGAAAATAAACTAATTGAAAGCCAAGGCTTTTTAGTTTTGAAATACAAAGACACTAAATTGACTCTGAAAAATTCAGGCGGCATCTTATATCTGATTGACCCAAATAAAAAAATAATCTCTGGGGTTGAATATGATAGGGCTAAAGAAGGCCAGTCTTTTTCCCGCGTTTCCGAAGGAAACAGTTGGAAGTGGACCACTAAAGTAACGCCTGGAGAAGAAAATGAAATTATGGAAGAAGTGGTTGAAAATGTTGACGCAACTAGCCAGGCTGATCTAGTTGAAAGTGGCCTAAATACAAATACGAATAAAAACGAAGAAAAGATTATTGAAACCAGTATTTCTCAAGCAAAAAGTTTGGAAAAAGGGACGAAAGTCAAGGTGAAAGGCTTTGTTTCGGTTGAACCCGATGTTTTCGGCACCCAGTATTTTTATATTTTTGATGGAAGTGCTGGTATAAAAATATATTCTTCAAAAAAGGATTTCCCGAAACTTAAAACAGAGGATTATATAGAGGTTACTGGCCAGACTTCAGAAGCCCAGAATGAAAAAAGAATTAATATTAGCTCACAAAACGACATTAAAAATCTAGGACCAGGAGACTTTCCTCAAGCTAAGGAATTATCAATTGATCAGGTTAACGAAGAAACAGTCGGTGCTTTGGTTAAATTATCAGGCGAGGTTTTGGATAAAAAAGCCAGTGATATTATTCTTGGCGATAAAAATTCAGAAATTGATATTTATTTCAAAGATTCAGCCAATTTAAAAAAGCCCGATCTGGTGCCAGGCGATAAAATTTCTGTTTTAGGCATTATTATTCCGCAAACAGATGGCTTTCGGATTTTGCCGAGATATAATAGCGATATTGAAAAATTAGGACAGGTCCTAGGAAAGGAGACGGAAAATAAAGTTGAGATTCCGAGTGATGATAAAATAATAAATTTAAAAAAATATTTGATAATCGGGCTGATTGGGGCATTAATTGTTAGCGTAGGTGTTGGGATCAGGATATACAAAAAGAGGAAAACCCTTGCCAAATAAAAAGCAACTTGCTAAGCTATAAAATACTTTATAGGAGGCTTTTGACAGGTTCAGCAAGAGAGGGGAAAATGAGATTCTTTAGAAGTTTCCGTTTAGGAGCGGCTATTGTTCTATCTATCCTAGGAGTAGGTTTATTTATAATGGGTTTTCCATTGGTGCTTATTGGTATTGGATTGATAGAAATGGCCAAAAGAATCGTAAACGAACCAAAGTACAAGATTTTCTAAGCAGCCAAACGAAAGGAGGTAATGGCTGTTTTTCTATTATAAAAAAACCATCAAATAATTTTCCCTACCCACAAAGGTTAATATCTTGTAAGCTTACTTTATCTCAGCCGCTTTTTCTAGCGCATCAGTGAAGGAACCCTGGACAGTTGACGCTAGTTTTTCCGCGGCTTCGCCAGTGGCGATTTGAGCTTCGCCTGTTTGGAAATTTACAATCCGAATTTCAATCTGCTTGCCTTCAAAACTAATTTCGAATATTTTTACGTTTTCTGGGTCAACGTCAGCGATTACTCCGGCATCTTCAGCTAATCCATCCATCGGTGTAAAAGTATTTATATCGTTTTTTTGAGATTTTGCAGACGGTTTCTCGCCTTCTTGTTTGTTAATAATAACTCTGTCGACTGATCCGTCAGACCCTCGATCAAAAAAACGCATTGAGCCATCCTCGTTTTCTAAAACAAACCAGTTGGGCTGACCAGTTTTTTTGTCGTAACCGACTCGGACAGTTTCTTTGTCGGGGGTTTTAATTTCCCCGATAGGAGTCTCAAATGGCGTGCCTGGATTGGCCACTCCTTTTTGTCCTTTTTCGGCAACGGCAATAAGAATCTTTTTTTCTTGTTCAGCGGCTTGTTTTTGCAATAATTCGATCTTATGCTTTGGATCTTCGGGAGCCGCTTCTTTTTTTTGAATATTTTGGGCAATGGCCGCTTCTGAACCCAAAACGGTTATAAGACCGGATAAAGCGGCCACCTCACCGGTTTTTCTAATTTTTTGCCAAAGAGTAGGTTTTTTGAATTCTTTTTGCCCTTCTGGTGGTCTTGCTTCGGGTGGTGTATAACGTTCCATATTTTTTTAAGTTAGATATAAGTTGAATTTATTAATTAGATATTAGCAGATATTTGATAAAAAATCAATAGGTAAATAAACAATTTGTCGATTTCCTGCTAAAATACATTCATGAGCGAGAAAAAACATAAATTCGTGATCATAGACGGCAATGCCCTGATTCATCGGGCTTTTCACGCTTTGCCCCAGACTTTGACCACGAAAAAGGGGGAGCTCGTAAATGCGGTTTACGGCTTTGCCATGATTTTGCTTAAAGTTTTTAAGGATTTAGAACCCGACTATATCGCCTGTACTTTTGATTTGGGCAAGCCGACTTTCCGCGACAAGATTTTTAAAGAATACAAAGCCACCCGGGTTAAAGCTGACCAGTCGCTTTATGACCAGATTCCCAGGGTTAAAGAATTAGTGAAAAGTTTTAACATTCCGATTTTTGAAAAAGAGGGTTATGAAGCTGATGATGTGATTGGCACCCTGGTTTCTGAGAGTGAAAAAAATGAAGGTTTGGAAAATTTGATTGTCACCGGCGATCTGGATACTTTGCAGCTGATTGATGAAAAAACCAAAGTTTATACTTTAAAAACCGGGGTAACAGAAACCGTGATTTATGATGAATCCCATGTCAGGCAAAGATATGGTTTAAATCCTGATCAAATGATTGATTTTAAGGCGTTGCGGGGCGATCCTTCAGATAATATCCCGGGAGTTAGGGGAGTCGGTGAGAAAACGGCTTTGGAATTGATAAAAGAATTTGGCTCATTGGAAGAGCTTTATCAGGCGATAGAAAAAAGAAGCCCAAAAGTCAAAAAAATCAAGGAACGTTATTTGAATTTGCTGAAAGAAAGGAAAAAAGAAGCTTTTCTTTCCAAAAAATTGGCAACGATTGTTCGTGATATCAAATTGAAATTTAATTTGGAAGAATGCTCGAAAAAAGAATATAGCCGCGAGAAAGTGGTTCAGTTATTTCAGGAATTAGAATTCCAAAGCCTTTTAAACAAACTGCCGGAAACTGAAAAACCAAAGTTGGTTCAAGAAGAATTACTAAAATCAAAAGTACAGATAAAAAAAGGACACGATTGGGATTATAAATTAATTGACAATGGAAAAGATTTTGAGGATTTTTACGCGGAATTAGAAAAACAAAAGGAAATTAGCGTTGATACTGAAGCAACCGATACTGATCCTTATTTAGCCAAGTTACTGGGGATTAGTTTTTCCTGGAAATCCGGCTGTGGTTTTTTTGTTGATTTGCGAGAAAAAAAAGAAGAATGGATTTTAAAATTAAAAAAGATTTTAGAAAATAATGAAATCAAAAAAGTCGGCCATAATATCAAATATGATATGGCTTTGTTAAAAACCATTGGCATAAATTTAAAGCCGATTTATTTCGATACGATGGTAGCGGCTTATTTATTGAATCCGGGGCTTAGGCAATACAATCTGACTAATTTGTCTTTCACCGAATTCGGCTATGAAAAAATGGAAATGATAGATTTAATCGGACCAAAAGGCAAAAAGCAACTTCCCATTGAAGCGATTCCCAAGGAAAAATTAGCCTGGTATTCTTCAGAAGACGCTGATTTTACCTTGCGACTCAAAGAAAAATTTGAAAAGGATTTGGAAAAAAGAGATATTTCGGGTTTATTCCACAAAATGGAAATGCCTCTGGTTCCAATTTTGGAAGAAATGGAAAGTGCCGGCATAAAAATTGATGTTGATTTTTTGAAAAAAATGGCTAAAGAGGTGGACAAAAAAATCAAGGATTTGGAAAGTAAAATTTACAAAGCGGCTGGCTCCAAATTTAATATCAATTCACCCCTGCAGCTTAAAAAAATCCTTTTTGAGGATTTAAAAATTTCCGCAGAAGGAATCGGCAAAACAAAAACCGGTCTTTCCACTTCTGCCTCGGAATTAGTAAAAATGAAAGCCAGGCATCCGATTATTGCCACGATTTCCGAGTATCGCGAACTGGCTAAATTAAAATCAACCTATTTAGATGCTTTACCGTTGTTAGTCAATCCGAAAACCGACCGGGTACATACCTCTTTTAATCAAACCATAACGGCCACTGGCCGGCTTTCATCTTCTGACCCGAATCTGCAAAATATTCCGATAAGAACGCCCCTGGGCAAAGAAATCAGGGGAGCCTTTATCGCGGAAAGGGGTTGTAGTTTGATTGCGGCTGATTATTCACAGATTGAACTGCGAATTGTCGCTTCAATGGCTAATGATGAAAAAATGCTCGCTGCTTTTCAAAAAGGCGAGGATATTCATCAGCGAACTGCGGCCGAAGTCCAAGAAGTTGCTTTAGAAAAAGTTACTCCGCAGATGAGAAGAGAAGCCAAGGCCGTCAATTTCGGGATTATTTATGGTCTCGGTATTCATGGTCTGGCTGAAGGCGCAGATATTCCTTTAGAAAAAGCCCGGGCTTTCATTGAAAAGTATTTTACTATTCATCAAGGCATTCAGAAGTATATTGAAAACACAAAAGAATTAGCCCATCAAAACGGCTATGTGGAAACTTTGTTTGGTCGTAGGCGATATTTACCCGAAATTAATTCTGGCAACGCAGGGCTTTTAGCTCAGGCCGAGAGAATGGCGATTAATATGCCGGTTCAGGGTACGGCCGCAGATTTAATAAAGTTGGCGATGATTGAAATTAATAAAAAATTGCCAGAGATATCAAAGGAGGCTAAAATGATTTTGCAGGTTCATGATGAATTAGTTTTCGAAGTGCCGGACAAGGATATTTCTAAGGTATCCAAGTTTGTTAAGGATATAATGGAAAACATTTACAGGCTGAAAGCGCCGATTGAAGTGGGGATTAGTCATGGAAAAAATTGGGGAGAGTGTAAATAAACATATGATAGATAATAAATAACTTTATGAATTGGGCAAAAATTATAATAATTTCTTATTTTCTTGGCTTTGTCCTGCAGGGCATTGTTTCTTTTATTCCTCAAGGTTATGAAACTTATGGCGGGATTGATACCAATATTGGTTTGCGGGTAATTAATAATATTAATGTTGGAGTAGCAGCTATAGTCAAGATTCCTTCTCATTTTCGTCTTGGTTTCCCGGCCTACTATATACAAAACCCGCAATATAGTCCGACTGAGCTAGGGTGCCATGAAGTAGCTTACGTTTCTTTAGCAAAATTTATCCTTAACTTTATAATTTGGCAGGGCTTGGCTTTTTTGTTCGTTTACTTATACCATAAGAGAAGATCGGAATTAACAAAGGTAATCCCAGTAGAGAAAGAACTAGCTAAAAACAAAAAAAATTATTTGGGGGTTATCGGGGCGTCAACTTTGATTATTATCATTACCGTAGTATATTGGATAGTACTGCTTTTTATGGATGGAACAATGTGTTCAGATTAATGGACCTTTCATTCATGGCAAGAAGTGGGGTTGATGTAAATAAAAATGTTTTTTGAAAAAGAAAGCAACCTCTGGTCATGGAAAAATCCAGAGGTTGCGGTTGGCCCCGAGTTCATCAGGGCGCAGGGGTTAGGATTCGGATTGTGTAAGGTCATACCCGCATCTGGAACATCTTTCGATGTCTCCGACGGCATGACCCCTCTTACAGTTCGGGCACCAGAGTCCTAGCTTTCGGAGGACGGCTTCAGAATCCGGACAATGAACTGCAGGTGAACCGCACTTATTGCAGGCCTGCCCGATTGATTGAGTAACCTCCGACTCCCCGGGTTTCTGTACATTCTGAACGAAACGTAGTACTGTACCTCCGCAACCCTCGACAATGCAGTCACCGATGGGTTCTCCTCCTTCGTCCGGAATATACAGGCCCACCTCGTGATAGTGATGCATCGTTGATGTTGACTCAGCTAACTTTGGAGAAGACATAGATCACTCTCCTTCCTACGACTCTTTTGTCGCCTGGTCTTCGTCCTGAATCTCAGTCAATTTCCTTGTGTTATCCCAAACAGAGACTTCGCAGATACAGAATTCTGCCTCTGGCGGATTAACGCTTCCGCACCCAATACATATCCAGCTTCCGCTGGCTGGAAAAAAACTTCCCCTGGAACACATGTTCATGCCCCCCTAAATTGAAGCTACTCTTAACAAAAGAACGAATAACTTGTTCTAAAAACGTATTTTCAAAGTTATCATAATAAAATTAATTTGTCAAGATGATTATTTTCCTTTACGGCTCTGACACTTATCGTTCTCATGAGCGATTAAAAAAATTAAAAGAAGGATTTATAAAAAAATACGATTCTTCCGGTTCAAATATCACCTCTTTGGATGGCGAGAATTTAAAATTTGAGGATTTTGTCAAAGCGATTGAAAGCAAAAGCCTGCTTTCAAAAAAACGCCTGATTATAGTTAAAGACTTAATTTCCAAAAACAAAAGTCAGAAAACCCAAAATAATATTGTTCATTATCTGGATGAACATTCCTTGTCTTCTGATGACATTTTAATTTTTATTGAAAGCGTCGCGCCAGTTAAAATAAGAGGCAGAAAGAAAGAACTCAGAGGGGCGCTTTCCGAATACCTTAAAGAAAAAGCCAAGCCAGAAGAATTTGAATCACTTTTAGGCTCTGATTTGAACAAATGGGTTTTAAAAGAAATTAAAATAAGGAGTGGAACAATTGATAACCGCGCGGCTGAATTATTGATCAGTTTAGTCGGCAATGACTTATGGCAATTAGCGAATGAAATTGAAAAATTAGTCAATTACAAAAAGAATAAAACGATAACTTCAGAAGACGTAAGCTTATTTGTCAAAGCCAGATACGATACGGATATTTTTAAGCTGACTGATGCTTTGGGTCATAAAAACAAAAAAGAGGCTTTAAAACTAATTGAGGACCAAATTGAAAGTGGAGCTAATGAATTGTATATATTAACTATGCTGGTCAGGCAAATCCGGATATTACTCCTAGTCAAGGAGGTTTTACAGGATGAAAGGAATTATTATACTGTCGCTTCGCGTTTAGAAATCCATCCTTTTGTTGCCAAAAAGGCAATCGAGCAAGTAGCTAATTTTACCATGGAAGACTTAAAAAGATTTTATGCTCAGCTTCTGGAGATTGACTATAAAATAAAAACCAGTTCGCAGGACCCGCGAACCTTATTTGATTTGTTTATTTTAGAAGCCTGTAGTTAGAACTATTTTAACGAATTCAGTTTTTTCCCAAGTCTTGATTTTAAGCGAGAAGACTTATTTTTTTTGATGACTTTTTTTTGTGCGGCTTTGTCCAGGGCAATGATTAACTTTTTTACCAATTCCTGTGCTTTATTTTTATCTTTGGCTTCAAAGGATTTTCTGGATTGTTTTAAAAGATGCCTTAAATTATTTTTAATTTTAAGGTTTCTTTCCCTTCTTTTTTTATTTTGTCTTAAGGCCTTAAAAGCGGCTTTTTGAATCGGCATATTTTAGATGTAAAATGTATAATTTATAATGTATAATTCATTTTATCATATAATCTGATTAAATCAAGTCCCTCTTAAAATTGAAGATTTATACTTTTCTGGTTTAAATGGTTTTATCCTGACTATTTTACAATTTAATTTGATTTTTTTAAGAACCTGATTTAGATTTTTAACGAAAAATTTTTGGTCATAACCCAGACAGATTATATCAGGCCTGATCATTTCCAGAATATCATATCTTTTTTTATAATCATGTTTGCCTAAAACTACTAAATCAGCGATTTTGAGGTTTCTTATTTTTTCCATTCTTTTAATTTCAGAATAAACCGGAGTTTTGCTTTTTAGATGTTTTACGGTTTTATCTCTGGCGACCAAAACTACTAATTTATCGCCTTTTTTCCGGCATTGTTTTAAGAAAAATTTATGGCCAGGATGAAGTAGGTCAAAAGTGCCGAAAGCTAGGACTATTTTTTGTTTTTTAGACATAAGTTTCTTTTATTAAGATACCATATTGACAAAAAAATGCCAGAATGCTAGGGTAAATTGATTAAGTTAACGGTTTGTTCTTTTCATGAAGGCTAATTCATGCCTCTTTTGATAGATTTTTTATCCTGTTTGCAGTTGTAAGTAGGAGGTTACCAATGAGGACAGAGATTTACGTGGCAAAGGAGTTTGGTGAGGCTGGGGATGTGTGGGAGGCGGCCCAGCCGGGCACCATGAAATGGAGATTATTTGAGCATTGTTTGAGCAGGGGAGTTTCTTTTAGTCTTAACCAGCTTGAAAAACTGATAGCCGCTGCTGGCGGGCCGATGCTATTTTTCTTGAATGAACTAGATTTTGAATGGCATGAATATCGGGAATATCAGAATTTCTTTAGTCAACTTCGAAACCTGCGCCTGAAGGCCGATCAGCGTAAACGAAAAAAAATAATGTCAGGTGGTCAAGAATGTAGGGTTAGGGTTATGTGAGCCTCAAACAAAAAAAAGGAGATGATTTAAGCCTAACTTTTTTGAGCAAACTGGCTGTCGGGGATAGTCACCAACCGTCAAAAGGAGGAATTACATGAAAAAAGACAAAGAGTTACCTTGGCCAGATTTGTATTACGAAGAAGCTGTGACCAAGGTATCCGAAAGGGAATTTCCGGATTCCCAAAGCGTTCTTTCGTTTTTCAGGCAACAAATGGAGCTTTCAAGAATCTGGACCCTGGGTACGACTGGAGTTCTAGATTTTCCGCTGTTTGATGCGAACTTCCCAAAAGAAGCTAAGAGAGGTGGGTTTTATTACCTCATGGTATTAGCAGCGGTCCAAAAAGCCCACAAGCTCGGACTGATGAAGGTGTTGGTTGATGACGGTTTGAAAAAGAGAAAAGGAAAGGAACTTGAAGGTACGGCAAAGATTTCAAGCGGGACGACGAAGAAACCAAGATCTGGAGGAAAGAGGCGAATAGTTAGGAGGAGAAGTAGACGGAAGTCAAACTTCGTCGTCAAGAACTATGGCCCAGGCGGAGATCTTCCGATTTCAATTCGGATCTACCCTCATCGTTCGACTGTGCCTGCGAAGCTGAAGACTTATATGGAATGCCTTGGCAAGCCCTTCACGATCAACGCCATTGAGGAAGAGTTGGGCAGGGGCAGATCTCGGGGGGTTGGACGTCTTGCCCGCAGACTCCACCTAAACAAGTTGGGCGAAGGCGCTCTTGGCACTTTCTTAAACAACAGCCGTCGCCAGGCCGAGGCAGATTCCAAGAGCGGAACCACAAGATGGGGTTCGGCTGGAGATCGGAAGATTAGGGGCAGGGCTGGCGAAGTAAGGAAAGAAATGACAGTTTCTCGTCTGGCCCAGGCATATTGTCGGGCCAATAGGCTTGATTTCACTCTGAACAACTTAGAAGAACTGATCCGGAAGGTTGGAGGAGAAGAACGGTTTGCTCGTAAGGCCGGCGTGCGGCGCCGCGATTTTCCTAAATTCAGAATCTTCCTAAGGAAACAGAGAGAAAAAGCTAAATAGAGGATGGGTGTTCATTGGGGTTAGACCTTGTTCTAACCCCTTTTCTTTTTTTATAGTTTTAAAACAAAGGTCTTGACAAAAATAGAGAAACTATGCTAGGATAAGCTACCGCTAAGTATGGGATAAAACTGCTTCAAAAACCAAGAATGTTCTTTAAAAAGGAGGTGTAGTCGTGGCTAAGAGAAGTCCACCAGCGTTTGTCGTGCGGATTTTTGAGAATATTGTTCGGGGAGAGCCGTGGGTTAATCTTATTACACTCGATGTTGACGAGAGATGGATAATTCCAGGGCTTGATTACAATTCCAAACCACTGCGAGGGCGTATTCATTTACCGCCCAATAATGATCCGTTCATTGTTTCCTCGTGGATTGCTCACGAAGGTGGTCATTTTTCCAGTTTCTATAGACATCCATCTCTGAAAGCAATGGCCATTTTTGAGAGAATCATCCGTTCGAGACACCTCCCGATTATTATGCGAGCATTGGTAAGGAAGATTTACTACCTTGTTTTCTGGAGACAGAGAATGAGGGAGGAAATCGAGGCTCATAAAGAGGAAATCAGATTACTTAATAAAATCGGTTGTCCTCTCCAGGCAATCAGGATGTCTGATGAAGAGTCAGATAGACTGATGCCGCCAATGCCCTATAGTGGTTGGATTGAACGGATTTTTAGGCAGCGAATGCAAAAAATTCAGGATGCTTTGACCAGGCAAGCTGAGAAAGAATTAGCAGGGGAGGTTAACTAAAAGCTCGACTTTTCGTCTTTGAGAAGCCGAGCTCTTTTTATAGCCACACTTGACAATTTATAATATTTTTGCTAATATGTATTAATAATTAGAATAACATAATTATTAACTTAAAATTTATGGTAGAACGAGAAAGATCAATCCCAGAGGAAGAAAAAGAAGGTGAATTGGTGGAACCAGAAAAATACGAAAGAATTGTTGATAGCCGAGGAGATGTTCATGCTTTACCAGTTAAGAGATCAAAGCGTAGAGAGAGAATTGAAGAAATCCGCGAAGGAGACAAATAATTTTTTAAACTCAAAAACAGCCTACTTGATTTTAGTAGGTTGTTTTTTATTTTTTTAGTTTTTTAATTTCCTTAATTTGATCCCGCAATCTGGCCGCTTTTTCAAATTCTAGGTTTTTGGCGGCTAAATCCATTTCATCTTCCAAGTCAGTAAGCAAATGGGAAATTTCCTCTTTTGGAATTTTTTTGATATCAAAGAACGGTATTTCTTCTTCAACTCGCTTGGCCCCAGCCAGTCGGTCTTCGGAAATAGCTTTTTGGATTGATTTGGGAGTAATTCCATGTTTCTTATTATAATCTTCCTGATATTTTCTTCGTCTTTCAGTTTCTTCTATGGCTCTTTTCATGGAGCCAGTTGTTTTGTCAGCATACATAATAATATGCCCTTCTTGATGCCGCGCCGCCCGACCCATAGTTTGAATCAATGAAACATCAGAACGCAAAAAGCTTTCCTTGTCAGCGTCCAAAATGGCAATCAATGAGACTTCGGGCAAATCCAGCCCCTCTCTTAATAAATTTATGCCAACTACCACGTCGTATTTTCCCAGTCTTAAATCCCTTAAAATTTCTAAACGGTCAAAAGTATCCACTTCAGAATGAAGATACTGGATGGAGATTCCCGTTTCCCGGAGATACTCTGACAGATCTTCAGCAGTTCTCTTGGTTAAAGTAGTCACCAGGACCCGTTGTTTCTTTTTAACCCTTTCTTTAATTTGATAAATTAAATCGTCAATCTGGCCTTTGGTTTTTTTGATTTCAATAGTCGGATCAAGTAGTCCGGTTGGCCGTAAAAGCTGTTCAACCACCTGCTTTGATTTTTTTATTTCATATTGACTTGGGGTGGCAGAAACATAAATCACCTGATTGATTTTTTTATCAAACTCATGGAATTTCAAAGGCCGGTTATCAAAAGCTGAAGGCAAACGAAAACCAAAATCAACCAGATTTAATTTCCGGGCATGATCGCCTTCATACATCCCGCCGATCTGGGGCACGGTCATATGCGACTCGTCAATGAACATTAAAAAATCTTTGGGATAATAATCCAAGAGAGTGAAAGCCGGCTGGCCGGGTTGGCGATGGTCAAAATAGCGGGAATAGTTTTCAATGCCATTGCAGTAGCCGGTATTTTTCATCATTTCCAAATCATAATTAGTTCTTTGCTCCAGTCTTTCTTCTTCTAGTGGTTTGCCTAGCTTTTTGAATTCTTTTAATCTGATTTTTAAATCCTCTCTAATTTGATTAAGAATTAAATCCATTTCCTCGGGCAAAGTAACATAGTGCGAGGCGGGAAAAATATCAATTTCTTTTATTTTTTCAATAACTTGTCCGGTTAGCGGATTAAATCTAGTGATTTTTTCCACCTCATTACCCAACAACTCAATTTTTATTGCTTCTTCTCGGGCTGAAGCCAGATAAATATCAACAGTATCACCCCTGACGCGGAAGGTTCCTCTTTGAAAATCAAAATCATTTCTTTTATATTGAATATCAGTTAATTGTTTTAAAAACAAATTTCTATCCTTTTTATTACCGACTTTTACATTTATACTTACTTTTTGATAAGACTCCGGAGAGCCTAAGCCATAAATACAAGAAACCGAAGCAACAATTATTACATCCTGTCTGGTCAATAAATCAGCCGTGGAAGCATGACGCAAGCGGTCAATCTCTTCATTTATCTTAGTCTCCTTTTCAATATAAGTATCAGTTTTGGGAATATATGATTCGGGTTGGTAGTAATCGTAATACGAAACAAAATAATTCACCGCATTTTTGGGAAAAAATTCTTTGAATTCAGAAGCGAGCTGGGCAGCCAGGGTTTTGTTATGGGAAATAATTAAAGTCGGCTTTTGCATTTTTTCAATGACGCAAGCCATGGTAAAGGTTTTGCCTGAACCAGTTACGCCCAAAAGAGTCTGGTCGCGATAGCCGTTTTTTAAGCCGTTATGAAGTTTTTTAATGGCTTGAGGTTGGTCGCCGGTTGGCTTGAATTTGGAGACGAGTTGGAATTTCATAAGTTAATATTAGAATAATTTGGCTAATTTACCAAATTTTCGGCAATGAACTATAATAAGATTGATGAGGAAAATAAAGAAAATATGCCAATATTAAAGACAAAACAATACTATACTTCGATTATCTCTTTTATTGTTATTTTTATTTTCTTCTCTTTTTTCTTTTGGCAGACTAAAACGCCGGCCACTGAAGCCCAAGGTTTTACCAATACGCTTTTTCCGCATATCAAGACTTGGGGAATGTTTGTTGGCAATTCAGTACCTCTTAATGAAACTCTTTGGGGAGGTTCACACTTTGATGTTATGGGTGGGAATATGTTTTCTTCTGACGATTTATATCAAATCAATCCAAATATTGAATTCTGCGCTTATGAAAATCCGTCAGAGATCTCCGATGGTTCTTTTTCTTATATGGAAGACTGGGCGGCCGATAATGGCTATAATATGGAAGATCAATTTGTTCATTATACCGAGGATGTCACAGGTCAAATATGGAATACCAATGTACCCGGTTACCGGGATTCGTGTTACCTTAGCAATAGCAATTGTAATCCTCCGGCGACAGCCACAAGTTTAGAGCAGGCGCGTGTTCTGGGCACCTATTCACTATGCCCGAACTGTCGGATGCAAAACCTAGAAAATCCGCAAACTTATCTTTATAGAATATATGAACAGAGCAGTATCTGGCAGCTTTGGCCTCAAAAATATAACCCGTCGTGTATTTACTTTGATGCGATATCAATATTTGATTATATATTAACTAAACAGCATATAGACAAGACTGATGTTTATGCCGGGATAACCATGGATTATAATCATCCTCGGATGACTTCATTATTCCAATGGCCCTTGGATTATATTTCATCAGTTCAAAGTCAATTCAATATCTCTATGCTTCCGATTGCCAATGCCTCGGCCACCATGTATTTAGTTGAAGAACCATGGAAGAGTCGTTTTATAAACTATTATGACTGGGTTTTTGTTGAAGATTGGCTTGATTACAACACGGTTAGCTATGAAGCCAGTTATAGTTCAGCGATTGCCGAGATGACCCGCCAAAGCATGGCTGGAGAAAAGAGATTACTGCGGGGCAATGAGACCTACAGTCAGGCCAGCGACCGGGCAAAAATCTTTCTACTGGGAAGCTACTATCTTGTTAATAATGAGAATACCTATTTTAATTACAAAAAAATATGGAACGAGCCTGAAGGTTATGATTTGCCTTATAATCAGTGGTTCAATGCGATCAGCTACAATATTGGCACCCCAGTTAATAATGGAGCTGAGCAGTCAGATTTTGACGGCAACTTGAATACCAGCGAACACTATGAATGGGCGACTGGCGCTGATCCCTCTAATCCGAGTAAAACTTATCATATTCTCGCCCGGCAATACTCCAATGCTCTGGTTTTGGTGAAATTTCGACCATCTGGCTCAAGCTGGGCAGCATCTACCACGCACGATCTTGGCGGTACCTACAGACCATTAAATGTTGATGGAACCCTAGGTGATCCGATAACCCAGGTGACTCTTCGGAATAATGAGGCAGCTATTTTGATTCCGGTTGATACCACCGCTCCCGAAGCAGTTGATGATTTATCCGCCAGTTAATTTTTATGTCAATTTCTTGTCTAATCTTTTTTCACTCTTTGACAAATTAATATAGAAAACAGCAACTTGATTTTTTGGCTAAGATATGCTATAATATCTTATGAAAGAGATGGCTAATAAAAAAAGATATTCGCCAAAAAGGATTAAGGTCGAAGTTAAACCTTCTTTCTTTCTCGAACAAAAAATTTCTCTTATCATAATGATATTAGCGGCTAGCTTAGCCGCCTTTTCTATTATTTTTGGTTTATCAGTAGAAAGGGCAAAAGCTGACAATTCTACCTTTACCCGAGGATTTTTTATTCCGGCCTATTTTGTTCCGGCTGATTTTGAACAATATAAAGCTGAACTGAACGCAAAATTTGATTTAATGGATGTTCCGCGTAATGTCGATATTTCTGGAATAGACTCAGAAAAAATTATTGTAATAAATAGTCCTGGCCTGAGTTATTCAAATAGCTGGGGTAGGCCCGACGAATGGAACGTGGTGAATTCACATGAGGATTGGTTTATGCATTCCTCTTTGCCCGCGACATCCGAAAACCGCATTCCCCTTGGAGGCTATCCCCAACTTTATTATATGGATGTAGGAGCTGAGGGCTGGAAAAATTTTATCGCCTCATTAGCCGACCAAACAATGACTAATTATCCAACGGCTGATGGCGTTTATATTGACGGTCCAACCGATCCAGATGAATATGAAAGCATTTTGGGTCCGGGCTTGGCTTACCCAGAATACGATAAGAACACATACATATCAAAAATCTCAACTTTTCTTTCGGCGATAAAAAATGCCGTCAATCAAAAAATGGTCATTTTAAACTCCAATCTTTATAAACCTTTTACCACGGATATGGATGGAGGTTTGGCTGAAGGTTTTGTTCATTTCGGCGGCTGGCCGAATAGCCGACAAGAAACAAAAGTCCAATGGCTGGCCGAGATAAACCAAATTTCAGATACTGAATTCAACGGAAAATATATTTTAATCGGCAGCGGTTCTTTAGAAGTAACTCTTCCCTCAATGGTTGAATATTGCTATGCCTCATTTTTAATCGGTTATAATCCAAGTTCCCATGCTTATTTTTACTGGCATTCCAATGCAGAAGGCGGCTATGGTACTCTTTATTGGACTAGTTTGTGGGACATGGATATTGGCGAACCGACAGGCAATTATTATGTCGAAAACGGTATTTATAAAAGGAACTTCACTAATGGTTTAGTTCTAGTGAATCCGCAGAATTCTGGCACTGGCTATGATTCTGTAACTGTTAACTTGGGCTCAAATTATATTAATTCTTCTGGTCAAACGGTATATAGCGTAACCTTAACTCCCAAAACCTCGGCAGTCTTGATGAAAGGCGACCAGACTGCCCCCGCGGCAGTTAATGATTTATCATCCAGTTAATTTATTATAAGAATGACGAAGTTAAACAACCAAGAACACAAAAATATTGTAAAAAAAGTTCTACTGACCAAGATTGATTTGAGAGTAGGAATTAATGTAGTTTTGCTACAAAACATTTTTATAGGAACCTGTTATTTGGTCGGAGTCTTAGGCGTCGGTCTTGTTTTGACCCTGGCCGTGGTCACCTGGCCACAGATTCTAGGGGGTAATGTCTTATCCGTGACTTCAAGTTCCAATTCGGTCACTCTTTCTTGGACGGCGCCTGGTGATGACTTAGCTTCAGGCCAGGCAGCCCAATATGAGATTCGTTATGCAACTTTCCCTATCACCGCTGATAATTTCTCCTCGGCCACGTTGGTTACCAATCCGCCAGTGCCCAAGATTGCTGGCTCAAGCGAGACTTTTGAAGTGACTGAATTAGAGTCAAATACCTTATATTACTTTGCCCTCAAAACCGCGGATGAAGTGCCGAATTGGTCAGCGATTTCGAATGTAGTCAGCCAAAGAACGGCAGCCGCTGATGCTTGTACGCCTTCGTGGTCTTGTACTGATTGGTCAAGTTGTATTGATAATCTTAAAACAAGGACCTGCATCGATACCAACGAGTGTGGCACAACTGTCGGT
>Ga0315268_10001219_pt1 | contig 29469 bp, 25 predicted proteins | sample C1_top_MG_FD_204535 | JGI IMG/M metagenome (GOLD analysis project Ga0315268, IMG submission 204535) | Sediment microbial communities from Yellowstone Lake, YNP, Wyoming, USA - C1_top | ecosystem: Environmental > Aquatic > Freshwater > Lake > Sediment | place: USA: Wyoming | collected 2017-08-01
TAGCCCTTCTTGAGGACTTCGCTGGGATGCTTGATCTTTTCAGTCCAGCTCAAGTCGCTGACGTGGACCAGGCCGTCGATACCTTCTTCGACTTCGACAAAAGCGCCGAAGTCGGTGAGGTTGCGAACTCGGCCGGTGACGGTCGAGCCGATGGGATACTTCTCTGTGAGCGACTGCCAAGGGTCGGGCAGAGTCTGCTTGAGGCCGAGAGAGATGCGGCGCTGGTCCGGCTTGACGTCGAGGACGACAACTTCCACCTGATCGCCAAGGGAGACAATCTTAGACGGATGTTTCATGCGCTTCGACCAGGTCATCTCGCTGATGTGGACCAGGCCTTCGACGCCCGGCTCGATCTCAACGAATGCGCCGTAATCGGTGATACCGACGACGGTGCCGTAGACGCGGTCGCCCGGATGGAAGCGCCCAGGGACGGTTTGCCAGGGATCGGGCTTGAGTTGCTTGTGGCCGAGCGAAACGCGCATTTTCTCGCGGTCAAACTTGAGCACCTGCACTTCGATCGAATCGCCAGGAGCCACCATCTCCGACGGGTGCTTGATGCGGCCCCAGCTCATGTCGGTGACGTGCAACAGGCCGTCGAGGCCGCCGAGATCCACAAAAACGCCGTAGTCGGTGATGCTCTTCACCGTGCCGGTGAGCACAGCGCCTTCCACGAGCGCATCCATCAGTTTCTGGCGCTGGGCGAGCAAATCTTCTTCGAGGAGCACTCGGCGGCTGACCACCACGTTGCCGCGCTTGCGGTTCATCTTCAGGACGCGGCACTGAATTTCCTGACCTTTCCAGCCTTCGAGATCGCGCGTGGGGCGAATATCCACCTGGGAGGCGGGAAGAAACGCGCGAATGCCGATGTCCACAACCAGACCGCCCTTGATGCGGTCGACGACCTTGCCGGTCAGAGCGACGTGCGCGCGATGCGACTGCTCGACGTTTTCCCAGGCCCGGCGGCGACGCGCGCGCAGGTAGGAATAGAGATCGTAATCTTCTTTGCGTTCGTGAAGCGGTAGGACTTCGACGACTTCACCGGGGTTGAGCTGGAGGTCGGGGGATTCGACAAATTCCTGCGCGGGAATAAGGCCTTCGGATTTGCCGCCGACGTCAATCACCACGCCCTGCTCGGTGAAGGCGACCACGCGGCCTTCGACTAGCTCGCCCTCGGCGGGAACCTGATGAGGAACGGTGTACTGCTCGATGAGCTGGTCGAATGACTCGCCAGGGCGCTCGGGGGCTTCTGCGGCGGCCACTTCAGCCACAGATTCAGTGCTGGGAGCTTCCGCTACGGCTTCCGCCGCAACTGCGGATTCGGCAGCGATTTCGGCAACCGGTTCCTCCTGAGAATCATCGGGAACGCCAGCGGGAGAATCGGAAGTGGAATCGGATTCCACAGCTTCGGCTGTGGAGGGTTGTGCGGATTGGTTTTCAGGCTCGGGCAACATGGCCAACGGCCTCCGTTAGGGATAGTTACCCTGCTCGCCGAGGGTTATTCCCCGGATGACTCCCTGCGAAGGGGAGAGAGCAAGGAAGGATATGCAGCGTCCTACCTAGACTGCATCTTGGCGATGATACGCGTGCGCGGAAGGCTTTGTCAATAAAACGAAAAGAGATAGGCGGGGCTAGTGCCGTTCCAACTCTTTGAACCTAGCCTCGCAGACGAAGAAGTCGTAAAGGCTTCCTATTCCTCGCCAGTTGAGTTGTAGGCCGAAAAAGTTGGAACGGCACTAGGCGCGGGTGCGGCCGACTTGGCGGACTTCCTTGCGGTAGTCGGGGGCGCAGATTTCCACGGTGCGACACATCTCGTAGAGGCGCGAGCGGATGCGCTGGCCGATGCGGTCGGCGAGAGTTTCGTCGCTGCGAGACAGCGACTGGCCGGAGGGCAGGCGCTGGGGTTCCGCGGGAGCAGTGTCGACGTCGAGATAGTTCGTGGTGATGAGGGTGAACCGCTTCTCGTTATAGCGCGTGTTGAGGATGTGCCCTACCGTTTCGAGTGCCCAAGAGGAAGGCTTGCTGGAACCGAGGTCATCGAGAAGAAGCAACTCCGCAGTGAGGACGGGCGAGAGGACGTCCATTTCGGTGGCTTGGCTGATGGGGTTGTAGCTGGCCTGAATCTCTTTCAAAAGCTCCCGATAATCGTAGAAAAGGCCGATGTGACCCCGGAGGACCAGATCCTTCAGCACGGCCACGGCAAGGTGGGTCTTGCCGGTGCCGCAAGGGCCCATCAGGAGCAGTCCGGCTTCCGTCCCGACGGGGAAATCGCGAACGAAGCTCTGCACGACGAGCTTGGCTTGGGCGAGACTGCGGTTCCAGGCGCTGGAGCCACCATCATGTTCGTAGAGGTCGGTGTCGTAGTTGTCGAAGTCGCAGTGCTCGTAGCGACGAGGGATGCGGGCGCGAGTCAGCAGGCGGGAGTCGCGGTCTGTTTCGGTGCACTCGCAGCGGACTGCGACGCGGCCCTGGCCGTCGGCGCGTTCGACAGTGCGCCAGCCAGTGCCGCCGCAATTGGGACAGTTCGCGAGAGCCATGGACCCACAATAGCCGGGCGGCGGTTGACGTGCAAGCCGCCGAGCCTGTGGAAAGTCAAGGGACAAGTGGAAAAATGGGAGTGTGGAATCGAGGGTGAGTGGATGCAAGACGTTGAGATCCTTCGTCCCGACAAAACCCGGTCGGGACTAAGGATCAGGCGCGGGAGATCCCATGCCAAGTAGCTTACTACGTCACGCGCGTCACTTGTTCACGCGGACGGCGCGGGGCGGGCCGACGCGGACGATGGCGTTGCCGGTGCGGCGCTGCTGCGCGGCGGAAAGGCCGCGCGAGAGTTCCTCCTGCACGAAGCGGATGAACTCTTCCATCTGCCGCTCCATCTCACCCATCTTCTCGCGCATATTGAGGATGATTTCGATGCCGGCCAGATTGACGCCCATGTCGCGGGCGAGGGTGAGGATGACTTCGAGACGGGCCAAGTCCTGATCGGTGTAGAGGCGAGTGTTGCCCTGCGAGCGCGAAGGCTTCAGCAGGCCGACGCGCTCGTAAAGGCGTAGGGTCTGCGGATGGATTTTGTAAAGCTCGGCGACGGCGCTGATCATGTAGCCGGCCTTGGCTTTTTTCTTGCTGGGACGCGGTGACATCGCGTTTCTCCCTGGGAACTGCTCAACTCTGGGCTCACCCCGCTGGAGGACGCTGCGTTTCCACTCCTGCAAATCGGGGTGGGACTCCGCGTCTGCCTTCGGCAGAGCGGAAGCCCTGGGCTACGTTCTGCCGCCCCTACGGGGCTCAAAACCAACCACGATTTAAACGCCGGCGCGGGCAAACAAATCGCGTCGCGGGTCTTCGGGCGCCAACTTTTCGAGCTCGCGAAGCATGTTGCGAACGCGTTCGTCGAAGGGCTTGGGGACAATCACCTGCACCTCGACGTAATGATCGCCGCGGCGGCGCGGATCACGAACCGAAGGTGCACCCTTCTCGCGGAGACGAAATTTCTGGCCGCTATTGGTGCCGGGCGGGATGCGCAGGAGCGAACGCCCGTCGATCGTGGGCACTTCGATTTTGGCACCGAGCGCGGCTTCGGTAACGGTGATGGGCACGACGGTGTAAATGTCGTCGCCGCGGCGGTCGAAAAACGAGTGCGGCTGAACTTGGGTGATGATGTAGAGGTCGCCGGCAGGAGCACCGAGGGTGCCGGCATTGCCGCGGCCAGGGACGCGGACACGCGAGCCGGTCTGCACCCCGGCGGGGATGCGCACATCAATCGTGTCGGCGCGGGTGACGCGGCCTTCACCGCCGCAGGCGCGACAAATCGTGCGGAGGCGGCCGGTGCCGTGGCAGCGCGGGCAGGTGACGTTGAAGCGCATGCGGCCGCTGACTTGCGTCGTGTGGCCCGTGCCGTTGCAGGCGGCGCAGACGGTGTGGCCGCCACCTCCGGCCGCCCCGGTGCCGCGACACGCGGCACAGGCGTCGAGGCGCGTGATGGAAATCTTCTTTACCGCGCCACGCACGGATTCCCAGAAATCGATGTCAATCTGATACTCGAGGTCGGGGCCGCGCTCGGGGTGCTCAGACGGTTCGCCGCCCATGCCGCGGAAAAACTGGCTGAAGATGTCGCGGAAGCTGGTGGCCCCGCCGCCGCCAAAATCGAAGCCGCCGAAATCCACCTGGAAGCCCTCCGGATAACCGCCTGCGCCAGGGGGAGGCCCGCCAGGCATGCCCTGCGCAAAACCAAACTGGTCGTACATCTGGCGCTTCTTGGAGTCGGAGAGGACGTCGTAGGCTTCCTGGATCTGCTTGAATTTTTCTTCCGCGTGCTTATCGCCGGGGTTGAGGTCGGGGTGATATTTGCGGGCCAGCTTGCGATAGGCCTGGCGAATTTCCTTCTGCGACGCGCGGCGAGGGACGCCGAGCACCTCGTAAAAATCCTGTTTTGTGCCGACCGGCATCAGAGTTCCTTTCTCACGCCGCGCGGGCCCTTCAGAGTTTGGCCCAGCGGGCGTTCAACTCCGAGAGCTCCTGCTGCTCGCGCGCGTGCGCTTCGCGACGACGGCGCTCTTCTTCCGAACGGCCTCCCATCGAGGCTTCTTTCTGATTGGCGCGCTCGATCCAGCGGTCGATGAGGGCAATCTTTTGCTCGACGCTCGCGACATCGGAGCGGAAGCGCATCAGGTGGCCATTCATGTCCACGGAACGCGGCGGAAAATCGGGCGGGAAGTCGCGTTGCAGGTCGTAGAACAGTCGCTTCCAATCGGCGCTGGGCGGTTCGGAAAGCGAGACTTGAATCGAAAAGAAGCCCTCCCGCAATTTCTGGACGGCGATGGGAGGTCCCGCCCGTTTGATTCCCTCGATTGGTGTCAACGACCGCTCCTTCCACAAGCCGCCCGCCAAAGCTGAACCCGCGGCCCGGTGAAACGCCGGCCCTCGAGAGGACGCACTGCGTCAATTCGGCTTCTTCGACTCGTCCACATCCACGTATTCGGCGTCGATCACTTCGCCCTGACCCCCGGGCTTGCTGCTTGGTTGGGCTTCACCTGCGCCCTGCGTGGCACCAGTGGCTTTGGCGCCACCGGCCTGATAGAGAACTTCGGCGAGGCGATGGGAGGCGCGCGTCAACGCCTCGGTGGCTGAGTTGATGCGGTCAGCACCGCCATCCGCCATTGCGCGCTTGCACTCCTCGATGGCCTGCTCGGCCGCCTTGATATCGGCATCCGCAAAGCGTTCGCGATTCTCGCGCAGCAGCTTTTCGGTCTGATAGACGATCATGTCGCAGCGGTTGCGGGCTTCGGCTTCGGCCAAGCGTTTGCGATCTTCCTCCGCATGGGATTCAGCGTCGCCGCGCATCCGCTCGGCTTCTTCCTTGCTGAGGCCGGTAGAAGCGGTGATAGTGATGCGCTGCTCCTTGTTGGTGGCCTTGTCCTTGGCGGTGACGTTCAGGATGCCATTGGCATCGATATCGAAAGTCACCTCGATTTGCGGCATCCCGCGCGGAGCCGGGGGAATGCCCATCAGGTGGAACTTGCCGAGGGTACGGTTGTCACGCGCCATCGGACGCTCGCCTTGGAAGACATGGACTTCCACTTCGGTCTGGTTGTCAGCAGCGGTGGAAAACAGCTCCGACTTGCGCGTGGGAATCGTGGTATTGCGCGGAATGAGCACGGTCGCGACGCCACCATAGGTTTCCACACCGAGCGAAAGCGGAGTCACGTCGAGCAGGAGAATGTCCTTCACTTCCCCGCCGAGCACGCCGCCCTGAATCGCCGCGCCGACGGCGACGACTTCGTCGGGGTTGACGCCCTTGTGCGGTTCCTTGCCGCCGAACAGGTCCTTTACAATCTGCTGGACACGCGGGATGCGCGTGGAGCCACCGACCAAGACGACTTCGTCAATCTTGGCGGGCGTGATCCCCGCGTCGGACATGGCCTGCTTCACCGGCCCGACCGTACGCTGCAGGATGTCTTCCATCAACTGCTCGAGCTTGGCGCGCGAAAGGGTGAGCTGGAGGTGCTTGGGACCGGACGCGTCGGCGGTGACGAAGGGTAGATTGATCTCCGTCTCCATCACTTGCGAAAGTTCACACTTGGCCTTTTCCGCGGCTTCCTTCAGGCGCTGGATGGCCATGCGGTCTTTGCTCAGATCGATGCCCTGGTCCTTGCGAAATTCGCCGACGATCCAATCGATGACGCGCTGGTCGATGTCGTCGCCGCCGAGATGGGTGTCGCCGGCGGTGGCTTTCACCTCGACTACGCCTTCCCCGACCTCGAGGATGGAAATGTCGAAGGTACCGCCGCCGAGGTCGTAGACGGCAATCGTTTCGTCCTTCTTCTTGTCGAGGCCGTAGGCCAGCGCAGCGGCCGTCGGCTCGTTGATGATGCGCAGAACTTCCAAGCCGGCGATCTCGCCAGCCTGCTTGGTAGCCTGGCGCTGGGAGTCGTTGAAATAGGCGGGGACAGTGATGACTGCCTTGGTGACTTTTTCGCCGAGAAAGTCGTCTGCGGCACTTTTCAGCTTCTGGAGAATCATCGCGGAGATTTCCGGCGGACTGTACATCTTGCCGGCAATCTCGACGCGGGCGTCGTCGTGAGGTCCGTGCGCGATCTTGTAAGGAATGCGGCGCACCTCGTCGCCGACTTCCTCGTGGCGGCGGCCCATGAACCGTTTGATCGAATAGACCGTGTTCTGCGGGTTGGTCACGGCCTGGCGCTTGGCCACCTGGCCGACCAGACGTTCACCCGACTTGGTGATGGCGACGACCGAAGGGGTGGTGCGAGCACCCTCCTGGTTGGGGATGACGACTGGCTCGCCTCCCTGCATAACGGCAACGACCGAGTTGGTTGTGCCGAGGTCAATGCCGATGATCTTGCTCATTGTTGAAACTCCTCTCGAGTTCTATGATGGCACGAGGGGCGTCATCAAGAAGAGAATATACATATTGAGTGAGTCGTTGTCAAGTTTTTGTAGTGCATCCATAATCTCCTTATTTGTAATCACTTGCAGAAGTGATTAAAGGGACTTGGTGGCTAGGTCCATGGGATGGAAGTGGATGGATTAGACTGAGGCCGGCTCAGTTGGCACGATGGCAGGGGTTTCGCCTGACCGAGAATCGTGAGGCCGCATCCAAACAAGAGAGTGAAGGAACGGGGGCGGGGAGGGAACACCGTCTAAAATGGCCGGGAATCGGGTTACAATGAAACGTCAGGCTCGAAAAGTCAGCGCAAGGGGGAGGGGCATCTTGAGGGGTCGGATGTGCAGCAGGGCGGCACTGGTAACGCTTCTGGTGTTGGTCGGCCTCGTGGGCTGCGGGAGGACCACTCCCGAGACGCAATCCAGTGCGACGGCGGCAGCCCAGCCCGTCGAAAAGGCTTCCGCCGCGCAACCAGAAGCGACACCGAAGGCTCCCCCTGCCAAGCAGGAGGCGACACCGGCGCCGAATCCACCGACGACGGAACGGAGCACATCACCGACTCCTAACCCACGACCGATCGAGAGAAAGCGAACACCGAGTTCGAACGATGCAGTGGCGCCACTTGTCTCCAAGACCTTGGGGACGCAGTCGGCCCCGATTACCATCGAAGTCTTCAGCGACTACCAGTGCCCCGCGTGCCGTGAGCTCTACCTGGAAACCCTGAGGCCATTGATCGACAACTATGCGCTGACGGGGAAGGTGTACCTGATCCACCGGGACATGCCGCTTTCCCAGCACCAGTATTCGCGGCTGGCCGCCCGGTATGAAAACGCAGCGGCGCAGGTGAAGGAGCTAGAGAAAGTCAGCACAGCGCTGTTCCAGAAGCAGATGCAGTGGTCGATTGACGGAAATGTGGACCGCGTCGTGGCCGAGGTGTTGACGCCGGCGGAGATGAGACAAGTCCGGCAAATGGTGGAATCCGGCAAGATGGATGCGGCGATCGACAGCGATGTGGAACGCGCGCGGACATTCGGGGTGCGGCAAACGCCGACGATGGTCATCACCCACAACGGGCGAAGCGACCCGGTGGTGGGCGTAGTGCCCTACTCGATGCTGCGACAGTACCTGGACGAACTTCTCAAGAAATAAGATGGGCGCAACTTCCCTATCGCGCCGCGGGCGGATGCTCATGCTGCTAGGGCGGCTCGGGCTGGGCGCAGTGTTTCTGTATGCGGCGTACACGAAACTGAAGCTGCCGTGGATTACTTTTGCCGCGACGATTGAGGCGTACAAACTGCTGCCGGAAAGCGGCGTGGTCTTCGTGGCGCGCACGCTGCCGTGGTTCGAGGCGACGCTGGGGGCGCTGCTGGTGCTTGGCTTCGGACTGCGCTGGGTGGCCGCGGCGGCGAGCGCACTGCTGCTGGCGTTTTTTGCGGCGATGGTGCGGTCGTACGCGCTGGGGTTGCAGATAGATTGCGGATGTTTCGGGCCGGGCGACGCGCTCAGTTGGAAGACCCTGATCCGCGACGGCCTGCTGACGAGTGTGGCGGTGGCGCTTGCGGTCGCTTCTTTTCGCACGTCGCGGAGCCGGGCGCGACCGATGGAGCCACCCTGGAGCGGACAGACGTCCTGACCCACAATGAAGACACTGGACGAGTATTTATCGCTGGCTGAAAAAGCGCACGGGCACTTGTGCGCGGGGCAGGTGCTGGGAGTGCGAATGGCCATGCTGGGGCTGCACGAGCTGGAGATCGAGGATCCCATCCAGGAACGCAGGCGCCTGGTGACCTACGCCGAGATTGACCGCTGTGTGACCGATGCGGTGGCACTGGTGGCCAACTGCCGCCTGGGGAAACGCGCACTGAAATTCCTCGATTGGGGCAAAGTGGCAGCGACTTTTGTTGACCTGCAAACCGGCCGCGCGATCCGCATCGTGGCCAGAGAAAGCGCGAAACGGGCGGCCAAGGAGCTGTTCCCCGAACTGGACACGGAGCAAGGCCAGCAGAAGGCGTACCGCGTGATGCCGGAACAGGACCTGTTCGAGAAACAATGGGTCCGGGTGGAAGTGAAGCCCGAGGACCTGCCCGGGTTCAAGGGGCCGCGAGTAGTGTGCGAGAAGTGCGGCGAGGGAATCAACTTTAAGCGGGAAGTGATCCTGGATGGCCACACGCTGTGCCGCGGGTGTGCAGGCGAAAGCTATTACCGGGCGATGTAGCGACCTCTTCGTGACCGCTGTCCAATTGACACGCCAACCACAAGCGCAGTAGGTTTCACGGAGCGCCGCAGCAAAACGCGCGCAGGAGGGGATATGGAAGGACATGTCAAGATTTTGGCGATCCTCTACATCGTCTTCGGCGCGCTGGGGGTGCTGCTGGCGCTGTTCATCCTGATAATCTTCGGCGGCGCAGCGGGGATTGTGGGTTCGGTTGCGCAGGATCAGCCGGACGCGAGGCTTGCGCTGCCAATTCTCGGTGCGGTCGGCGGATTCATTGCCATCCTGCTCCTGATTGTTTCCGCGCCGAATATCATCGCGGGCGTGGGGATGTTGAAATACCAGGAGTGGGCACGAATCCTGACCATCGTTCTTTCGATTCTGAATCTTCCCTTTATTCCCTTCGGAACGATTCTAGGCGTCTACGGCCTGTGGGTGTTGTTCAACCAGCAGACCATTGCGTTGTTTTCCGGGGTACGGCCGCCGGGGGCACAGACCTGAAGTATCTTCCGGCCAGGAAGAACCGAATGGTGCTAGAGGCGAGGCGACCCATAGCGTCCGGCAGGAGGAATGAGCTGTGCGGGCGGTGATTACGGGTGGGGCAGGTTTTCTGGGTTCGCACCTGTGCGACTACCTGATCGAGCAGGGCTGGGAGGTGCTGTGCCTGGATAACCTAATTACCGGCACGGAGGATAACCTGCGTCATCTTACAAGCCACCCGCGATTCCAGACCGTGCGGATGGACGTGACGCGCTACATCGAAGTACCGGGGCCAGTGGACTACGTGCTGCACTTCGCGTCGCCAGCGAGCCCGGTGGACTATCTGAAGCTGCCGATCCAGACCCTAAAGGTCGGGGCGCTGGGGACGCACAACACGTTGGGGCTGGCGCTGGCGAAGAAGGCCAAATACCTGCTGGCCTCGACCTCGGAGTGCTACGGCGACCCGCAGATATCGCCGCAGCCGGAAACATACTGGGGGCACGTGAATCCGATCGGGCCGCGGGGTGTTTACGATGAGGCCAAGCGGTTCGCCGAGGCCATGACAATGGCCTACCACCGCGCGCACGGGGTGGATACGCACATCGTGCGCGTCTTCAACACCTACGGCCCGCGAATGAGACTGAACGACGGGCGGGCGCTGCCGAATTTCGTCTATCAGGCGCTGACGGGAAAACCGATTACGGTCTACGGCAACGGGCAACAGACGCGGAGTTTCTGCTACGTGTCGGACCTGATCGAAGGCGTCTTCAAACTGATGGCCAGTGATGAACACGAGCCGGTGAACATCGGCAACCCGCAGGAAATCACGATTCTGGATTTCGCGGAGCGCATCCGGGCGATGACCGGCGCAAAGGTCCCTATCCTGTTTGAGCCTTTGCCGGTGGATGACCCGAAGCAGCGCTGCCCGGACATTTCCAAAGCGCGACATCTGCTGAATTGGGAGCCTAAGGTTGGCCTCGACGAGGGGCTGAAACTCACGCTGGACTATTTCCGCGCAAAGGTCGCCAAGCAGGGAGTCTAGGGGCTCGCCCCAGCCGCCGGAATTGAATCTGGTGGTTCAGTCCGGGCGACCGACGGAATGGTATTCGAAGCCGATCTTCCTCATCTGCGCGGGGTCGAGCAGATTGCGGCCGTCCAAAAGTAAAGGACGCGCCATTGCTGTGCAGATGCGCGGCCAATCCAGGTCGCGAAACTCCCTCCACTCGGTGGCAATGAGCAGCGCGTCGGCTTCGAGAATGACTTCGTAAGGATTCTTCCCGTAGCGGACGTCGGGGAAAAGCGCGCGCGTTTTCTCCATTGCTTGGGGATCGTAGGCGTGGATGTGCGCGCCCTCTACCAGCAGACGGCGGATCAACTCGATGGCCGGGGCGAAGCGGATGTCGTCGGTGTCCGGCTTGAAAGCGAGGCCGAGAATGCCAATCTGCTTCTCCTTGAGCACCCAGAGCGCGTGCCGCAGCTTTTCGAGGAAGAGATCCACGCGCTGTTTGTTGATGCGCTCGGCTTCCTTCAACAATCCGAAGTCCACACCGGCTTTTTCGCCCAGATGAATGAACGCCTGCACGTCTTTCGGCAGGCAGAAGCCGCCAAAGCCGAGACCTGGGCGCAGGAAGTGCGGGCCGATGCGGGGATCGAGGCTCATCGCGCGGGTGACTTCGTCCACGTTGGCACCCAGGCGCTCGCAGAGGTCGGCGATAAGATTGGCGTAGGAAATTTTCAGCGCGAGGAAGGAATTCGAGGCGTGCTTGATCAACTCGGCGCTGTTAATCGTAGTGACCAGGAATTGCGCCGGTGGGCCGGGTGGGCATTTGCCCGCATGCACGGGACAGTGAAACGTTCCCTCCAGAACCGGGCGGTAGATTTCGCGGAGTTGCTGTTCGGCACTGGCGTCTTCGACACCGACTACAATGCGGTCGGGATGGAGAAAATCGCCGACGGCGGTGCCTTCACGGAGAAACTCGGGGTTGGAGGCAACGCGGAAGTTGACGCCGGAGTTGCGACCGTACACGGCCAGCGCGCGCATCAGTTGCTGCCCGGTCTGAACGGGCACAGTGCTCTTTTCCACGACGAGCTTAGACGACTGTGCCACGGTGGCAATGGTCCGCGCGACGCGGTCAATCGAGGAGAGATCGGCTTCCCCTGTTTCCATCGGCGGCGTACCCACGCAAATGAAAATGGCCTCACCAGCATTGATACATTCCGCGAGGTCTCCGGTGAAGCGCAGGCGGCCCTCGCGGTGTGTGCGTTCCACTACCGCATCCAGATGCGGCTCGAAAATGGGCAGCTTTCCGGCCTGGAGCGTAGCGATTTTCAACTCATCGTTGTCCGTGCACACCACGCGGTGGCCGATTTGCGCAAGGCAAGCTCCGGTTACGAGCCCTACATACCCACAGCCAATAACTGAAATCTCCAAAGAAACCCTCGCGACGTGCAGGATGGCGTTAAGAACCGCCGCTGGCGAAGCGCGCTATTCTCGCCTAACCCGGGCCGTACTCCAAGGGCTAAGTCGTAACCTTCTCGATGACGACGGGACCCTCTAAAGCAGCGAGAGTACCTCGGGAAAGAATGATTTGGGTTTCAGCGCGACCAACTTGGGCAGGTCGTGGCTGGCACGCGGTGAAAAGTGTCGCCGTCGAGCGCGGTCTTGCACACATTCATAGAGAAAAAGCGCAAAAAATAGATATCGCGGTCTTCATATTATTTCTTGACAAACACTAACAATGGGAGTAGGAAGAGTCATATAAAAGGTTCTGGACGTGCCGAGTCAGTAATTCGCAAGAAAGGAGGATCCAATGAAGATCGAGGGGAAAGCGATTCTTTACGTGTTGGGAGCGACGCTTGTTGCCCTCGCGTTGCAACCACAAGGTGCCTACGCTCAATGTGCCACCAAGCTCATTTGGATGCACCAGCATGATTGTTGCGGAGAGATCGTGGACTTTGACCACTGTATCTCAGGGGGAACAGGAGCGAACGGCTGTACTGAAGAAATGTGCAAGCCGTGTTGTGGACGCTGTGATACGTTCGGGCAGATCTGCGGCAATTGTTGCATCGTGATGGCCAAAAATAGTACGACGACAGAAAAGGCAGGAGTCTGCGTCGACAGTCTGCAGCGGCAAGCCAAATCGGCAGCATCTTCATCGCTGAGCCAGACGCCGAAAACCCCGCCGCGGAGGGGCGGCACGACTCCTTCCGCCGCAAGAGGGAAAACCAACAAGGAAGTTCACCAATGATGTTGCGAATGATCGCCCTAAGTTGCTTGTTTCTGGCCGGGGTGGCCCCACCCGCGGTCGTTGGGCAGGAGCGAGGTGACCTAATGCAGAAAGAGATCCTGCCAATCCGGGTCCCCGTTACGAGCCCTTTCGCAATCGAACTCCCGGTCCCGGGCCCCAACGATATCGTGTATGTTCCGATGGAGCTAGTAGTCAATGAAAAACAAAAGCAGGTAGTATTGAAGGTTGACCCGAGCGGTTCGGTAAAAGCCAATTTTGAAATCGGAAACCCGTCGGGATTTAAACACGGCGAAATCGGTTTAGTGGTCACGCCCGGGGGTGAGTTAATCGGTTTCAGCCGATGGAGCGCGGAGGGAGCAGTGGGTCCCGTCATCTACCTGTTCGATGAACAAGGAAGTGTGAAGGAGGCAGTGAAGCTGTCGAAGCGTATTCTTCCACGTCAGATGGTGGTGACGCCCGAGGGTTCGTGGATCTTTGCGGGATACGCGGAGCCAACCGGCGCAGATTCCGAAAGCAGCAGGCAAGGCCTTTTTGAATTCAAACGGAGCGGGGAGTTTGTACGTGAAATAGCTCCCCGCCAGATGGGGGAAAAATCAGGTAGTACAATTAGCTCGCGGGAATCCCAAATGGTTCTTGATCTTTCCCAGCTACTGATGGACGCTACTGGCACCCTCTATCTCATTCATCCGCTTGATCGACCTCGAGTGTTCAAGATTTCGACGACGGGTGAAATTCTCAAGGAGAAACAGCTATCTCAGGCACAAGGCACGCGGGTTTTGGCTGCAGTCTTTGACGATCAGGGCCGCCTGGTTCTAGATCGCGTAACCGTCGCCCGGGCTGGAGAGACCCTGGAAAAACGGATCCGGATTCTTACTGTTCTGGAAACGGGAACGCTTGATACCGTATTTGAAGCGAGTTGCGAGCAGAGGGGCGGGGTGTTGTTCTCGGCGAAAAATGGAGAGTTCTCTTTCATGGTCCGCCGAGATCCCACAAGCATAGAAATCGCGCGCTGGAGTGTGCGATAGACGCGCCGCCCTGCGATCTTGCCGCGCGGGGCTTTCTGCCAGTATGGGTGCGCTCTTGCAGCGAGCAGACCGTTCGCTGCGAGGGTCTGAAGGACGTCTGGGGTGTCTCTAGATTTATTGTGAGCTCTGCGTGTGTCTAAACTGCGGTCCGGCAGGCTAGTGGCGGCCAATGAGGAGTCCACGAATCCCCAGCAATAGCAGGCGGGGCTGGCGAACGCAGAGACGCCACAAGATTTTGCCGACCTCGTCGCGATGGTGGAGCCGCAGGGGGGCCAGGGTCGAGGCGCTGAGCAGGTCGAACAGCCGGCAGTAGTCAGCCTGCGTGAATCGGTGCAGACTGCGGCGAATCCAAAGGTGGAGATCGAGCTCGCGGCGCAGGGCCTTGAGTTCGACGCTGGAACCGCCATTCAGTAGCGCCTCAGTGACGCCGATGGCTCCGCGCAAGCCCGTGACGATGCCGCCGACAGTTGTGACCTTCACCTGGCCAGCCGCGTCTCCGACGAGATAGACATCTCCCTGGCCGACTTTGCGACGCACGGGAATCCACCGCTCATAAAGCGGGATGCGTGCGCCCTGGAAACTGAACGGCGTTAGTTGCTGCCGGACGAGAAAGCGGTCGAGGCAGCGGCGCGTGTCCTTGCCGTCGAGCCCAATTAGACCCAGAACGCCTTTTGAGGGCGATTCGGGAATGAGCCAGTAAAAGTATGGGGTGTCCTCGGGGACAAACCAGACACGAACGGTGTGGGGACTTACGTTTCTAGGCCACTCGACGAGTGCCTGCACGAGCGGGACGGTCGGCTGGGAGGGCCAGCCTGCGGCCTGCGCGACACGGCTGAAAGCGCCATCGGCGCCGACGACGGCATCGGCGCGGACTTCTTCCTGCGAGGCACTGTCTCGATCCCCGAATGCAACGCTTAACTCCGTTCCGGCGGCTTGGACGCCGAGAAAATTTCGTCGCAGGCAGACCTGCGTACCTGCGGCAGCAGACTCCTCCGCCAGCCCGCGAATCAACCGGGAGCGTTCGATAATCAGGTCGGGCCGCGCCAGATGAACGTCCGCGACACGTCCGTCGGCAAACATTTCGAACTGGCGTATTTCATTGACGACCGCCGAATCGGCGGAGGCACCGAGAAGTTCGCGGAAATGAGTGGTGACAATCAGGGTGCGAGGGGTGGGATCCAGGCGATCGTCGCGCTCGAAGACGCTGACGTGCTGGCCAGCACGCGCGAGAAGGCGCGCCGCGAAGAAACCCGCAGCAGATCCGCCTACGATTGCAATTCGCTTGGGCCTACGATGCGATCCTGTCATTGAACTTTTGGCTTTAGAAACCCCGGCAGTGCGGAATCAAGTGCTTGCCGAGCAAAGTCACGGACAAGTCGCGTGTACGCCATGACCCCGTGCGGCAACTATGAGCGCTTGAGTATATCGAACCGGGGCGCTTCTGCAAGTCACTAACGGGTTAACGGAGGAACCCGCCGAAGATTGGGCTAGTGCGGCTTGCTCTGGCGCTCGAAGGGCGCGCGCTCCAGCGCGGCAATCGCAGAAAGAACGGCCACTAGGAGGGCCGCACCTAAGCCGGCTGCCTGTCGGGGGGTCAAGCAGGTCATTCCCAGTGCGAGGAGGCCCGTGACAAAACCCAACGCGTAAAGCACCAAAACAGCGCCGCGCTGACCCAGACCGAGGTTCGCCAACCGGTGAGCGGCGTGGTCTTTGCCCGGCGTCATGAAGGGAATCAGTCCCCGGCGCGCGCGAGAGATAGAAACCAGTGTGGTGTCGAACACGGGGATGCTGAGCACCAGAACGGGCAACATCCATCCCACGCTGGGCGCCATACCAACAAAGCGCAGCTTGATGGTGAGAGTGGCCAGCATAAAGCCGAGAAACATGGCCCCGCCATCACCCATAAAAATCTTCGCGGGATTGAAGTTCCAGCGGAGGAACCCGATCGAGGCGCCCATCACGGCAGCAGCGAGGGTTGCCACCAGCAAATGCGAGTGCAATATGGCCAGGAGGGTGACGAATCCCGAGGCGATGGCGGCGGCGCCCGCGCACAGGCCGTCCATGTGGTCGAGGATGCTGAAAGAGGCGGTGATGCCCACAACCCAGAACACGGTCAGAGCGGAATCGAGCCAAGGGCTGTACGGGCCGGGAAAAAGCGCGGAGAAGAGCTGGATGCGAATTCCGGAGGCGAGCAGGATCAAAGCGGCGACCGGCATCGCGAGCATCAGCTTGATCTGGTGATGCAACAGGCCACGGTCGTCGAGTAAGCCGACGATGGCGAGGAGGGTGGCGCCGGCGAGTATGCCGAGAACCTGCGACCACGCACCGCGGCCCTCGAGAGAAACAAGCCAGGCCAGCAGCACACCGAGGTAAATCGCCAGGCCGCCCATCAATGGGACCGGAGCCTGATGCACCTTGCGCGGGCCCGGATGGTCCACCATGCCGATGTGCAAGGCGAACTGGCGGACCGAGGGCGTCATGCCAAAAGAGGCCAGCAGCGCGACCGCAAAGGAAATCGCAAACTCAGGCAAACGGTTTCTCCCAGACGCAGGAATCAGCGTTCTGTCAACATCTGGGTCAAAATAGTCCGCACTTCGTCTTTCTTTTTCGTGGAGAAATACCAGTCAACCGTCCGCTTGAGACCATCGCGGAACATGACCTTCGGCTCCCAGCCGAGGAGCCTTTTCGCCAAGGAGTTGTCAGCAACGCGGTTCAGCGGGCCGGTGGGCATGTCGGGCCGGAACTTAATCTCCGCCTTGTGGCCGGTGAACTCGAAAACCATCTTCACCGCGTCGAGAACCCGGACGCGCTCCATGGTGCCCAAGTTGATGGCTGTGCCGTCGTCAATCTTTTCGGCCGCAAGAATGGTGCCGCTGACGATGTCGTCGATGTAAGTCCAGTTGCGAATCTGTGTGCCGTCGCCCCAGACTTCGAACGGGTTCTGCCCTACGAACGCGCGGGCAATCATGGCGATAACGGCATGGTTTTCGACGCCGCGCGGGCCGTAGACGGTAAAATAGCGGCAAGAAGCACCGCGCATCCCGTGCTCCTTGCAATAGGCTTTCAAGGTCAGCTCGGCCATCAGCTTGGCCCAGCCGTAGAGATTGTCGGCATCGTGCGGCGGCTTAACGACGTCTTCGGTGAGATAGATTTCCTGATTCACATCCGATTGCAGGTAATTCGGATAGACGCATCCCGAGGAGGCGAAGACGACCTTTTCGACCTTGGCGCGAAGCGCCTCATGAAAAACCAGGCCATCGAGAAAGAAATTGTTGCCGGGGCCAGCCTGGTGGAGATCCACATAGCCACGGCCGCCATGATCGGCGGCAAGGTGAAAGACGACCTGGATCTCTTGCATCGCTTCGCGGGTTACACCCGGCTCGCGCAGATCGGCGTGAACGAATTGGACGCGGAAGTTCGAAAGATGCTTCGCGAGGTTTTCCTTGCGCCCGCTGCTGAGATCATCGACAACACGGACCTTCGCACCGCGGTCCACCAATGTGTCCACCAGCGCGGAGCCGATAAATGAAGCCCCACCGGTGACAAGCACATGTTTGCTAGCCCAATTCATCGGTCCAGATTTCAAGAGTGACTGACCTCCTCAAGGATCTGGGGAATCTTGTGAAGCTCCGCGAGTCTATCATACTCACCGGCAGCGGCCCGCGCACGACGACCCATCTCAGCGAGCCGGGCGGGGTCACATCGCATCTCACGCAGCGCGGCGGCCACGGCGGCGGGCTCGTCCGGATTGGCCACCAGCCCACAGCCGGTACGGCGCACGATGCGTGCGACATCGGATTCTTCCGGAGTAACTGCCAGCACGGGGCGCCCCGCCGCCAAGACGGGGTAGAGTTTGCTGGGAACCACCACTCCCTCCAAGCCGCGGCGGACGGTGATGATGTGTACATCACCAGCCGCCAGGACAAACGGGACCTGTTCAGCGGGCCGGAAGGGCAAGAAACGAACGTTTGAACAACCCTGCGCCGCCGCTTCCAGCCGCGGGCGGTGGGCCCCCTCACCCACGAAGACGATGCCGACGTCTTCATTGGCGACAAGACGTGCAGCAGCGAGCAGCGTATCCCAAGCGCCGTAGAATCCCAGATTGCCCGCGTGCAGAGCGACAAACTTGAAATCTCCACGAATCTCCCGTGCGACGGGGTGATCGGTAGAAGCGAGCGAGTCGGGGATGTCAGCGCCATCGCGGACGATGGCGATATGCGCGGGGGCCACACCCTTGGCGACAATGCGGTCGCGCATGTCCTCCCCCAACACAATGATGCGGGCGGCACGGCCCAGCGCCCAGCGATGCAGCCGTTCCCAGATACGGGTCCAGCGCGACGGCTGCAGGATTTCGCCGCCGAGTGCCATGTCGGGATACATGTCGCGGATGTTGTAAACAAACGGCCGGCGCTTCAGCATCGCCACGAAGGCGCCCACGATGCCTGCAATCGGAGGGTCCGTCATCGCGAGGACGAGGTCGACGCGAATCGTCAGGGCGCGCGGCACAGCAAGGAAAAGATAGGTGAGGTAATTCGCGAGCCGGTGGCGCATACGGAAACGGGGATAGGTTGTGGAACCGACGCGCTCAACGGTGACGTTGCCGCGATGCCCGCGTCGCAACAGGTAGAAGGGGTGACGCTCAAAAGGATCGTAGGAGGGCCGTCCCGCGAGCACTACGACTTCGTGGCGCTCAGCGAGTGTTTCGACGACCAAGGAGGCCATCTTCGCGGTCGCGGAGGTGTCCGGTGGGTAGTACTCGTTCAGAAGGAGGATGCGCAAGGCGCCGCCCTCCGGTGCCGCAAGCAGAATCGAACGGGAATCCTCATAGAGGAAAACAAATCAAGCCAGCTGAGAAACTGAGTCCACGATTTTTTCCACGAGGTAGTTCCCCACCACCAGCACGTCCATCTTGGTGCGCAAAAAGCAGTCAATCGCTTCTTCCGGGGTGCACACTATCGGTTCATTGTCGTTAAAGGATGTATTGAGCACAACGGGCACGCCCGTTAGCTTCTCGAACTCCTTGATGAGCCCCCAATACAGTGGATTGGTCTGACGGCTGACTGTCTGCAGGCGCCCGGTGCCGTCCACATGTGTCGGCGCGGGAATGGCAGCGCGCTTTTCGGCCTGTACCGGGTAGGCGAGATTCATGAAGGGTGAAGGATGCGAACGCTCGAAATAGTCGCCGGTGGCTTCCTCCAAAATCGAAGGCGCGAACGGGCGGAAAATCTCGCGGTGTTTGATCCGGCGATTCAGAGTCTCTTTCATTTCGGCACGGCGCGGGTCGACGACGATGCTGCGGTTTCCCAGCGCGCGTGGCCCCCACTCTGCGCGGCCCTGATACCAGCCAAGAATCTTTCCATCGGCGATGCGCTGGGCAGCAACGCTCATCAGCTCATTGTGCGGAAGTTCCGAAACGCGGAATTCGGCGCTCGAAATCCGGCGCGAATCGAGTGCGGCGCGAATCTGTTCCTTCGAATACTCCGGTCCCCAATAGGCGTGGTCCATTACGAACGCGCGGGGCCCACCGAGGCTCTGGTGAAGGATGAAATACGCGGCACCGACCGCAAGCCCGGCATCGCCCGCAGCGGGTTGCACGTAGACGCGCTCGAACGGGGTGCGGTCGAACACTTTACCGTTGGCCACGCAGTTGAAGGCAACACCACCAGCCAAGCAAAGAGATCGCTGGCCCGTCCGCTGGTGGAGTTGGTTCAGCATCGAGAAAAGCACTTCTTCCAGCATGGCTTGAAGCGTGGCGGCGGTGTCGCGGTGACGCTGATCGAGTGCTGCGGCAGGATCACGAGCAGGGCCGAGGCGCTTTTCCAGATAAGGCGAGAACATGCGGCCGAGGACCGGAGTCTGATCAGCCTCGCGCCAGGTCATATCCGGGCCGGTGTGGTGGTGAATAAAATAATCAAGGCCCAAGCGAAACGAGCCGCCTCTGCCCGCCTTCACGATGCGGCGGAACTCATCGAGATAGGCGGGCTGGCCGTAGGCGGCCAAGCCCATCACCTTGTATTCGTCGCCGAATTTGAGGAAGCCAAGATACTGCGTGATGGCCGTGTAATACATCCCCAGCGAATGCGGAAAGGCGACGGCACCGTGAACCCGCATCCGGTGGCCCTCGCCGGTGGCCCACATAGTGCTGGCAAAATCGCCGAGACCATCGGCGGAAAGTACCGCGGCCTGCTCGAAGGGCGAAACGAAAAACGCGCTGGCCAGATGCGCCTGGTGATGCTCGACGCGGTGGATGCGCGGAACCAGGGATTTCGGGTCCGTTTCGAATGACCGGCCCAGATCCTTCGCGATCCCGGCAAATTTCCCCATCACTTTGATGCGTTCAGCGGCAAAGCGCGGCATGCGCAAGCTGTAGAAGAGCTTCGTGCCCAAGCGCGCCCATGGATTGCGCGGGATGGCGATGTGGTCGATTTCCTTCAGGGTGAGGCCCGCCGTCGCAAGGCAGTAGCGAATTGCCTGTACGGGAAAACCCGCCGCGTACTTGACGCGATTGAAGCGCTCTTCTTCGACCGCGGCGACCAGCCGGCCGTCGCAGACAATCGCCGCGGAAGCATTGCCGTGATATGCGTTGATGCCAAGAATGTTCATCGTGATTTCGGTTGAACAAAAACCTCCGGCGGAGAAGCCTTGGCAGTCGTGCAGAGATTGCCTCGGACCCATTCATTCAGGACGTACAAGCTCCAGGGCCGCGACCAACTGGTGTGACCAGCAGGAAACGAAGCCCAGACACGACTGACGGCGGCGCGGTCCAGCAAAGGCTCGAGCGGCGGCGCCAGCTCCGCCAGTCCAGCGTCCACGCGCGATCGCAACGGGCCGCGCAACCAAGCTTCCCACGGAAGCGTGAACGTCCGCTTGCGCTGGGAAGTCACTTCGGCGGGCAACAAATCTGCGAGCGCCTGCCGCAGCAAGGACTTGGGTTCGCCGTTTCCACGCTTCGCTGTCTCGGGGAGGTTCAGGACCGACTCGACCAGGACATGGTCAAGGAAGGGTACGCGTACTTCCAGCGAATGAGCCATGCTCATCGAATCGGTGTCGCGGAGTAGAGTGTTGGTCATATAGGAGCGCAATTCCAACCAGGAGACCTGGGAGAACCCGTCGTGCTGCGCGGCCTGGCAGGCGATCTCTTCCAGCCAATTCGTCGAAGGCGAGGGAGAATCGGAGGTGCCACCGGTTGCGCGCAATTCAGATGCCTGGATCGGCGAAAACAAGGCCCGGGCATAGAAGTAGGCATGCGGAAAGGCGTCGGGTGCTCGCCAGAGCGCAGCCAGCTTACTAGCCGCGTCGGCGCCGCGGCGAAAGAACGCGGCAGATTCCACAACTGCGCCCGCCGGGGACCGAAGTCCGCGCGGCAACCGCCGTGCGAGGCCAAGGAATTGCTGAAGCCGGGGCGTGGTGCGGAAGGTGTCATAGCCGCCGAAAACCTCATCACCACCGAGGCCGGAGAGCGCGACCTTCAGCCCGGCTTGGCGCGCCGCCCGAGAAACAAAATAAGTGTTAATACCGTCCATGCTGGGCTGGTCGAGCGCGAGAACAGCATCGCCCATGCGCGCGAGCGCATCATTGCCGGTGAGCAACAGTTCTTCGTGACGGGTTCCGAATTGCGCAGCCGTGCGGCGGGCAATCTCCGCCTCGCTATATTCCTGCTCGGGAAAGACAACGGTGAAGGTATGCACACCGCGAGAGACGCGGCTGGCCAAGCCCGCGAGCGCCGTGGAGTCGATTCCGCTGCTCAGAAACACACCAAGTGGCACGTCCGCGATGAGGTGAAGTCCAACGGCTTCTTCGAGACGGTTCCTGACCTGCGCGATGGTGTCGCGGGAATCTTGGAGCAGTGCCGTAGAGTTCGCCGACACGCCTACCTTCCGCGAACCGGCCCAATAGGACCGCACCTCGAGCCGGGGCGCCCCTTCGGTGACGGAGATGAGTGCACAATGCCCCGGCGGCAGCGAAAAAATATTCTCCACCATCGTCAGGGGCTCGGATACGGAGCCAAATTGCAGAAAGCTGTCCAAAGCCGGTGCGCTGACGTGCGGGTCAACCTCGCCGCTGGCCAACAGTGCGCGAACCTCAGAGGCGAACAGGAAGGCACTGGCGGTCTGCGTGTAGTACAGCGGCTTGATGCCGAAGCGGTCCCGAGCAAGAAACAGGCGCGTAGGCGAATTGGGGCCAACCAGCTCAACAATGGCGAACGCGAACATCCCGCGCAGGTGGTTGACGCAATCGGCTCCCCACTGTTCATAGGCGTGGACGACAGCTTCGGTATCCGACTGTGTGCGAAAGGAGTGGCCGAGGGATTCCAAGCGGCTGCGGAGCTCGCGGAAATTGTAGATTTCACCGTTCAGGACGACGGCGAGTGTGCAGTTTTCGTTGTAAATCGGTTGGTGACCGCCGGCGAGGTCAATGATGCTGAGGCGCCGCATGCCGACAGCGATGTGTTCGCCGAGGACACGGCCTTCGTCGTCGGGGCCACGGTGAGACAGGGCGCCCATCATCTGCCGGAGCGATTGTTCCATCGCTGTCGGCCGGAGGTCACTCACCAAGCCGCAAATTCCACACATGAAGTATGCGATTCTGAACCGGAAAAAGACCGGGGCGATTTGACGGCGGTTCAGGCACCGGCGCCGGATGACCCCAGACGTTTTCTACCATACCATCCCAGCACCAGGTGGGCCAGCAAGCAGACAAAGAGCGCAAACGCCGCGACAATCGAGGTGAACGTCGAAGACCGTTCGACCACCAGCGTCCAGTTTACTTTCTCTTCCCACCCGGGAAGAAAGCGATCGAGGCCGGCGCGAAGCCATCTGCCTACCAGAGGGAGGCGGCGCAAGCGGATGTGCGCAGTGCTTTCATAACTGTAGATGGGATCGTAGTCTTTGACATGCTGCGTGGCTTCGCGGAGCACAGCGGGGTCACGGAGCTGCTCTTTCGTGAGAGGCGCACCACTCGCGTCGCGGAAAAACAGGCGATAAGTGGGATCCACCACGACCCATCGCTCGCCCAGCCTGACTTCGGCCACGACGTGCTTTGTCAAGCGATTGGCGTCGAGAAGCAAGAGCCGCCGCGCTTCGATGTCGCTGCTCAAAGACAGATTCACGAAGGCGTTGACGGCACTGCCGCAAACTCTTAGAAGCGCGGTGTAATTCAGATTCCGGCGGGGATCGCGACTAGAGAGTGGGTTCTCCGGAGGCAGCAGACCCTGGTGTGGCGGCCCGTGCTCGATCCACCCTAGGATTGCCTCCACTTTCTGCTCGTCTGTGGCGGGCTTGGGAACGATCGCGTCGGAGAAGCCTTGGAGGTACTGGCGCGTGGAGTACTCCCAGGCCAAACCGAAGACCAAGAGGAGCAAGGAGAGCACCACCAGCACATTCAGCGAATGGCGAAGAAACACAAACCAGCGATTCGGTATCAAGTCTGGCCCCGTAGCAAACAATAACCGATCAGCAGCTAGATCCTATTCCGTTGAGCCGGTACCGCCACATCTTAGCCTGAGCGATGCCGCAGCCAAACAGCTTATGCGGGCTCGATGACACGGTTTGGTAACCGCTTCCGCACCATAAATGAGTGAACATTCCCACCCGGATTGGCGTCGTAGCAGAGCAACTCAAGATCGATTTCCTCGCACCACTGCGTGATTGTCTCGCGGGAGAGGAAGTCTACCTGCGGGGTGAGGAAATAATCATAAAAGAGGTTCCGGGCCCCTCGCCACGTCCTCTTACCTCCGGACTTGAATTTGTGCGCCAGGTAATACGCAAGCAGGGCCGTGACGTACACCAACCAGCGTAACATTGGCCGACGCACGCACCAACGGATCAAACCGCCAGGATAACGGTAGAGAAATTCGTAGCGGCCCCCGGGTTTATACACCGCGAGATACATCGGACAGCCGGGTCGAAGAATGCGACAGTTTTCCCGCAGGGCTCGCCGGGCATCTGGCGTGTGATGAATCACGCCATCGGAGATAACCAACTCTGCCGAGGCGTCGGGCAACGGGAGGTTGAGGTTGTCAGCGACGATGCCAGGGCGTTTGCAACGGTGTGCCATCAGTTGGACAGAATGCCAGCTCCGATCCAGTCCGATGCAGCGAAGGCCACGATTGGCCATGTAGGCCATCACCCGACCGGGACCGCAGCCCACGTCGCAAACCAGGGCACCTTGAGGAAGCGGGGCGAGCAAGCCCAGCAGCAATGGTGAGATGACCGAACCGAGTTCTTCCGGAGAGTAGAGTTCTACCCAATCGAAAGGATACTCGTCGTAAAACGTTTTCGGGCTAGCGGAGTTCACCGTGACGATCGATCTCTGTCTGATAAAGTTGTTCCATCGGCTCGATGAGCCGATCCCAGTCCAGGCTTGCCGCCAGCGCGGGACAGGCGGACCGAAAGCGGTTTCGCAACTCGTGATTGTCCGCCAGTTCGCGAAGTGCTGCGACCAGTGCCTGCCTGGTGCGCTCAATTGCCAGTCCGCTTCTTCCGTTCACGAGCCGGTTGATTCCGCAAGTATCCGTGACGATGACCGGAACGGAACAAGCGATAGCTTCGGCCGCTGCGTTGCCGAAGTTCTCGTAGCGTGAAGGGAGCGCGAAAATATCGGCGGCGACCAAAGCTTCCTTTTTGTACTCCCCGAACAGGGGCCCCGTGAAGAGCACGCGCGCCGCCACCGCTTGCTTCTCTGCCTCCTCTCTCAGGAACCGGAGGTAGCCAGTCTCGCCTTCCGGCCCGACGATCACTAGGCGTCCCTGATGCGGGCAGGCTTCGGCAAAGGAAGCAATCAAGAGGTCAGCGCCCTTGCGAGGGATGAGGCGTCCCAGGAACAGGACTACCAGCTCATCGGGCGGGAGGCCCCATCGCTCGCGAAAAACCTCGCGCCCAGGAAGGTGCTGGAAGGCGGCCAAGTCGAGGCCGTTGTAGCGAAGAAACAGCCGACTCGGCGAAAAACCATCTGACACCAACTCCTCAGACTCCTGCTCCGAGGTCGCAATCAGAACGGTAGCACCCTGCAAGAAATTGTCTCCGAAGAGCGCGTGCCACAGCCGCTTCAAGAGAAAGCCGCGGTCGATCGGGCGAAACATGCCGAGCGGCTCGACCAGATACGGCACGCCCCACCGCCTAGCGTAGCGCGCAACCGCCGGCCCGAGCAGGTCGTAGAGGCCATAGATGTGCACGATGTCGAATTCCCGCAGGCGCTTGCGACAGAAGCCAAAAACGCCGGGATTAAGTGTGGTCGCCCGGTAAGTGGCCAGAGCTGGCAAATAGACAACCTCGACGCCTTCGCGCCGAACGGTTCCCGAGACTTGGGCAGGATCATAGGTGGTCGTGAGCACCGTCACTTCGTGGCCCTTTCGAACCAGGTGCTCGGCAATGGCCTTTACTTTCAAAGCAGGCCCGCCCTTCTCAAGAAACGGATCGTAGACCTGCGTCACGTGCAGGATTCGCATTCGCTTTGTTTCACCGCTGACAGCACCTCGCCCGAAAGGAGTCCATCCCTCCGGCGAGTCATTTTCGAAAAATAAATACTCCGTGCGTGGCCCAGAGCCCCGGGCAAATCCTTTCTGCCAGTGGCTCCAAGAGGACAGAAGCACTTACCGCCATCCGCCGCATCGCACAGTACATACGCTTAGACAATGATGCTCCTGAATCCGCCGTCTGCATCGCACTGGCTTCATCGGGCAGCGTCTCGCTTAGGCCTGGGTGGAACGCGCGCCGCGTGCCATGCACGGCGCCAGTCAGGGCGCGGTCGAAGAGAAGGAATTCCTGCCCGAACCAACCGAGCAGTGTGAGGCCGCGAGATCGAAGTTGCGCAACCCACCGGTCCGGCGAGTGCAAAAAGATGTGCTGGCCTTGCCCCCTAATCAACTCGAACAAGACAAGGTATCCGCCCGGGCGCAACACCCGAACGAGTTCATCGATCGCCACCGGTTGTTCCGGCGGTGGAATGTGCTGGATCGCAGTCACAGAAGTGACAGCGTCGAAGGCGTCCGGAGGAAACGGCAATCGCTGCCCCTCGGCACACGCGAGCCGCGCCGGAACTCGGCCAGCCGCCAACTGCAACATCCCCACCGTGCGATCACTGCCGAACGGCGTCAATCCTCCCTGCTCCAAGCGGCGCAGCCAGCGCCCGGTCTCACAGCCGACGTCCAAGACGCGTGCATTCGGCGGGAGTTTGCATAGAGCAAGTGCCGGTGCCCACGCGCGCGCCTGAAGGCGATCAATGACTGCGTTATACCAGCCCGGCGCACCCGGATGGAGGACCGGGGCGAGTCCCGCTGCGTCGCTTTGCGCAAAGTCGCGCGCCAGCCGTGACCAGTAATCCCGCGGAGAATACATCGTCACTTCTTCCCCGCCCAGGAACTGAGCAATTGCTCGAGCCGCCGCACCATTGCGCCCGTCGTGTAGTTCCGCTCGACTAGTTGCCGGCCGGCATCGCCCAGTTTGGCCGCCCACTCCGGATTCTCGAGCAGGCGAATAATTGCGTCACCGACCTCCTCCGGGTTCTCCGGATCCACCAAGAGGCCGTTTTCGGCGTCGCGGATGAACTCAGCGGGCGCACCGTCGTTCGGCCCCACTACCGGCTTGCCGAACGACATCGCTTCCAAGAAAACGATGCCGAAACCCTCGCCCTTTGCCGCGGAGTCGTGCACCAGCGTTTGGGCCGGAAGCACAAAGAGGTCGCATTGCCGATAACAGACCACCAGACCCGAGTCATCTTGCCAGCCCGCAAAGAAGACATGGTTGGTGACGCGCAACTCGCGTGCAAGCTGCTCAAGCCGTGGCCGATCCTTTCCATCGCCGACGATAACGTAAGTTGCTGCGGGAAACCGCTCGAGCACGCGCGGCAGCGCGCGCAATACGACATCGTGGCCTTTGTACCGCTCGGTGGCCGACAGGCGACCCACGGTGAGCAAGAGAGGCCGCCCGCAGTCCCGGAATTTGGACGAGACCGCCTCATCGGGTGAAGTGTTCCGAAGACGCTCATCCAATACATTGGGAAACACAACCACCCGCGCCCGCTCGAGACCGTGCCGCTGGAGCAGCACCCCACGGGTAAACTCGCTGACACTCAAAACGCGATCCGCGTGCCGGAGCGCCGCTTTTTTCCAGCCGGGCAATTGCACCCAAACCTCGATGCCATGAGCGGAGACCCAGTAGGGGCAGCCACACAACAGGCCGAGAAGCCGTCCCAGCGGAGCGAACCCGACGTGAGTGCACAGCACGAGTCCAGGCCGCCAGCGCAAACTGTGCGCAAGGGCCCGCACCGCGATCCCCAGTTTGGATCCGGCGCTCAACGCGCCGGAATCCTTTTCGCCGGGGATTCCCTTTGTCATGGGCGTAAGCACGCAGACGGATTCTGGCCCCAGCAGATCACGCAACGCCCGGACAAAGACTTCCGTGTAGCGCTGAATCCCTCCAAGCCCGCCGAGCGGCGGAGAGAGAACTAGCACCCGAAGCTGAACCTTCGCTGGAATGTCTATGCACTCCCGGTGAAACCAGAGGTCACGCGACCACCCGTCTTCTTATGGGCCAGGACGCTGCGAAAGATCCTGTCCATTTCGTCCGCGTTGCGTTCCCAGGTCAGTTGCTGCATCTTCCGCGCGGCATTGACACCCAAGCGATCGCGAAGCGCAGAATCGCGCAAGAGGCGTTCCATCAATTGGCGCAACTGCTTCGCATCTTTCGGATCCCGAAGCAACAGGGCGTCTTCACCGTCACTCACCAGCTCGCTGAGGCCGGTCTGGCTACTCACAATAACCGGAAGCCCGGACGCCATCGCTTCCGCCGGCGGCAACGCAAAGGCGTCTTCAAGCGAAGGACCAACATAGGCATCCGCGGCGGCGTAATAGGTCTGCACATCCCGGCGCAAGGGCAAAAAACGAATCAGACCGGTGACGCCGAGCCTCTCAATCGTCCTCTCGTAGGGAGAGGGATCATCCTGCCCGACTACGAGAAGACATGTTTCTCTCTCGCGCAGATCCGCGACGGTCTCGAGCAGGCACGGGAGACCTTTTTTCTTCCAATCGTTCCCGATGAGCAGCCACGCAAATACGTCTGCTTTCAGGCCAAGCTCCGTGCGGGCGGCGGAGCGCAGGCGCACGCGCATTTCCGGTGAAAAGAGCTCAGCGTGGAGCCCATGATAAACGACTTCTTTACGCGCAGGAGCGCCGTAAAAGCGAGTGAGATCCGCAAGTGTCTTGCGCGAAACGGCCACGAAAAGAGCATCGCAACTCGTGTAGTAGCGCTTCTCGAGAGCGATCACCAGCCGATAGTAAAGCCGCCGATGCAGGAGCCGCGGCCAGCCGGGGAGCGGAGTCGCGAGAAAGCGGAGTTCCGGCTCCAGCCGTTGCCGGAACTCCGCGAAGACCATATGAACCGCGACCACGTCGGCATCGGGGCAGTTGATCCCTGGCGAATAGACCAGATCGAAACGCATCCCTCGAAAGCGCTGATCAATCCAGCGGCAAACTTGATTGGCGAAGAACCACCAGACGTAGTTGAGCAGATGGGGCCCCAGGAGTGCCGGCACCTTGCGCCAGAAGATTCCGCCTCCAGCAGATCCGCTTCGCGCCTGCAAGCCCGGAGTCACGCCAGCGATGTCTTCCACACGCTGGCTGTAGATAGTGACGTCATATCCGTAGACGTGCGCGAACCGCTCGACCTGTTCGCTGATGCAGCGCTCGGTACCGTGACGTTTGTCCAGGAACGGCGAAACAACCGCGAGCGCGGGCATTACCGTGGCGTCCTCAAGACGGGCGCCGGAGACGCGAGCAGCGAGGGAAATCGAAAGACGAGACCCACCATGAACCACAGTAACGCTTGCGTGAGATAGTTCTGATAGACCTGCATTCCCAGCGAGAAATAGGGGAAGAGCACCAAGGTCACGCATATAGCGATGGATAAGGCCAGCCAGAAGAAACGGGAGCCCCGAACCTGCGACACCGCCCTGAACATGGCCCACACCAGCGCGACGGTCCACCAGCACCATAGGACCAAGCCCACAATCCCCCACTCCCAGAGGACGGCAGCGTAGCCGCCCTCAACCTGGGGCGCATATCTGACCATCTGCGCTTCGGTCAGATAAGGCTGCAAGTATAAAAGCCCCAAGGAAGCAGTGCCGGTGCCGTGCCCGCTGAAGCCACTCTGCTGAAACGCGAAGCCAATATCCTGCCAGGTGGCAGCCGGTCGCCGAACCAATTGCGGATCGTGGCCCCCCGGTTGCAGGCTTTCCGTCACAAAGTTACGGACCGCCACGAATCGCTCCGGAAGCACAGCAACAAGGCACGAGAGAGCCAGCGTGCCAATGATCACGACCTTGGCCAGAGGAAAGCGACCCATCCCCAACCGCCTGCGGGCCCTCTCCCTGAAATGCAAGATGGCCACCACTGGCGCGGAAAGCACGAACAAAACGATCGCAGTGCGTTGGCCGCTCAACAGGAGCGCGGCAACCACGGTAGTCCAAAGCAGGACCGTCCGCCAGCGCGAGAAAAACGACCTCGTTGGGGTGGTTGAGTAAAGATACCCCAAAAAGCCAAGTCCGACGTAAGCGAGGAAGAAAACGTACTGGGCGAAGCGGCCCGCATCCACAAACGTGGAGGTCGGCCGC
>Ga0315268_10001220_pt1 | contig 29462 bp, 31 predicted proteins | sample C1_top_MG_FD_204535 | JGI IMG/M metagenome (GOLD analysis project Ga0315268, IMG submission 204535) | Sediment microbial communities from Yellowstone Lake, YNP, Wyoming, USA - C1_top | ecosystem: Environmental > Aquatic > Freshwater > Lake > Sediment | place: USA: Wyoming | collected 2017-08-01
CGGGAGCGTCGGCTGGACCAGCTGAGGAGGTTGCCGAAATTGCGGGGCGAGTAGGCAAAGCGTATGCAGAGGGCAACCTCGAGGCGTTGATGGCCAACTACGCCGACAACGCCGTCCTGGTTTCTGCTCGGTCCGCATTCCGGGTCGAGGGCAAGGAGGCGATTCAAGGGTATTTCGCAGAGCTGTTTGAGCGGTACCCAACGCACTCGGGCTTCTCTCGGCATGTTTCCGCCAGGGTGTATGGCAACGACACCGTTGTCGTCCGAAACGGCTATTTTCACCTAAAGTTTGTGGATCGCACTGGCCAAGTCACTGACTTATTCACTCGGTTTAGCCAGACGTGGGTTAAGCTCGCAGGTCAGTGGCGGATCGTCGATTTCCACGTGTCTCGGGTTCCGTAGCTGGGCTGGCGTCGCGGTGACACGACCGCCCACCTCGGCGGGGGCAATATTCGCGTCGGGTTCCGCGCTGCGCGATGAAGCCCCATCGGAGAAATCGTGAGGGATGGCTAACAAGCGCATGCACCGGACCGTTCAACAGCGTTGCTTCGCGCCGCTGTTGAACGGCCGGTGATGCGCGGCGTTAGACCTCACCAAAATGAGACGCGCCGCAATCGAAAAGCACCGTACTCTTCGCGTATGGCGAGCGCACTTGGCGACGCACGAACAACCAGTGGTCTGCACTTGCGATCTCGAACCGGGCCGCTTCAGAAAATCTCAGCGCGTCGGTGGTTGTGGCCACGCACGCTGTTGGTTGTGCCACGGTGACAAATTGGCTGGCCGCCCTACGCAAGCCGATGTACGTGCAATCGCCAAATATCGCGAGGGGTTGATCGAAGTGCGTCTAACCGGCAATTCGAAACGTGGTAGTGGGTAGGCGTCAGGTCTTGCAATATAGCATCCTCTCCCAGTAGACTCTGGCAATGTCCCGCCGTCTGCGACTGGAGCTCTCCGGCGGTCTTTATCACGTCACCTCGCGCTGCGACCGCCGCGAGGACACCTATCAGGACGACACCGACCGCGAAACCTGGCTGGAAACGCTCGCCCAGTGTTGTGAGCGCTACCACCGGGCGATCCATGCCTGGTGCAGATGAGCAATCACTACCACCTGATTGTCACGGCCAAGCACACCGACCGGGAGATCCCAAGGCTCCAGCGTCGCGCCCTGGCGAAATCGCTGGACTATTACCGCAACGAGTTCGACGATGCCAAATCAGGCATGGTGGCCGCGTATGCGACTGGGGATTACACATTGCAGGCGATCGCCGATGCCTTTGGTGTCCAGTACTCCACCGTGAGCCGGGCGATCAGTGGGAAATGAATGCTATATTGCCAGACCCGACCCATTGGCTTCGACCGCTGAGCCCCCACACAGCCACCTTCGTGTCGCACTGCCACACTTGGTCACCATGCACCCTGGGGCGTTCGACACTGCCTTGGTTGGTCGCCGCAGCGCTCAGCGCGACGGCGAGCACTGCCGATGCGCGCCGCAGTGGCGCAGTTCGGAGTGAGAGCATCAACCTGGCAGTCATCCACTCCACAGGTGGCCCCACTTGTGATGCAAAGACGGGCAAGCCCACATGGGTAGGCGGCGGAACTCTGCACGAGAACCTGCGACACATCGAGGCCCATCCAGTCCTGGGGATTCACTACATGATCGACCGCGACGGAACAGTGCGCAGCAGCGTTCCGGAAGATCAGATTGCACACCACGTCTATCGCCTTAGCGCACGCTCGATTGCCATTGAACTCGTCAACGACGGAGACGGAATCGATCCATTCCCAGAGGAACAACTGACGGCCGTGGTGAACCTGTTGAGAGGTATCGAGCAGCGGCACGGCATCGGCCGTGGGGGCGTTCGGCGCCATTCGGATCTGGATCTTGGTCGCCTTCCTTGCGACCGCGCGCAGCGCAGAAAGGTAGATCCGGGTTCTGCGTTTCCCTATGAGTCGGTCCTTGATCGTGTCTACCGCGCTCAGTGGCTTGAGCCGCTGATTGGGGGGACGACAATCGCCCGCTTGCTCCAGAAGCCTTCGATGAAGAACTCTCGGAGGCTTTTCGCTTCTGAGCGTCGAGCCAGGCATCGGCGTGCCCGTTACCAGTTCGCGTACTCCGGGGGTGAAGCGCCTGCATCTCGCTCGGATCGGAGTCTTATCAAGCGTAGTACTCGAAGCGTGGGAAAGCCACGTACAATGGGCAAGGACTTGACGGAAGTGCATCGCTCGCAAAGGAAACCCATGTCGGGCTGGATTAACATGAGCCAACCTCACTGCGGGGAATAGCAACAGATGACCGAGATCAAGGTGGAGATTTGCTGATCACTTTCCTCTGCAACGCGCAAGCGAGCACGACCGAGGAACCCGGCGCGGAAAAACTGCACACCGGGGTCTGTGCGGGGGGTCGCCCGTAAGGGCGGTTCGTACCGCGGAGGCTGGAGACATGATGAACCCAACATTTACTCAACGCTCTATCTTGGTCGCGGGTTCGCTGCTTTTCGCGCTTGCGGCAAGTAGCGCCCTAAGTGACACGCAAACCTTTTCGCGTGCCTCCGCTGTTCTGGATAAAGATATCCCGGAATCCGTTCGCGAGGCATTCGAGGACGACGATGGCAGACCGATGAAATCGGTATCAGTTGACCTCAACAATGACAAGCATCCGGATAAACTCATACTCCATGAATTCTTGTGCGGAAACGGAGGATGTCCTTGGACGGTATACAGCCCGAAACTGAATAAGGTTATCGGCCGTCTGTTTGGCAATACGATTGTCATTCTGGATACGTCAACTGGAGGCTACAAACGAATTCATACCAGTTGGAACCTTGGGGCTGACAAAACCGGGACGGCCGAATACAAATTTCGAAATGGTGCCTATGAACAAGAAAGATAGTAGCCTCTCAAGTCACTGAAGACTGCCGCTAACAGACCATCGTACCCCGAGCGCATGCCATCTTGCGCGCGCGATGCCCGACCATGAAGGTGTACCTGTCCTCGACATTGAACGACCTCGGCCCCGAAAGGCAGGCGGTGAAAGAGGCGCTTGGCGGCGAGTGCACTGTCGTCGAAAGCTATACCACCGATGAGCGCAGCGTGCGCGAAAGCTGCCTGGCGGACGTGGCGGGCTGCAATCTGTACATAGGAATTATTGGTCGTCGCTATGGGTTCATCCTCCCCGGAGGAGCATGCTCCATTACGCAACTGGAGTACGAGGAAGCGCGCAAATGCAAGGTGCCGACGCTGGTCTTCATCAAGGACGATGACGAGATCAAATTCCGGTTCAGCGATGCAGGAACCAAGGAGCATCCTGCGGAGCTCGTCGAAGCCTTCAGACAGCAGGTGAGCGCCGGCACTGACGAAGCCGCGCGAGCCGCGCTGTTCAAGTCCGCCGAAGATCTGAAGTCGCACGTCCGCAAGGCCTACCTTCGTCTTTCGCGCCGCCATGGCGAGCCCAGGACGAAGCCCAAGCTTATCGAGGGCCGCCCCTACCCGGGTCTGCGGGCTTTCCTGCCGGCCGAGGCAGATCGTTTTTTCGGTCGGGACGCCGAGATCGATGAGCTCTTGGACCGTCTGCTTGCCGAGGGTGAGCGCTTTCTCGCCCTGATCGGCGCCTCGGGGTCCGGCAAGTCCTCGCTCGTGTATGCCGGGTTGATCCCGAAGCTGACGGCGAGCCCCGTTGTCGCGGGTGCGAGCTGGTTTCCCGTCACCTTCTCTCCCCGTGAACTCGGAGACGATCCGTTTCAGGCGCTGGCGGCCGCCCTGAAGGAAAAATTCCCGGACCGAGGTTGGCGCGTTGCGGACCTCATGCAACGCTTGCGCAACAGTCCTGGCGACATTGTCGAGGTCGCGAAAGAAGCCCTCGGGGAGGGCGGCTCGAGCGCCCAGCTCCTGCTGTTCGTGGATCAGTTCGAAGAAGTCTTGGCGGGCAAGGTGGACAGTGCCGCGCGCGCTGCCTTGTTTGAGTTATTGGCCGCCGCCCCCTTGTGCCCGCGGCTGCGGGTGGTGATCGCGATGCGCTCCGACTTCTACAGCCAATGGCCCCAGGACGAAGCGTCCATCGCGCTGCTGCGCTCGGCGCACTTCCCGATCGGCGTCCCCAGTCAGGCGGCACTTGAGAAAATGATCGTCGGTCCGGCCCAGGCAGCGGGACTTACCATCGCACCGCGCCTGGTGCAGCGCATTGTGGATGACACGGGCACGGCAGCCGGCGCCTTGGCCTTGGCGGAGTTTGCCCTGGCTCAACTCTATGACAAGCGCCAAGGCGACACCCTCACGGAAACCGCCTACGACGCCATCGGCGGCGTGGCCGGTGCGATCGACGGCCTGGCCGAAGAAGCGGTGAGGAACACCGAGGAGGCGTTGAGACAGGATGCCGGGGCGCTGGACGAGGAAGTCTTCTCGCGCCTGTTTCTTGCCATTGCCAGCGTGGAGGAAAAGGGTGAAGAGTTGGCCGTGGTGCGTCGCCGCGCCGCCAAGACGGATCTGCCGGGCGCCGCACTCACGTTGGTGCAGCGTCTCGTCGACAAGCGCCTCCTCGTGAGCAGTGAGGGTACCAGCGATCAGCTTGCCGTCTTCGAGGTCGGGCACGAAGCCGTGTTCAGTCATTGGCGCAGGTTCAAGGACTGGTATGCGCGTTATGCGGGGGACCTGGCCCTGCGCCGCCAGGTCGAACGGGCGGTAGCAGACTGGGAGAAAGCCGAGCGCGCGCCCACGCGGCGCTGGGGCTGGGAAAGACAGAAGCCTGTGCTGGACGCGCTACGCAAGCTGAACCACCTGCCATTGCCGCCAGCCGATGTGGACTTTACGGATCCGGGCATTGCCACCTGGCGCGTCCTGGAGCGCCATCTGACCGAATTGCCGTTGCGCCGCTTTCTCCACCCGGAACCTCTGACACTGCTCGCGGAGCTGAACTCCGACGCCACCCCGCATCACCGCCGAGAAGAGATCGGCCTGCGACTCAACCAGTTCGGCGACCCGCGCCGTGGCGTCGGGCTCGACGAACGCGGCTTGCCCGAGATCGCCTGGATCGACGTGCCGCCGGGTGATGTCACGCTGGAAACGGATTCCAAAGACAGGTTCGCGGTCGAGTCTTTCCGCCTCGCCCGGCATCCGGTCACCTGGTCCCAGTACCGCGTGTTTCTCGACGCAGATGACGGCTATTGCAAGCCGCGGTGGTGGGAGGGACGGCCGAAACAAGATGAGCCCGGTGAGCTGTTCTGGTCCTTCGGCAATTACCCGGCGATCAATGTTTCCTGGTACGACGCGCTGGCGTACTGTCGCTGGCTTGGCGCCAAGCTCGGTCTGGACCTACGATTGCCCACTGAATGGGAATGGCAATGGGCTGCGGCGGGGGCTACGCAGCAGGAATACCCCTGGTCCGGCGACTGGAACCCGGCACGCGCGAACAGTCGCGAGGCCGGCATCTTACGCACAGTGGCCGCAGGGTTGTACCCCCGCGGACGCAGCCCCTTCGGTTTGGAAGACATGGCGGGCAATATCTGGGAATGGTGTTTGAATGCGCACCGGGAGCCCAGCAGTGCCTCCCTGGAGCGAGACGTGGCCCGGGTGGTGCGCGGTGGCTCCTGGCACTACAATGCCGACAGCGCGCGCGCGGCCGCCCGCTCCTACCACTCCGATCCCGATTTCCGTTCCGTCGATATCGGTTTTCGGGTGTTGTGTTCGTTCCCCGTCGAATAGCGGAGAGCTGAGCCGCTGGCCGCCTGGTATATGGGGTCAGACTCGATTAATCTGCCAGACTCTCGATCGTCTGCGGAAATAATAATAGGGGCCACGTTTCTTGCAGATTTTGTTTTCCCCTATCCCCTATCCCCTAGTCCCTGGTCCCTGGTCCCGCGTCCCTCACGCGACGCGTTCACGCCCGTCGCCCGCGTCGCGAAGTACGTGATCAGCGCGGACGTCAACGCGCAGGCTGCGAGAAAATACACGCCCATCTCGAAGCTGTCCGTGCTCTGCTTGATCCAGCCGACGATGAAGGGGCCGACGTAACCGCCGAGGTTGCCGATGGAATTGATCAGCGCAATGCCGCCGGCGGCGGCCGCGCCGGTCAGGAATAGCGAAGGCATCGGCCAGAAGCAGGGCCGCGAACCGTAGAGGCCGACGGCGGCGACGGACATGGTGACCAGCGCCCAGGCGGATCCGGTGAAGAATGCCGTGCCCGCGAGGCCGATGGCGGCGACCGTCGAGGCGACGATCAGATGCCAGCGCCGTTCCTCGTGCCGGTCCGAGGAATGTCCCCAGCAGATCAGCCCGATCACGCCGACCACGTAGGGGATCGCGGTCAGCAGCCCCGTCACGAAATTGGAGTGCCCCAGTGCCTTTACGATCTGCGGCAGGAAGAAAGTGATGCCGTAGCCGGCGATGACGCTGGTGAAATAAATCATGGACAGCATCAGCACGCGCAAGTCGGTCAGCGCCCGCAGCAGCGTCAGGCGGCCGGCGGTCTCGATCTTCGCGCGTTCGGCCGCGAGCTCCGTTTCGAGCCATTCCTTTTCGTCCGCATGCAGCCAGTTCGCCCGCGCGGGCCGGTCGGTCATCAGCATCAGCACGACGAAGGCGAGCAGCAGCGCAGGCAAGGCTTCGATGATGAATACCCACTGCCAGCCGTGCAGGCCCCAGACGCCGTCCATTTCCAGGACGGCGCCGGAGACCACCGACGCCAGCGCATTGCCGAGCGGGACGGCAATGAACAGTGTCGAGATCACGCGCCCGCGATACTGCGCCGGAAACCAGTAGGTGAAGTACAGAATGATGCCGGGGAAGAAACCGGCTTCGGCGACCCCGAGCAGGAAACGCACCACCAGAAAACTGATCGGCCCGGTGGTGGTGGCCATGAGGCCGGAGAGGATGCCCCAGGTGATCATGATGCGGGAGATCCACCGCCGTGCCCCGACTTTTTCCAGCACGATGTTGCTCGGCACTTCGAACAACGCATAACCGAGGAAGAAAATCCCCGCGCCCAGGCCATACATATAGGCGCTGATGCCGAGATCCTTGTTCATGGTCAGCGCGGCAAAGGCGACGTTGGTGCGGTCGATGTAGGCCACCAGGTAGGCGACTACGATCAGCGGCAGCAGGCGCCATGAAACCTTGAGGATTGTGCGGCGCTGGAACTCGGGCGGGAACGGTGTGGTCATGGCCGGAGCCCCTTCGTGGCAGGTTGGGTGGCGAACCTTGTGATCGCGGCGGACGCGAGCGCGCAGGCCGCCAGGAAATAAAGGCCGTTGTCGAAACTGTTCGTGCTGTCCTTGATCCAGCCGACGACGAACGGGCCGATATAGCCGCCGAGCGCGCCGATCGAGTTTATCAGCGCAATGCCGGCGGCGGCGGCGGTACCGGTGAGAAAAATAGAAGGCATCGGCCAGAAGGCCGGCCGCGATCCATAGAGCCCGACCGCGGTCACCGCCATCGCGAGCAGCGCCCACCATGAGACCCCGAAGATGCCCGCGCCGGCAAGTCCGGCTGCGGCGACGATCAGGGCGGCGATGAGGTGGCCGTGGCGCTCTTTGCGCCGGTCGGAGGAGAAACCCCAGGCCAGCAGTCCGAACACGCCGACGGTATAGGGTACGGCGGACACGAAGCCGGTCATCAGGTTGGAAAGCCCGAAACCCTTGATGATTTGCGGCAGGAAAAAGGTGATGCCGTAAGTGGCGGTCATCATGCCGAGGTAAATCAGGGACAGAATCATCACGCGCCGGTCGGTGAGCGCCTGCCAGAGGCTCAAGGCGCCGCGCGATTCGATCTCTCTGCGTTCGGCGAGCAGTTCGGATTCGAGCCACGCCCGCTCGTCAGCGCCGAGCCAGCCGGCCTGCGCGGGGCGATCGGTCAGCCGCTTGAGCACGACGAAGGCCAGCACGACAGCGGGAACGCTTTCGATGATGAAGACCCATTGCCAGCCTTTCAATCCCAGCGTGCCGTCCATTTCCAGGATTGCACCCGACACGATGGAGGCCAGCGCGTTGGACACCGGTTGCGCGAGGAACAGCGCGGAGATCACGCGCCCGCGATAGGCCGCCGGAAACCAGTTGCTCAGGTAGAAAATAATGCCCGGGAAGAAACCGGCTTCGGCTATGCCCAGGAGAAAGCGCAGAGTCAGGAAGCTTGCCGGTCCGGCGGTTGCGGCCATCAGGCCGGAGACGATGCCCCAGGTGATCATGATGCGGGCGATCCATACGCGGGCGCCGATCCGAGCCAGCACCACGTTGCTGGGCACTTCGAACAGCGCGTAGCCGATGAAGAAGATGCCCGCGCCCAAGCCATAGACATAGGCACTGAGCCCGAGATCCTTGTTCATGGTGAGCGATGCAAAGGCAATATTGGTGCGGTCGATGTAGGCCACCAGATAGGCGACTACGATCAGCGGCAGCAGGCGCCATGAAACCTTCAGGATTGTTCTGCGCTGGAACTCGGGTGTGAAGCGTGAATCCATCGCGGTTTCCCCAGTGTGTGTTCTTGTCGCAGCGCGTCACGCGCAGTCGATTATTGGTGGGCGCGCGTGATTATGCAGGGGGAGGAACTCGGGCGAAAGGGGAAACGGCAACAACCATCGGTAACTTTCAACCCCTTGCTGCCTTTCGAGGATCTCGACAGCGGAGGCTCATTAGCCGGCGACAGTGCTCGCCGCGAAACGCCGCGGCGTTTGCCCCGGCGTCCGGTCGACGATTTCCGGAGTAGCATGCAATTGCATGGTGGCACCTACGAGAGGTTGGATGCGATTCCCTGAAAGGTTGGTAGTGGTCTTGATCTGCTTGAGCTGGGCCGGCGACCAAGCGATGGCCGGCTGTGCGGTCTCGGGGATTGATCACAAGCTTGCCTACGACAATAGCGGCATCTGGAAGCGAAGTAACCAACTTGCGCTGGAAGACGCAATGCTGATAACGACCCTTGGTGGTGCGCTATGGGAAGGCGGCGAAACGCGACTCGGAAAGACTTATGGCAGTCGGTCGACTCCGTGGTGATCTCCGCCGTGAGCACGGAGGCACTAAAGCTCACGTTCACTCGCAAACGACCAGGCCAGACTGACAATCCCTGTGATTTCTTCCAAGGCGGCTCCTACGAGAGCTTTCCGAGCGGGGAAGTCAGCGCGATCGCTGCAATGGTCACGCCATTCGTCTTTGAGTACGGAAAAGAACATCCCACAATCTATGCTCTCGAATTGCTGCCAATTTATGACGCAGTAGCGCGAATGAAAGTGCAGGGGCACTGGCAGACAGACGTGCTTGCTGGGTTTGCGGTGGGTACTGCTGCGGGCTATTACGCGCACTCGCGAGAGCAGCCTTTCATTCTTAATTTACTGCCCCATGGCGTTGCGGTCGGCGCGCGTTACCGCTGGTAGCGGCGAGCAATCGGGTCAGACAACTCGCGACGCTCGAATCTTTGCTACCATCATCGGCGCGCAGCGCTTTTGCGACATAATTCCTTACAAATTCACTTCAGGAGCAGATCGTGACCTCTCTCAATGTCAATGGAAAACAGGTCAGCGTGAATGTCGAAGACGACATGCCGCTGCTGTGGGTGTTGCGCGACGAGCTTGGGCTGACCGGCAGCAAATACGGTTGCGGCATCGCGATGTGCGGCGCCTGTACGGTGCACATCGACGGCAAGCCGGTGCGTTCCTGCGTGATGCCGGTGTCCGCGGTCACCGGCAAAGTCATCACGATCGAAGGGTTGTCGAAGGACGGCTCCCATCCGGTGCAGAAAGCCTGGGTGAAGCTGCAGGTGCCGCAGTGCGGTTACTGCCAGAGCGGCATGATCATGGCCGCCGCGGCGCTGTTGAAAGAAGTCAAGAATCCGTCGGACGCGCAGATCAACGATGCGATGAGCAATATCTGCCGCTGCGGGACGTACGCGCGCGTGCGCGAAGCGATCCATCTCGTCGCGAAGCCCGCCTGAGGAGGCCATGATGAAAACGAAAAAATTCGAATCCGGCCGCCGCAGTTTCCTCGTCAAGACAGCGGCCGCCTCGGGCGGTCTGATGCTTGGGGTCAATCTGTCGGGCACGGTGCAGGCCGCCGATGCCGCCGGCACCCCGGCCGCTGCCGCAGGCACACCAGAGGTCACGCACTGGATCGTGATCCAGCCCAACGACATCGTGGTCATCCGCATTGCCCGCTCCGAACTCGGACAGGGCTCCTTCACCGGTCTGGCGCAACTGGTCGCCGAGGAACTCGAGTGCGACTGGAGCAAGGTTCGTCCGGAATACGCGGACGTGAACGACCATATCCGGCGCAATCGCATATTCGGTTCGATGTCCACCGGTGGCAGCCGCGGCATCCGCGAATCGCAGGAGTATCTGCGCAAGGCCGGGGCGAGTGCGCGAGAGATGCTGGTTGCCGCAGCGGCGCAGGAATGGGGTGTGCCCGCCGCCGAGTGCAAGGCCGCGAAAAGCGTGATCTCGCATGCGTCGGGCAAGAGCACGACTTACGGCAAGATGGCTGCAGCAGCATCGAAACTCGAGGTGCCGAAGGAGCCGAAACTCAAGGACCCGAAGGACTGGAAGCTGATCGGCACCTCGCCGGCACGCTTCGACATTCCCGACAAGACCACCGGCAAGCAGATCTATGCCGCCGACGTGCGCCTGCCGGGGCTGTTGCACGCCTCGATCGTGCAGTGCCCGGTATTCGGCGGCAAGCTGAAGAGCTACGACGAAGCCGCGATCAAGGACACGATCGGCCTGAAGCGCGTGGTGGCCGGCGACGACTGGGTGGCGGTGGTCGCCGACAATTGGTGGCGCGCCAACCAGGCGCTCAAGGAATTGCCGGTGGAATGGGACGTCGGCGACAACGGCAATGTCACCAGTGATTCCATCATGAAATTCCTGCGCACCGGCATCGATGCGAAGGACGTTCCGGTTGCGCGCAAGGACGGCGATGCGCAAGCCGCGCTCGTCGGTGCGGCGAAAGTGATCGAAGCGGATTACCACGCGCCTTATCTGAATCACGCGACGATGGAGCCGCAGACCGCGACGGCGATCGTGACGGATGACAAGGTCGAAGTCTGGGTCGGCACGCAAAATGGGGAAGCCACGATCGCGGCCGCGTCCGAAGCAGCGGGCATTCCGCTGAACAATGTGATCGTGCATAAGATGCACGCCGGCGGCGGCTTCGGCCGGCGCGGACCGCATCAGGAGTACACCAAGCAGGCGGTGTGGATTGCGCAGAAGATGCCGGGCACGCCGGTCAGGCTGCAATGGTCGCGCGAAGAGGACATGCGCCAGGGTCGCTACCGGCCGGTCGCGCTGGTCAAATTGCGCGCAGGACTGGACAAGGATGGCAACTGGAATGCGTGGCAGGTACGTCAGGCCGACCAGTCGATCTTCATCACCGTGCGGCCCGCCGACATCAAGAACGGCATCGACCCGGTAAACGTGCGCTGCTTCCAGGACAATCCCTACGCCGTGCCGAACTTCACCGACGAGTATGCGATGCGCAATCCGCATGTGCCGCCGGGTTTCTGGCGCGCCGTGGCGCACACGCACAATCCGTTCTTTCGCGAATGCTTCATCGACGAGCTGGTACACGCCGCCGGCCGCGACCCGGTCGAGTTCCGTCGTCCGCTGCTGACAGGCAAGAAGGACCTCGGCGTTCTCGAAGCGGTGGTGAAAGCCGCGGCATGGGACAAGCCGCTTCCGAAAGGCATTCACCGCGGGATCGCCGTGGTCGATTCTTACGGCAGCTTTTCCGCCGCGGTGGTCGAGATCGCCGTCACGGGCGGCACGGTCATCGAAGTCAAACGCGTCGTGGTTGCACTCGACAGCGGCTACGTAGTGCATCCGGACGCGGTGATCGCGCAGATGGAAAGCGGTGTCATCTGGGGCCTGAGTTCGGCGATGCACGAGGAGATCACCATCAAGGACGGCCGCGTCGTGCAGAGCAACTTCTCCGATTACAGGGTGCTGCGCCTGGCGGAGACACCGAAGATCGAATGCGTCCTGGTGCCCACCGGCGGCTTCTGGGGCGGGGTAGGCGAGCCGCCGATCGGCGCGGTGATTCCGGCACTGGGTAACGCGATCTTTGCGGCGACGGGCAAACGCGTGCGTTCGCTGCCGTTGAAGAATCATGGGTTCTCGTATAAGACGTGACGATCGTGACGGCGTGACGATCGTGACGTCGCAACAACAAGTTTCGCTATCGGAAGTGCTGCGTGCTGTGTGCTGCGTGCTGAGAAGTGATTCGATTTAGGGCCTTTGCTACCTCGTCACGCCCGTCACGCCGTCACGACCGTCACGGCGCGAGCCGCCGGCGCGCGCTCGGCGCGCTTTTGGCCGGTGCGAGCCTGCTGGTCGTGAGGCCAGCGATGGCGACGCCCGAGGAGCTTGTCATCGCGCTGCGCGAAACTTTCGGCGATCAGCCGATCAATCGCGGCAGAGTGAAACTCGAGGTACCCCGGCTGGCGGAGAACGGCAGTGTCGTGCCGGTCATTGTCAGCGTGGACAGCCCGATGACCGAACTGCAGTATGTGAAGACCATTCACCTATTCGCGGAGAAGAACCACCTGCCGCGCATGCTCGACGTGCAACTCGGGCCGTACAATGGCAAAGCCGTGGTGTCCTCGCGCGTGCGCGTCGCGACCTCGCAGCAACTCCTGGCGGTCGCCGTACTCAGCGACGATTCGCTGTGGTCGGCGGCCGCGGATATCGAGGTCGTGACCTCGGAGTGCGGGCTGTGAGCCGCATGGGTGCGGCGCGGGTGCGCATGCCGGCAACCGCGAAACGCGGCGAGGTCATCGAGATTCGCACGCTGGTCCAGCATCCGATGGAGTCCGGCTTCCGGCTCGACAACACCGGCAAGGCAATTGCGCGCCACATCGTCGAATCCTTCCACTGCAGCTACAACGGCCGCGAGATTTTCCGCGCCAGGCTCTACCCCGCTGTTTCCACCAATCCGTTCTTTACGTTTTATGCCGTGGCCGCGGACAGCGGTGATTTTGTGTTTGCCTGGAAGGACGATCAGGGGGGCGTTGCCACGGCGACTTCGCGTCTCGACGTGGTCTGAGATGATTCCGGGAAAGTGAAAAAGGGGAAAGCACAAGCCGCACGCGAAGATCGTATTCGGCGCACAAAATGCCGCGACCGGACGGCGATCCTCATGGCAACGTTATGCTTTGCCACGGTACGCACCACGCCGGCCATAAAGGCCCTCCAGGCCCTGATGGACGGCAAGGTGCGCGGCCGCGTGGTGGTGCGCATCGTCTGAGGCCAAGGAGACACCCATGGAGATCCGCGACAAGGTGGCCATCATCACCGGCGGTGCCAGCGGCATCGGCGCCGGCCTGGCCGAACGCTTTGCCACCGAGGGTGCGCGCGGCATCGTGGTGGCCGACATCAATCTGGTGCAGGCCGAGAAGGTGGCCCGGGCGATCAATGCCGCCGGCGGCGAACGCGCCATGGCGCTGCGCTGTGACGTGATGGCGCTGCGCTGTGACGTCAGCGCGGAGGCCGACATCCAGGCGCTGGTCGCCGCCACGCGTGCGCGCTTTGGCCAGGTCGACATCTACCTGTCCAATGCCGGCATTCTGGGCGCCACGGGCGGCTTCGAGCTCGACGATCTGCTGTGGGACAAGATGTGGCAGATCCATGGCATGGCGCACGTCTGGGCGGCGCGCGCGGTGGTACCCGAGATGGTGGCGCGAGGCGAAGGCTACTTCGTCGTCACCGCGTCGGCCGCGGGTCTGCTGACCATCGTGGAATCCGCGCCGTACGCCGTCACCAAGCATGCGGCGCTGGCCTTTGCGGAATGGTTGCGCGTGGCCTATGGCCGCCGCGGCGTGCGGGTCTCCTGCCTGTGCCCGCAGGCGGTGCACACCGGCATGACTTCGGGTGGCGGCGGTTCCGCTGCAGTCGACGGCATGCTGATGCCGGCGCAGGTCGCCGCTGATGTGGTGGCGGCGATGCGCGACGAGACCTTCCTGGTGCTGCCGCATCCCGAGGTGCTCGACTATTTTCGCCGCAAGGGGCAGGACTACGACCGGTGGCTCGGCGGCATGCAGAAGGTCTACGCCAGGCAGGTGCCGGGCCCGTGAACGCCGACCGGTCGTCACCCTGATCCCACCAGCAGACCCACTATCAGTACTTGGAAAAGGACCCTGCAGTGAATAAAAGCAAACAAACGGGAATTACGCTCACCCTTGAAAGCGTAAAGGTCAGGGCAGTGTCGGTGCCGCTTTCCAGTCAAGGGACGCAGCGATGAATGCCGCCGCACAAATTTTGACTGAAGAGGGGACCTCCGGGTATCTGGATTATCTGGATGCTCATGCACAATCGTCCCTCTATCGCAACGGCAAAGTCTTTACCCGGCGCGATGCGGACGGTAGCGACGCGGGCACGGAAGGTGTCAACCGCCAAAAACAGCATAAGACAATTCACAACGCCCGTTTGCTGCAAGGCGGTGCACGCCATACTCTCGCGAAAAACGGCTACGAGTTGCTGACCCGTCCGACCTCGATTGAGGGCATCGATTTTTTCGATCACCAGCAGGTGGTAAAGGAGTACTACCCGCAGTGCGTCGAGATCGTGCGGGCATTCACCGGCGGACAGGTCTTCGCTTTCGACCATAACGTCCGGTCCGCCGTCGGCAAGCAAGCCAAACAACGCATTGCCGGCGGGCAGCAAGTGCAAGGGCCCGCCCAAATCGTGCACGGCGATTACACCTTGACCAGTGCGCCGCAGCGCTTGCGAGATCTGACTAAACCGCCCAAGACGAACGACACGTTGCGCGGGGTCGTGCTGCAGGAGGGGCAATCGCTTATCCGCCCGGACGCGGCTGCGAGGGTGCTGGCCGATGGCGGCCGCTTCGCGATCATCAATGTCTGGCGCAACATTGCGAAAGAACCTGTTGCCACGCACCCGCTTGCGCTGTGCGACGCGCAAACGGTACACCCCGAAGATCTGGTGGTATTCGAAATTCAATATCAGGATCGAATCGGCGAGAATTATTTCGCAAAACATTCGCCCGGGCATCAGTGGTACTACTTTCCGCAGATCACGCGCGACGAGGCGCTGCTGATCAAACAGTGGGACTCTGCCGGCCCTTTGGCGCGCTCACAAGGCGCCAAGGGTGATGCCAGCAACCCTCAAGCACCCTGCACGTTCAGCTTTCATACGGCGTTCGAAGATCCGTCGACGCCGCCTGACGCGCCCGACCGCTGGAGCATCGAAACGCGCTGCTTCGTTCTCTACGATTAAAACGAGGCCCGCAATGCACGCAACCAATCGAGAAGGGAACTCGCGACATGAATTACCAAGCGATGGGATTTGAACTACGCGATAACGTGGCCTGGATTACGTTCAACCGGCCCGAGGCGTTCAACGCGATCAACAGCCAGGCGACCAACGAGTTCTATGACATCGTGAACCGTTGCAGTGTCGATCGTTCGATACGCGCTGTCGTATTGACGGGAACCGGCGACCGCGCGTTTTGCGCCGGTGGTGACGTCGCCGAGTTCGCCAAGAGCGGCGACAACGTGGAAATGCTGGTTCGCGAAATGACCGGGGTCCTGCATACCGGCATATCGCGACTCGCCTGGCTGCGGGCGCCGGTCATTGCGGCGATCAACGGCGTGGCGGCAGGCGCGGGTTTGAGTTTCGCGGCGTGCTGCGATCTGGCGATTGCTGCGGATACCGCTAAATTTACCAGCGCCTATACGCAGATCGGACTCACGCCGGACGGCAGTTCCACGTTTTTCCTGACTCGGTTGCTGGGCCGCCGGCGCGTCATGGAGTTATACCTGACCAATCGGGTGCTCAGTGCGCAGGAAGCGCTCGACTGGGGACTGGTGAATCGCGTCGTGCCCGCAGCCGACCTGATGGCGGAAGTGACCAAGCTCGCGACGCAGCTCGCCAAAGGTCCGACGCAAGCCTACGGTGGCGTCAAGAAACTGGTCATGATGTCACCCAACGACACGCTCGAATCGCAGATGGAACGGGAAACGCGCGTCATTGCGGAAATGAGCAGAACAAAGGATGCCCGCGAAGGTATCAGGGCGTTCGTCGAAAAACGTAAACCCAATTTTGTCGGCGAGTGACCGTTACCCGACCGGAGGAACACGAAACCATGCCGATATCCGCCAAACCCTACGCGCAGAAGAAGTTCGCCGAAGTCAATGGCAAACGCATGGCGTATATGGATGTCGGTGAAGGAGACGCCATTGTCTTCCAGCATGGCAATCCGACATCGTCCTACTTGTGGCGCAACATCATGCCGCATTGCGCGGGTTTGGGGCGGTTGATCGCCTGCGATCTGATCGGTATGGGGGATTCCGACAAGCTGGACGAATCCGGGCGGGATCGCTACAGCTACGTCGAGCAGCGGGACTTTCTTTATGCGCTGTGGGACCAGCTCGATCTTGGCGACAGGGTGGTGCTTGTCATCCACGACTGGGGGTCGGCGCTTGGGTTTGAATGGGCGAACCGCCATCGTGACCGGGTGCAAGGCCTTGCCTATATGGAAGGCATCGTCACGCCGGTGACCTGGGCCGAGTGGCCGGAGAATGCGCGACGCGTGTTTCAGGGGTTTCGTTCGGAAGCGGGTGAGGAAATGATCCTGACCAAGAATATCTTCATCGAGGGCGTGCTGCCCAACGCGATCATGCGAAAACTGAGCGATGAGGAAATGGCGGTCTATCGCAAGCCGTTCGCAAGAGCCGGTGAAGACCGTCGTCCGACATTGTCGTGGCCACGCCAGATCCCGATCGATGGACAACCTGCGGATGTCGTCAAAGTCGTCGAGGCGTATTCACAGTGGCTCGCGCAAAGCAAAGTGCCCAAGTTGTTTGTGAACGCCGATCCGGGTTCGATACTGGTTGGGCGGCAGCGGGAAGTGTGTCGCACCTGGCCCAATCAGACCGAAGTCACCGTGAAGGGCAGGCATTTCATTCAAGAGGACAGCCCCGATGAAATCGGCACCGCGGTCGCTGAATTCATTCGCCGCATTCGAAAGTGACCCTGTTGGGCTTGTGTCGCAACGCAGCCCTGCCATGATGGTGTCGGATCGCGGTAACGAAGATCGTCTCTGCGTCCTCGTGCGATTGACTGCCCGCCGGTTGCGTCCTGTTCCATGAGCCGCCTGGCACGATGGTGGGCGCTGTTGCTGTGGTTCCCGGCAATCACTGCGCCGGCGGACGCCAACTTCTCGAGCTACCCGGGCTTCAGCGAATACTTCAGGGACCATCCCCGCCGTACGACCCCTGCATCCGCGGAAGAGCAAACGCTGCTTGAAGAACACCGGCCGCGGTTTTTCCTTCCCGCCGGTCACGCAGGGCTGATCGGCTTTTACGAAGACTACATCGCGCAGGGGCGGCTTTACGACGGCGCCGGCAAACTGCAGTTGCGCCCGGTGAACCGCGAACTGCTGAATCGATTGCGCGATGATCCCGGCGCCCGGTTCGCACATGAACCGCAGCGTAGGGGTGGCCCGACTCCGACGGTCTTCGGCCGCATCGATCATGAAGAGACGGATTTGGGCGGGGCCGGGAAGGTTCGATTCACGTATCTCACCTACCACGCGGTATTCCGGCATTCCGGCCTCGCCGCCGGGCTCAGTGCCTGGCAGCAATTTTTTGCTTCGATCGCGGGAAACCTTGACGACTGGCATCAACTCGATCACTACACCGCGACGACCCTGGTGCTGGACGAACAGGCTCGAGCAGTCGCACTCCAGCTTCAGCAGCACAACCATGTGCGCACCTGGGTGTTGGGTGTCGATCTTCCGGTGCTTGCCGATGCACGGCCGCCGGTGGACGTCGCTATCCGATCCAATGAGCTGTACCCCCATGCGACTGGACGGCACGAACATCGCGTGGTGCGTTTTCCGTCTGCTGAGGCCATGCGCTATTTGATGGAGGCCGGACCGGCGCCGCGCTTCTCCGCGCTGGACATTACCGATCCCGCCCACGAAGCCGACTACCGACTCGCGTTCCTGCCACCTGACGATGCCTTCTATTCCTTCGCCGGATTCCTCGGTGAGCATCGACGCGCGCCCGGGCGCGATGGCCCGCCGGGCGCCGACTACAACACCCTGCCCTCGATCAAGGCATGGGCCATGCAAATGCTGGCGGGTTACTGGCGGCCGGGCAATGCCGGGGATTTGCGGCGGCTGCAGGAGACTTATGCCCGCACCGGCGACCCGGCGGATTTCGCGCATGCGCAGGCGGAGGAGTTTGCGAAGTCGCTGGCGCAAGGGAAATAATCTGTCGCAGCGAAAAATTCATCCGACGGGTCTGTCAACCCGCGCTCCCCGTTGCCTCACCGGCTCACCCCGTTCGCCGTTGTACAATCCCGCTCGATTGTCAGCGACGCAAGCCATTGTCGGCGCCGCCATGACGCCATGACGCCGTGACGTCGTGACGCCCTGATGCCCGGACGCAATGTCGAATGAAATCCGGGGGCAATCGTTAACGCAATGTTCCCCCGTCCGTGATGCTGTCAAGGAGCGCAAGATGCCCCAACTTCGTCTGGTCATCGCCAACAAAAACTACTCTTCCTGGTCCATGCGCCCGTGGGTTTTGCTCACGCAGGGCGGAATTGCATTCGAGGAAGTGCAGCTCAAGTTCAAGGACGACGTTTCGGTGATCGGCATCGAAGGGCTTTCTCCCACCGGCAAGGTGCCCGTGATGTGGATCGACAACGAGCCGGTTTGGGATTCGCTCGCAATCATGGAAACCGTGGCGGAAATGTTTCCCGCCAAAAACTGTTGGCCGATCCTGCCGGCCGCGCGGGCCCATGCGCGCAGCGTCTGTGCGGAGATGCATGCCGGGTTCGGCGACCTGCGCCGCAACATGGTGATGAACATCCGCGCGTCGCATCCCGGCAAGGGCCGCACGCCCGCAGCGGAGAAAGACATCGCGCGAATTGTGCGGATTTGGGAAACCTGTCGCGCCCGCTTTGGCAAAGGTGGCGACATGTTGTTCGGTCACTTCACCATCGCGGATGCCATGTTCGCCCCCGTCGCGACACGATTCCGGACCTATGCCGTCGCTTTGCCGCCGGTGGCCCAGCGCTACGCTGAATCCGTGCTCGAACTGGACGCCGTGAAGAAATGGTGTGCGGGCGCGCTCACGGAGACCGAGTTCGTTGTGGGCGATGAGCCGTATGCGAAAAAGCCCCAGGCAGATAGCGATTGCCATCGCGCCCGCCAGGTCCGCCCGGCGCAATAGAACTCGCTCGGCGCAGGCGGTCCGGTTGAGCCAACCCGGGTTTTCCGCAGGCAGCCCGAATGCAGGGCGATGTCGCCATCGAGGCGCACGTGATATTCACCAAGGAACGCGCGCGGGTTCTGGCGTCTGGCCGGGGATTGCGTGACGTACTCGAGTATTCCCTGCGGCGTCGTCAGCCTCGGTCAGGGCGCCCCTATTTCATACTTGCCGTCATGTTCCGCAATCGGTCGGCGAAGGTCTTGAGCAGCGAGATGGCGAAGCCGGGCTTGGTCTTGACCAGGTTCAGGAAGTCGCTGCGGCCGATGGTCAGCAACTGACATTCCGTATCGGCGATCGTCGTGGCCGCGCGTGAGGCGTGATCGACCAGCGCCATTTCTCCGAAGGTGCCGCCGGGCCCGACCCGTTCGACGACAATTCTATTGATCGACACCGAGACTCTGCCGCGGATCACGATGTACATCGAAACGCCGGCATCGCCTTCTTTCATGATGATGCGGCCTGCCGGGAAGGTCTGCGGCGGCCTTGCCCTGAAGGCGGCGACCAGCTCCTCGATCGTCTTCTGGTCGAAGACCCGCAGTTCGTCGCGATCCTCCCGGCTCGGCAGGCTGGCGCTCTGCTTCATCAAGGCGATGGTCAGGCGCAGCCGGTTGTTCATGATGTTCATCAGCATGAGCGCAAATTCCGGCGTGGCCTGAAGGGCCTGCTGGAACTGCCTGGCGTCGAGCACCAATACCTGGCAGAGCTTGCGGACCATTGCCGTGGCCATACGCGGCTGCTGCGTAATCACCGCTATCTCGCCGAAAACCTCGCCGGGCTTGACGATATCGAGCGTCTTCTTGTTGTGCACCAGGCTGACTTCGCCTTCGACCAGCAGGTACATCTTGTCGCTGGCCTGGCTTTCGACAAAAATACTTTGCATCTCGGCGAAATTTTCCATCTTGCCGAAAGATTCAAAGCACTTGAGCGCGACTGCCGGATCGTAGGCTTCGTCCTGCGCCGAGGGTTGGGTGAAGTCGAGTTCCATGACTCTGGGGGGAAGCGCGAGGGTCGAGGGAAAGTCAAGAACAATTCAATTCTAGACCAACTTAACAAATGCGGAAAAGGCGTGTTTTCGTTCTTGGCGTCGAGGCAAAGCGCGACGATTGATGATTGACGATCACTCGTATCCTTTCGGGGCGACGAAGGGCTGGAACTCGCGCTCGAGGAATTGCGCCGCTGCAATCGTGGCGAGGTCGCCGTACTGGGGCCCGACGATCTGCACGCCCACCGGCAATCCTTCGTTGGTAAATCCGGCGGGTGCGATGGTCGAAGGCAGATAGGCCATGCCGGGGAGACCGGCCCAGAACATCTGCGTCGTGGACGGTTGCGGCTTGCCGTTGACCATTACCATGCGTTCCCAGCGCTCGCCGTTCTGGTTGTGCGGGAACGCGGCGGTTGCCGCGGTGGGGCAAAGCAGCAGATCCCAGTCGCCGAAGAACTCGGCCCATGCGCGGCGAATCTGCTCGCGCTTCTCGTTCCATGCATGCCACTCGCGCACCGGCATCGTATTGGCATGCCTCATCCAGGCGGTGTAGTTGTCCTCGCCCGGTTTGGCACTCGCGGCGAGTTCGCGCTGACGGGCGAACTGTTCGTCGTTCAGCGCGGACGCCGTTGCGCCGCGCAGCAGGTGAATGAAGGTGCGGTGGGCTTCGTGCAGGTCGAAATCCGGCCGCGCCGTCTCGCTGAGCTTCGCGCCGCGTTTCCCGAACGCCTTTGCCGCGGCGAGAACCGCGGCCTGCACGGCATCGTCGACTTCCGCGGTCGCGGCGGAAGTCAGCACGGCGATTTTCAGTTTCTTGACTTCGGACTTGGGCCTGGCGAGCGCGATTTTGATGCCGCGCGCTTCGATCTCGTCCGGCTGTGAAATCAGCTTCAGCGCAATCGCCAGGTCGTCCGCGCTGCGCGCCATCGGGCCGATCACCGCCATGTCCTTGACGCCCAGGTTCGGCGGCAGGTTGTGTCCCGTGCTCGGGCAGAGCCGGAAGGTCGGTTTGTGGCCGAACACGCCGCAGTAATGTGCCGGGTTGCGGATCGACGCGCCGATGTCGCTGCCAAGCTCGAGTCCGGTCAGTCCGGCCGCGAGTGCCGCCGCCGCGCCACCGGACGACCCACCGGGCCCGCGCGTCACATCCCAGGGATTGTTCGTCGTGCCGTACACGGGATTGAAGGTTTGCCAGTCGGCCAGCAGCGCCGGCACGTTGGTCTTGCCGAATACGACGGCGCCGGCATCCATCAGCCGCTGCACCGCGAGCGCGTGCCGCCGCGCGATATTGCCCTTCATGTCGAGGCGACCCCAGGTGGTTGGGTGGCCTTCGAGGTCGAAAGACTCCTTCACCGTCATCGGCACGCCGTGCAGCGGGCCTTTCCAGTCGCCTTTCGCGGCGGCGCGGTCCGCCTTGCGCGCCTGCTCGCGCGCGCGTTTGTCGTCGAGCACGACGATGGCGTTGAGTTGCGGATTCAGGCGGGCCACCCGTTCGAGGTAGAGGTCGAGCAGCTCGACGCTGCCGATTTTTCCGCGGCGGATGAGCGCAGCCAGTTTTTTTGCGGACAGAAAGGGGATCATGAGAGGGTAGGAACCGGGGGCTAGGGAATCAGGGGCGAGGGTATGAGTTCTTCTGAACGGCAATATACCCGAGCTCGATAACTTCGCGGTCAATCTCGCCGGGATCATCACGCCGCCGGTGATCGGGTTCATCGTCGCCGCCACCGGTTCGAAAATCGGCGCCCTGATGTTCATCGCGATCGTCGCGTTGATCGGGGCTTTCCCCTACCTCTTCATCGTCGGTGACATCCAGCGCATAGAACGCGCGCGACACCCGGTTTCCCGCTGGTTCAGACTTTCTTGTGCGTGCCGTCGCACAGCGGACGATTCTTTGTCGCCTTGCAGCCGCAGAAGTACAGGGTCTTCTTTTCGCTCGGCGCATATTTCATGGGGGTGATGTCGGTGGTCTTGTGCGCCCCGTCGCAAAACGGCTGGTTCTTGCTCAGCCCGCAGGCGCACCAGAAGTACTCCTTGCCTGGCACGACTTCGACTGCAAACGGGGTATTGGCTGCTCTGAATGGTGCCGTCATGATTTTTTCCTTGTGTGAAGTGCTGGTTGATCATTGTTCCGAGAAAAACGGCAAGGGCCGGGACCGGCCTCATCTGATAATCGTCGTGCTGCCGATAGGGCTGAATGGCAGCGAGAGCGGGCCGCAGCACGTGCCGGCGTCGATCGAGCCGGAAACCTCGCAGGCGATCTGGTCGCCGCGCCGCAGATTCACCGGTCCGATAGCGCCAGCGCGGGGCGCGTACGGGAGCGGCAAAGCGATGACTGAGGAGGGTGGGCATGCGTCTCTGGAAATTAACGGCCGCTCATGCTAACGTAAATTGGTCGTGGGCACGCAACGATGAAAGTGTTGAAAACTCGCCCGGCTCGTTTTCAACGCTCCTATCGCCGGCCATCGGCTGGCTGCGTTCGTCGCAAGGAAGCGGCAGATTTCGGGCAGCGGCCCTACCTGAAGTCTTGTATAGTGAACTGACTCTTCCAAGGAAATGACACGCCATGGCGAGACCGCGTCCAAAAGCCCCCGCGCAGCACTGGAGCGTGCGCTTGCTGCCCCTGCGGACACTGAAGAAGACACAGCAACTCGCGCAACGCTTCCGGGAAGTCGAAGGAATCCGGGTCTACGTCCGCGACCGGATGGGAAGGGTGGTTTTGGCGACCCTCGTCCTTGCTTTCATCAGCATCGCGTGCGCCGTGGGCGTGGTCGCGTTCCTGGCCGACCGGCATTCGTTGCTCACGCTGCTGGGCATCCTGTTGTTGCCTATTCCGCTGCTCGCAAGCTTCTTGGTCCTGGCCTACGTTTTTTTCTCCTGGATCGAGGGCCGGGCCTTGGCACGGCAACTCGGGCATCGCCACCGGCCGCGGCCCGGCGAATTAGCGTTATGGCTGTCGAAGAAATACGGCGTGGACATGGGTCCGGCTCCACCGGTGCCGTGGTTGCTGGCGACGATTGCCCTGTTTGGCCCCCTCGCCCTGCTTGCGACAGCATGGTGGAGCGCCGCGCTGGTGGTCATAGCTCTTGGCATCGCCATGCCGTTTGTCTATGCGAAATTCGATCCCTAAATGACCTGCATCCGTATTGCTTCGCTATGTGAAGCGCAAGGCGTGTGCCTGATTCTGTCAGTTCAAAACTCCCCGCCTCTCGTCCCTCGTTCCTCGCCCCTCGTCCCCCGCCCTTTCACCCCGGCCTGTCTCCCGCCAGCGTGATCCGGTGCATGACGCGCCGGTAGCCGTGGTAGTCGTTCACCGGGTTGTGCTGCGTGCAGCGGTTGTCCCATAGCGCGATCGATCCCGGGCGCCAGCCGAAACGACAGGTGAATTCCGGGCGCACCTGATGCTGGAACAGGTAGTCGAGCAGGGGCCGGCTTTCCTCTTCGGTCATGCCCGAGAAACGAACCGTATGTCCCGGATTCACATAGAGCGCGACGCGGCCGGTCTCGGGGTGCGTGCGCGCGACCGGATGCTCCGCGCTGAATTCCGGCGCCGGCTTGCCGTCCGCGCGGACGCGGTCTTCGCGGGTTTTCGATGCATCGGCCTTGGCCGAGGAATTCACCGCCTTGAGTTCGCGCAACATGCGCCGCATGGCGTCGGAAAGCGCGTCCCACGCCAGGTACATGTTGGCGAACAGCGTATCGCCGCCGTGCGGCGGGGTTTCGCGGGCGAGCAGCATCGAGGCCATCGGCGGCGTGTCGAGGTAAGTGGTATCCGAATGCCAAAGGCCGCCGAAGTTGACCCGCTCATGTTCGAGTTTTTTCACCTCGATGATCTTCGGGAATCCGGCTATGCCCTTCAACATCGGGTAGTCGGCCGGCGCGCCGAAATGCTGGGCGAAGGCCAAGTATTGCTCGGAGGTCAGCGGCTGATCGCGGAAGAAGATCACCAGGTGCTGCAGCCATGCCTGACGCAGTTCCGTCACTACTGCGGGGTCGAGCGGCCTCGACAGATCCACGCCTTCGACTTCCGCGCCCAGCGCGCCGGCAATTGGCTTCACCGTGATCATTGCAGGAAGGTCGTCAGCACTCGACCGGGACCGGATTCGAGCGGCAGGTAATCACGCCCATCGTGAATCTGGGTGCCGTTCACCCACACGCCGTGAACGCCTTGCGGCCGCCGGATCATGCGAGTGCCGCCCGCGGGCAAGTCCTTGCGACGTTCCAGCGCGGACAGGCCCACCGTCGCCGGATCGAACAGCAACAGGTCCGCCCACGCGCCCGCTGCGATCCGCCCGCGATCGGGAATGCGGTATTTCGCGGCGGCATCGGCGGTCAACCGGCGCACGCCCTCTTCCAGCGTGAACGTTGCGGTCTCTCGCACCCAGTGCCGCAGGAAGTGCAGGCCGAAACCCGCGTCGCACATGAAAATGAGATGCGCGCCCGCGTCGGATAGCGCGACCACCCCGGATTCATGCCTGAGCAGCGGCGCCACGCCGGCGTCGTTGTTCTGGAACAACTTGGCAATGAGCGGGGTATCGAGCGGCAGATCGAAGAACCAATCGAGGGGATCGCGCCCGGCGGCGCGTGCCAGTGCGCTGACCGGTTGCTCTTCGACTTCGACTTTAGACCAGTCGCCGTAGAACAGAATCCCCGGCTGCGGATCGGCCAGGTTTTCGCGGAACCGGCGGCGAAACGCCGGGTCGGCATAGATGCCGGGCAGTTCTTCCGGCTTCGCCGTTTTCACGCGCGCAAAAGCGTCGTGCGAAAACATCAGATACGGATCGCGCAGCGTGAAATCGAAGGAAAGCGGGTGGCAGTTGGCGTGGATGTAGACTTCATGGCCGCGCGCGCGGGCCGCGGCACAACGTTCGTAATAACCCATCGCCACGTCCGGTGCGGCGTCGTTGTACATGGTGAGCACGGTCACCATGAAGGCCGGACGGCCGGTGGCGGCGGCCAGCGATTCCATGAATTCCGTGGTGGCACGTGGTCCGGTGGCCATCACGAAGATACCGCGGTTTTTTTCAGCCAGTGGCTGCGCCAGCACGCGCAATTCGGCTTCGGAGGCGATGGTGGAAGGCATGGGGCGCCCGCCGTAACCCGCGTGATTTGGGGAAAACGACGATGCCAGTCCGATTGCCCCGGCATCCATTGCCTCGCGCACCAGGGATTGCATGCGCGCGAGTTCCGCCGGCGTCGGCTGGGCGCGGGTGGAGGCTTCGTCACCCATTACCGCGGTGCGGATAGTCGAGTGGCCGGCCAGCGCCGCCACATTGGCATAAGGCCCGATGCGCCGCAGTTGCGCGAGGTAGTCGGCAAACGATTCGAATTCCCAGCGGGTGCCGGTGAGCAGCGCGTCGAGATCCATGCCTTCGACCACCGACAGGTTCTTCAGCATCGTTTCCCGCTGCGAGGCCGGGCAGGGCGCGATGCCGAAACCGCAATTGCCCATCACCGCCGTGGTCACGCCAAGCGCCGGCGAGGGCGACAGGGTGCGGTCCCAGGTGATCTGCGCGTCGTAGTGGGTGTGGACATCGACGATGCCGGGCATCAGCGCGAGGCCGTCTGCTTCGACCACGCGGCGTGCGCCGCCGGCCGGCCTGCCCACTTCGGCTATGCGACCGTCGCGAATCGCCACGTCGGCGGTGAGGGGTGCGGCGCCGCTGCCGTCGAAAACGGTGGCACCGCGAATGAGCAGATCAAACATGCGCGGACCTTATCACAGGTCACCGCGGCGCGTGCCGCCTCGCATGGTTATCCGCCCTGTCGGACCGGTGTCACAGCACAAGAATTAGCGCAAAGGCGAGCCCCGCGCGTTTCAGTGAAGACTCGCCTGACCTTAGAGTCAGGCTATTTCGGAACTCCAAATCCATCGTCGCGTTTGATTCTTGCAGAGAAGAGCAAGAAAGGTCACGTCTGGTGGCGTCGCATCGACAGGGACGCTATTTCCAAGCAAGGAATTCGAGGAGTAAACCAAACGGTAATGCGAGCTCACGCACAGGATCCATTAAGATCCCATTTTTTTTCGAGTGTTCGCGCGATTCTGAATCGCTTTGCAGTTCTCCATTAGTTTTTCAAACGGTGTTGCTTCATCCAGCAATAATCCGTCATTCACCATGCCCTCATAGTCTTCGGCAAGCGATGCACGTGCAGCGCCGCGGGGAAGCAATCGCAATGAACCATTGACGGCCTGGTGATAGTCGATAGCTGCGCCCGAATGGTCTTTTTCCGCAAAGAAGACAGATTTGTGATCTGCGACATCCCTGGCGATGCCTTTGTCAGCGATTGCGGATGTGACGTAGCCGGCGGCATCCAGGCGAGTGAGATCGTGCCAGTGTCGTGCGAATCGATCGCCCCCACGAAACTCACCCTTATGGCAATAGACATGGATGGCTGTGGCTTTTTCCCAGAACGTTCTCTCCGGTCGCATTGTTCGTGGTCGGGCCGTGGGAAATGCGACTGTCGGCAGATCGCTCGCCGCGTCACAGACGACATCTCGCGGTTCGCTCGGCTCGCCGGTGGAGCGGGCCCCGAATTCGAGCGTGACGGTCGGCTTGACGTATCCGTAGCCCGACGCGAGCGGATCGTACTGCAGAAGAATCTTCTCGCCGGCAATCACTATTTTTGCTGGCAATCCTTGTGAACGCAGCGATTCGGCGAGTTGCGGTGCGATTTTTTCGGACACTAATTTCGGAAGTCGCTCACGGATTTCGTCCGTCCATTTTTTTCCTTGGCTCTTCGAGGACGGCAATATGGATTGTGTTTTGCCAATCAGGTCGCCAGCAATCTCTCGGATGTCATAGGTTAAGTCGACATCTTCGGAGAAACGTCGGATTACGCCGTATCCCTTTGACAGTGAGGTGCCGCCCTTGAACACCAAGTGCTTACCTTGGACACTTCCGAATAGCGCCTGCAGCGCCCAGACGACCCAGACGTCCTTCTCGAGGAGGTGGATCGGTCTGCCAGAGTTGTTTGCGGCCACAGCCAGCGCCTCTCGGCGATCCTCAGTCGAGAGCGCAAAAAAATCAGGCATCAGTCACGAACTCGCTGACTTCCTGAGCCATCCAGGAAGGCAGCTGAGCTCGGGTTGAAGCTATTTCCGCAAGCTCATTCGCGGGAAGCGTGGATTTGAGCTTCCGGATCGCCTCCCTGGTTTTCCCAGGCCCCATCCAGGCAAGGGCGCGAACAACGTTGCCCGCGCCTTGACTGGGAAGTATGAGCTGCCATCTGGGGGCATGCCGCAATTCAACAATCTGTGATCCCAGCTTCAAGCGGCGAGTCGGTCCGGAGGTGAGATAGACCTCTCGGGTGGGAACCTGGGTGGTGAGGCCGAGTGCATTCGCGGCGACAGCTCCATGGGGAACGATCGTCTCGCCCCGCTTGGCAGCCAATTCCTGCACCACTTTCATGCTCATTGGTGCCCGGGTACCAAACTGGCTTTCGACGGGTTTAACGTACACCCCCCGTCCCGCGCGAAGCATTGCGCCACTTCGCACCAGACGCGACAGCGATTGATCCACGGCGGCACGGCTTCCCAGATGCAATAACTCCTTGGCGGCCAAGGGCCTGCCTTCGGGCAGTTGGGCGGCGTACTTCAAAACCTGTGCCATAACGGAAGTCATATCAATCTCCAATTCGTCAGAAATATATATCTACTTCTGACAAATAGCAAGCTCAATTCATCCATACATTCTATAAAAGTTAGTACCTACTAATTACAAGAGAAGACGCAGTCAGGCCTGCGTGCCGGGGCCGCGACAACGACAATGGCGACAATGGGGTCAGGCGACAATGGGGTCAGAGGCGACAATGGGGTCAGTTCTTTTTAGTTTATTGGCGACAATGGGGTCAGTTCTTTAGTTTATAGTCCACGATGATCGTTGTATCAACTGATTTTCTTCTTGCCTTCCATCTCGGCCTGGATCTGCGAGACCCGCGGTGGGTGCGGGGACAATGGGGTCAGTTCTTTAGCAGGCGACAATGGGGTCAGTTCTTTAGTTTACAGGCGACAATGGGGTCAGTTCTTTAGTTTATAGTCCACGATGATCGTTGTATCAACTGATTTTCTTCTTACCTTCCACCTCGGCCTGGATCTGCGAGACCCGCGGTGGGTGCGGGGACAATGGGGTCAGTGCGGGGACACGGGGACAATGGGGTCAGTTCTTTAGTTTATAGTCCACGATGATCGTGGTATCAACTGATTTTCTTCTTGCCTTCCACCTCGGCCTGGATCTGCGAGACCCGCGGTGCGGAAATGCGCGCCAGCGTGGCGACCTCGTTTAGCGTCAGGTTGGCCTGTCGGCGTAGCAAATACACAGCCCTCTTGAAGGCGTCCGGGTGTGAGCGGTCGAGGACTTTCTTCTGCGCCAGCCCATAAGTCTTTGCGACTTGTCTTAACACTTGGTCAGCGGAGGGCCGTAACGGCTGGCGATGAGTGCGGGTGACATTTTTCGACGGCTTGGTATCAGCCAGCTTCTGCATTTTCTTCAAGAACTCGTCGTTGCCCAGATAGATCTGTCCCGAGACGCTTTCCCAGGGCGAAGCCACCCCCACGCCCTGTGCGACGAAGCGGTCATAGGCCTTGCGGGCTGCGACCTGACCTTTGCCGAACAGCGCCAATACCTGCTCTGCTGCCAGCCACTCGGGACACGCCATCTTGCCCACGGTGGGCAGGTAGCTGCTCCAAGGCCAGTCTGCGACCGAGGCGGCCATTTTCTTCCTGACCCGCACGGGGTTCAGCACCACGTAGCGGCACAGCTCCAGCAGGTAGCTGTCCTTGTCTACCAAAATGGCCTTGTAGCGCCCCTGCAGCAGGTGACCGACCAGCCCATGGCGGCGGTTGAAGGCTTGGGTGTAGACCCCGTTTAACCGACGCATGCCGCGCACCAGGTTGGGTTCCGGGGTTTCGACCAACAGATGGTAGTGATTGTCCATCAGGCAAAACGCATAGAGCAGTCAGCCCTGTTGGCGGACTTCTTTGGCGAGAAGGTCGATAAAAAGCGACCGATCCTCGTCATCGAGAAAGATCGGTTCGCGGCGATCCCCCCGGGCGGTGAGGTGATACAGAGCGCCAGCAAATTCCAGGCGAAGCGGGCGGGCCATGGGGGCGAGATTAGATCAACAGGACTATAAAGTAAAGAACTGACCCCTTGAACCCTTCGACACCGCGTGCGGCGGCCTGTTCCTGTTCGTTCCAGGCTTGGTGAGTCTCGCTCTGGACAAGCTCGCCGAGTCGGCAAGCCTCCCCGGCTCCAAGATGATCCCCGCCAGCCATGCACTGC
>Ga0315268_10001221_pt1 | contig 29459 bp, 25 predicted proteins | sample C1_top_MG_FD_204535 | JGI IMG/M metagenome (GOLD analysis project Ga0315268, IMG submission 204535) | Sediment microbial communities from Yellowstone Lake, YNP, Wyoming, USA - C1_top | ecosystem: Environmental > Aquatic > Freshwater > Lake > Sediment | place: USA: Wyoming | collected 2017-08-01
GAAGTGTATCTACCACAAATGTTGTAGACGAGCTGCCACAAATGTAGCACGAGACCATTATCAGAGCACTCTCTTTTTGTTGTGCGCGAATCCATCATTCTTCCGATGCGCCAAACCAAGAGCGCAAGTATAGTGATACTGGATACCGTCCAACATCAACTTTCGTGCCGCTCCGCTAGAGTGCCGGAATTCGCGCGAGCGATAACCGCTCGCTTCTGATAGGAGGCAAAAATGTCGCAGGTTCGGGTGGCCGTCAATGGCTACGGCGTCATCGGCAAGCGCATCGCCGATGCGGTTGCCGCGCAAGATGATATGGAGCTGGTCGGCGTGGCTGATGTCGTCAGCGATTGGCGCATCAAGGTCGCCGTCGAGAAGGGCTATCGAGTATTCGTCGCAACGCCAGAGGCCGACGCCAAGATGCGCGCCGCCGGCATCCCGTTGGCCGGTCGTCTGGACGATCTGCTCAGCCAGGTGGACGTGGTGGTTGACGCCACGCCCAAGAAAGTCGGAGCGGCCAACTTGCCACGTTACCGTGCTGCCGGTGTTAAATCCATCTTCCAGGGTGGCGAAAAGCACAGCCTGACCGGCCACTCGTTTGTCGCTCAAGCAAATTATGCCACCGCCTTGGGCCGCGACACGACTCGCGTGGTCTCTTGCAACACCACGAGCATCGTCCGCACCTTGGGCGCGCTACGAGATGCCGGGTTGCTCAAAAAGGCGCGCGGCGTTCTGGTGCGTCGCGCCACCGATCCGTGGGAGTCCGACCACACCGGCGTCATGAATACGATAGTGCCCGAAAAGGATATTCCTTCGCATCAAGGGCCGGATGCTCAGACGGTCATTCCGGACCTGGACGTGGTCACTATCGCCGTGGTGGCAGCGCACACCAACTGTCACCTGCATTCTTGGAGTGTGGAACTTGGGCGACCCGCAACGAAAGACGAGGTGCTGGCCGCCTTCCGTGCCGCCCCTCGTATCGCCTTCCTGCGCATGTCCGATGGCATTGTCGCGCTGAACAGCACCCTCGAGATGATGGCAGATCTGGGGCGGCCGCGCGGCGATATGTGGGAAGTGGGCCTGTGGGAAGATGGCCTGATAGTAAACGGCCTAGAAGTGTTCTATAATTATCAAGTTTACAATCAAGCTATTGTTGTGCCAGAGAATATTGACGCCATCCGGGCGCTGATCGGCGTCGAGCAAGACGGCCGGGCATCCATCGCCAAGACCGATAGAGCTATGGGCCTGACACGCGAATTCGTTCGTTAGAGGCCGCCTGAAAACTTGAGTGCCGACCTTGATCGGACAGAACACGACCATGAAAGCTTGGACTGCTCACCGACCAGAGTCGGTACTCTAGTTTACAGGCACGCTCCTGGGAGGACGCGGTGGAATTCCTTGATTTAAAAAACATCTCTGAGCGCTACATAGAGCTGGTCAATCCGACCTCAGTGGATAAAGTGCTGGCCGTCGGAAGGGCAGCTGGACTGAAAACCGGCTGCCGTGTCATAGATTTTGGCTGTGGCTTTGGCGAGGCGCTCGCGTTGTGGGCTGAACATTTCGGCACCTCTGGCATCGGCATCGACATTCGAGAACATGCCTGCGAACGTGCAAGGCTAAAGATGACCCACCGGGGCCTGGCCGACCGCATCGAGATCGTCCGCATGAATGCAGCCGACTATGCGTTTGAAGAACATGCCTTCGACGTCGCCGCCTGCCTTGGAGCTTCTTTTATTTGGGATGGTTACCGCCCTACCCTGCACCGGATGAAGGATGCGATCCGCGCCAACGGCAAGATCATCATCGGCGAGCCCTACTGGCTGCGGTCACAGGTTCCTCCAGACTATTCCAGAGGAGAGTCAGCCGTCCATACAGAGCAGGAGCTCTTGCACATGGCTCGCGAAGAAGGCTTGGATTTTGAGTATGTGGCGCGGGCGAGCCACGAAGACTGGGATAACTATGAATCGAGCAACTGGCGCGGCCTGATTCGATGGATCGAAGAAAACCCCGACCATTCAGAACGGCAGCAAGTGATCGACCATCTTCGCCAATCGCAGGATGAATATTGCAGCTATGCCCGGGAATATTTTGGGTGGGCCATCTATGTGTTGGGTCCAACCCACTACAGATGACAACTTGACTGCAAGTCGAATGAGGCCTACTATTGTCCGACGGTCTGCCCCGGCGGTTGCGGCACGCAGTGCGCAACCCAGACACCGACGGCTACGACGCCACACTAGCATCATGTAGATTTCAGCGGCAGCGGTATACAATTGTAAATTCAGCGAAACTACTGTATAGTACTCTGGCACAGGCTCATTGCTTCGAAAGTTTTTCATTTCAAGGTCATGCTTTGCATCAGCCGAGGGCATGAGATAAGGAGCAAGGATTGATGCAAGATGCACCCGGTCCCAAGCACTCAAAAAAGGCAGCAACGCTCTCGCGGCGCCAATTCCTGCGTCTGGCCGGCATGACCGCCGCTGGCACCGCATTCGCAGCCTGCAGCCCGCCCCCGGCCAAACCTACAGCCCAAGGCGGAGAAAAGGTTCAACTGGTCTATCAGGACTGGCGGACCGATTGGTTTCCTCCCATGGCCCAACAGATGCTCGACCAGTTCCACGCATCACATCCCAACATTCGCGTCTTTTACGCTCTCGACCCGCCCTCAGAAAACTTTGACGAAAAGATGCTGGCAGATTTCCAGGCGAGGACTGCGCCAGATGTCTTCCAGGGCTGCTGCACCTTCTTCCCCGCCTGGGCTCAGAAGGACTATGCGCTCGACCTGCGTCCCTACGTCAAGGCCGACCTGGATCAAGCTACGATCGAAGACTGGGACCCGGTTCAGTTCAAGTCCTTTTTCACCAGAGATGGCAAGCAATACGGCCTGCCCAAGTACCACGGCGCGTTGGCTCTGTACTATAACAAGGACCTGTTTGACAAGTACGGCGTGGATTACCCGACCGACTCGTGGAATCACGACGATTATCTGGCAGCCATGAAGCGCCTCACCCATGACCGCGACGGCGATGGTAAAACCGACCTGTGGGGTAGCATGATAGACATCTCTTGGGAGCGCATTCAGGTGCACGTCAATGGATGGGGCGGCCATTTCGTTGACTCCAACGATCCTACTCGATCACTCATGGCCGAGCCTGCTGCTCTACAGGCGATGGGATGGATTCAAGCGCGGATGTGGGACGACCAAGTCATGGCTACCTCCCTGGACGTACAGAAAATGGGCACGCGGGAGGCCTTTACTGCTGGGCGACTTGCAATGGTGGAAGACGGCTCATGGGCGCTGAAGGCGATTCTCTCCGGTGCAGACTTTCGCGTCGGGGTGGCTCCGTTCCCGGCCGGTCCGGTCCGCCGCGCGACGCTTGCTACGACGGATGGCTTTGGCATCTATGCGGGTACCAAACACCCGGATGCAGCCTGGGAACTGGTCAAGTTCCTCATCAGCAAAGATTACGGTAGAGCCATGGCCAAAGCCCAGTTTCTCCAGCCTGCACGCGCCTCGCTCGTGGATGAATGGGTGGGCTATATTCGCGCCGAGTATCCGCAAAAAGCGCAAGACATGGACATTGCTGCCTTTGCAGACGGCCATCGGAAAGGCTACTCGGTCATCGCCGAGACCTTTGCCAACATGGCCGATGCCAGCCAGATCGCCTCGGCGGCCTGGGAACAGATCTTTACCCTTGGCAACGCTTCCATCGAGCTGATCAAGACCGCCAGCCGCCAGATTGAAGAAGCACAAAAAAAGTAGGAAACGCAACATGCTTTTGGGAATCCGTTGGCGGAGCTTGCGCCTCAAGATTATTGCCTGGTCCTTTGTCCCCACGGTGATTATCCTGGTTACTGTGGCACTCTTCGGCTTCAACGCCTACCAACAGGTAACCGAGACACTGGTGTTCGCAAGAAACCAGGAGCTGGCCCGCCGCATCGCCGGGCAGTTGACCGGGGAGCTGGGAGAGTACACCAGCGACCTCGCCGCCGTGGCACGAACCGCAGACATCTTTGGGAACAACCCGCCCACTCAACGCTCCGCTCTCAGGCAGGCCAGCAACCGATTGGCCGTTTTTGATGCCGGCGTGCTTATTCTAGACAGCCATGGAATAGTCGTGGCAGCCGAGCCAGCTCGCCCTGATATTCTGGGGCAAGACTGGTCGAACCGCGCGTACTTTGTTCAGATGGTTCACTCCCCCGGCCAGCTTTTTTCGGACATTGTGAACGACGGGCCGGACCACGCCCGGGTCGTCGTCGTCGCCGTGCCCATCACGGGTAGTCAAGGTGAGTTCGTGGGAATGCTAGCCGGGATGTTCCGCTTGGGTGCGCCCAGTGTCAGCTCCTTCTATGCCACTATCGTCAAACTTCGCATCGGCGCAGACGACAATGCTTTCCTGAACGCCTACCTGGTAGATCACAATGGGCAGGTCATCTATCACACAGATGCCGATCGTATTGGAGACGACTTTTCCGGGCAAGAACCCGTGCAGCAAGCGTTGAGCGGGCGAGCGAACGCGCTCCGCACTCGCGATTTTGCCGGGCGAGATATTGTCGCTTCCTTCGCCCCGGTGCCAGGCCCAGTGTGGGGGCTGGTGACAGAGGTAAGCTGGGATGTACTGCTCAGCGCCAGTCAAGGCTACCGGCGATTCCTGCTCTTGCTGCTAGGACTGGGCGTGGTCATCCCGGCCGTCGTCGTCGCCATCGGCGTCAGGCGGATTACCCGGCCCCTCAACGAACTGATTGTCGCCGCTCGCCAAGTAGCCAACGGCGATTTCGGGCAAGCGGTCATCGCGTTGACTGGAGACGAGGTGCAAGAACTAGCCAAGCAGTTCAACCTGATGTCTGCCAGGCTCGCCGAGTCCTACACTAGACTGCAAGAGCGCGAGGAACGATTCTCGCTCGCGATGCAAGGCGCAAACGACGGACTGTGGGACTGGGACCTCAAATCTAATCGGGTGTACTACTCGCCACGGTGGAAGAGCATGCTCGGTTACGCCGAAGATGAAATTGAGCCTCACTTTAGTGCCTGGGATAAGCTGGTACATCCTGACGACAAACAGCCGGCCGTAAAGGTCATAGAGGCTTTTCGTGCAGGACACACAGACAAGTACGAGATCGAGTTTCGGATGCGGCACAAGGACGGCCATTACGTGAATGTCCTCTCCCGAGCATTCGGCGTGCGGGAAAAGCCAGAAGGGCCTATCGTCAGACTCGTTGGCACTCACATTGACATCACCGAGCGCAAGCGGGCTGAAGAGGAAATCCGCCGACAAAACGAGTACCTGGCAGCTCTGCACGAAACAACCCTGGGAGTGATGGGGCACCTGGATATCCAAGAACTGTTGGAAGCGATGGTCGAGCGAGCAGTCAAATTGGTTGGCGCCTCTGAGGGCTGGGCTCACTTGGTGACGCCAGACAAGCAAGAGATCGAGTCTGTGGTTGAAACGGGCAAGTACCGCAAATACGTCGGCCTGCGCCTCAAACAGGGCGAGGGTCTATCAGGGAGAATCTGGCAATCGGGCCAACCTGTTGCCCTGGAGAACTATCATACCTGGCTGGGACGCTCATCACACTTTGACGATGCCCAGATTGGCCCCGCGATAGGGGTCCCGCTCAAGTTTGGCTCGGAGGTGGTGGGCGTCATTGGCCTGACACGCACTCCTCCAGCTACTCTATTCAGTCAGGAAGAGATAGACTTGATGAGCCGCCTTGCTCATCTGGCCTCCATCGCCCTGGAGAACGCTCGCTTGCATACATCACTCCATGAGGAATTGGTTGAGCGGACGCGCGCGCAAGAGGCGTTGCAGGAACGCCTTGACTTTGAAAAGCTCATTACGACAATCTCGACCAATTTTGTTAACCTAGAGCCGGACAAGATTGATACCGGGATCCGCCAGGCGCTACGAGCGATTGGAGAATTTACCCGAGTTGACCATAGTTGCGTCTCCTTGCTTTCCGAGGACAAGACCTGGACGTGCTGCGCTCATGAATGGTGTGCCGAGGGAGTCGAACCACAAACCCGCAACCCGGAGGGTGTGATGGTGGGTGTTTCGCCGTGGTTCGATGAGAAAATCATGCGGTTGGAGGTGGTATATGTTCCCCGCGTCGCCGATCTTCCTCCCGAGGCCAGCACGGCTAAGGCGCAGTTTCAATCGCAAGGGATCCAATCCTTGATTGCCATCCCGATGACCTATCGTGGAGGAGTAGTCGGATTCTTGGGCTTGGACTCGGTGCGAACTGAAAAAACTTGGGCGGAGCAGAGTATCGCGTTGCTCAAGATCGTGGGCGAAATCTTTGCAAACGCATTGCAACACAAACGAGCCCAGGAAGCCTTGCAGAGAAGCGAGGCACGGTTCCGAGCGGTCTTTGAGGGCGCTGCCATAGGCATGGCGATATCTGATATGAATGGGCGGCTGTTAAAGGTTAATCCTGCCCTGGAAAGGATGCTCGGCTACACGGAAGACGAGCTCAGCCGCATGACCATCTCCGACTATAGTCATCCCGACGATGTCAAGATCCAACAAGCACTTGACGACGAGACGGTGGCTGGCAAACGTGATCGTTATCAGATCGAAAAGCGCTATATCCGTAAAGATGGGCAGCCCACCATGTGGGGACGCATGTCGCACTCGGTCGCCCGTGACGAAAAGGGCGAGCCGCTGTTTTACATCGGCATGGTGGAGGATATCACCGAACAGAAGCAGGCGCAGCAGGCGCTGCAAGCAGCCTACCAGACCTTGGAACGGCGTGTTGAGGAACGCACGCACGAGTTGGCAACGCTCAACGCCATTGCCGCCGTCGTGAGTCGCTCGCTGGACTTGATGGAAATCATGAGCGACGCGCTGGACAAAACGATGCAAGCTATCGGAATGGAGGGAGGCTCCGCCTATCGCCTGGACGAAGCCGGGGAGACTTTGATCCTCATCGCCCATCGAGGGCTATCGCAGGAATTTGCCGAGCGGACGAGCCGGCTGCCTCTCCAGCTTGCCCTGGCTGGACAAGAGGTTCATCAAGATCAGCCCCTTGTCTGGCCGATAACCGAGTATCCTGAAGGCCAAGTGAAGGAATGGCTTCAAAGTGAGGGCCTACAGCTCGTGATCGGCGTCCCGTTGATGGTAAAAGGCAAGCTGCTCGGCGGCCTTGCCTTGAGCACACGCAATCTACGCTGCCTGGCTCCAGAAGAATCATCTCTATTGATGGCCGTCGGACAGCAGATCGGGATTGCTCTCGAGAACGCTCGCCTCTACAAGGCAGAACAGGATCGCCGCGAAGAAGCAGAACGTGGGCGCCAAGTGGCCGAAGGCATGCGCGAGATTCTGGCCGTTCTCAACTCCAAGCAGTCATTCGATGAAACCTTGAACTATATTGTGAAACATGCTTGCCGGTTGATGGGCAGCGATGCGGCTGCCATCTTTCGGCTCCAAGCAAAGAATGGCCCGCTCAAGATCCAATCGGCCTGCGGTCTGGATGCCGATTTTGTGAGAAGTATCCAACTCCCTGTTGACACGAGCAGCACAGGCCGAACTGTATTGGAGCGGCGCCCGCTGGCTGTCCCAGACACGATCGCCAACCTCGCCCTACTGGAGCGTGAGGACCGGGTGCCACCTTATCTCAAACAAGCCTCGTTCAGGCAATTTGTCCAGCAATATCACGCCATGCTGTCTGTGCCCCTGATTGTCAAAGACGAGGATTACGGTGCTATCACGTTGTACTATCGCCACGCTCGCGAGTTCTCTGAAGAGGAGATTCGACTAGCTCTCAGTGTCGCCCACCAGGCGGCGCTCGCCATCGAGAGCGCCCGGTTGCGCGAACAGGCCGAGCAGGCGGCGGCAATGGCCGAGCGCAACCGCCTAGCGCGCGAGCTGCACGATTCGGTGACCCAATCTCTCTACAGCGTGACGCTTTACGCAGAAGCAGCCGCCCGATTACTGACGGCCGGACAACACCGAGACGCTGCGGATCACCTGCGCGAATTGCGCGATACGGCGCAGGAAGCGCTGCGCGAGATGCGGCTGCTCATCTTTGAGCTGCGGCCGTTGGCGTTGGAGCGGAGCGGGTTGATTGCCGCTTTGCAAACGCGATTGGAAGCCGTGGAAGGACGTGGAGGCATGCAGACCGAGCTGCAAGTGGAAGGCGCTCAAGTACTTGAGCAATTGCCCTTCTTCATGCAGGAGGAGCTGTACCACATCGCGCAAGAGGCCCTCAACAATGTGCTCAAACACGCCAAAGCCCAGCGCGTGTCGGTGCATTTGCGATCCGATGGGAGCATTCTCTGTCTGCAAATTGGCGATGACGGCGTCGGGTTCACACCGGCAGTCGTCCAAGACGGAGGTGGGCTTGGCTTGCGCGGGATGAGGGAACGAGCACAGCGTATCGGCGGCACATTGCAGATTGACAGCGTGCCCGGCAAAGGAACTAGAGTCACGCTACAGGTTCCCCCGAATTCCAAATCTTGAGGAGGCATTATGACTACACCCTCTATCCGAGTTCTAATCGTTGACGACCATGCGATTGTTCGTAAAGGGATTCGCGCTCTATTGGCCACGGAGCGCGACATTCAAGTGGTTGGCGAGGCAGGCGACGGAGAAGAGGCTCAGGCTCAGGTTCAAGCTTTGCATCCCAACGTCATCTTGATGGACCTGGTCATGCCCAAGATGGACGGCATTGAAGCGACCCGCCAAATCACGGCCAAGCACCCGGAGGCGCGCATCCTGGTGCTGACCAGCTTTGCCGCCGACGACAAAGTCTTCCCAGCCATCAAGGCTGGCGCGTTGGGCTATCTGCTCAAAGATACTGGCCCGGAAGAACTGGTGCAAGCTGTTCACCAGGTCCATCGGGGCGAACCCTCGTTAGAGCCTTCGATTGCGCGCAAAGTCCTTTCAGAGTTATCTCAGCCTCCGAAGCAACCACCGACCGCCGACCCGCTCACTGAGCGTGAGCTGGCCGTGCTGCGCCTGGTTGCACAAGGCCGGAGCAACCGCGATATTGCAGAGCAACTGACGATCGCCGAAATTACCGTGCGCACTCACGTGAGCAACATCCTGAGCAAGCTCCACCTTGCCAGCCGCACTCAGGCTGCACTATATGCCCTACGGGAGGGACTGGCTTCGCTGGAGGACATCCCGCCCACCGAAGCGGCGTGACGCTCGTCTCCTACATTTGTTGTAGAGCCATACCAAAAATGTAGCACAAGACCGCCATCGAGGCGGTCTTTAGCGTTAAGCCAGAATCCATCATTCTTCCGATGACAGCGAGGCGAAAATCTGCTATGCTGAAAGTGCCTGAGTAAGTAGCATACCTGGCAACAGGTGACATGAGACAGGAGTCTAACATGAACAAAATAGCCGAGCTTTTGATCGCGCTTGCCCTGCTCATAGGGGTATACGGATGGCTTGCCTACGGCAGATGGGGATTGCGTCTCGCCCTTGCCTGCGTGGGAATAGTACTGTATTGCATGATCTTTTCAACGGTGCTCCTGGCACAAGAGGCACTTGCACTCGCCGGGATGATCGCCGTCATCGCCATGTTGGTGATCATCTTCGTCAGCAACTCGATCTCCAAGTTCCTCCTTGAAAGCGGAGGGCAACATGTCTAACGAAATATGGCGTATCGTTCTCGCCATCGTCGTCGCAACTCACGGCATTGGTCATGTGCTGTTTCTTGTCTCCTGTCTGGGCATCGCCCAATGGGGGCAGTCAAGCCGCTCCTGGCTGCTGACTAACCTCGTCGGGGATACGCCCACGCGGGCCTTCGGCAGCTTGCTGTGGCTCGCGGTGATCATTGGCTTCATGGCTGCCGGGCTCGGCATCTGGGAACAACAGCAGTGGTGGCGAATGTTCGCCGTTGGGTCAGCAGTACTCTCCCTGCTAACATTGGCCTTGTTCGCTGCGGGACTGGGCGGGCCAATGCTCAATGCTGCGCTCATGGATGTTGCCATCCTCGTAGCCCTGCTCGTGGCGCGATGGCCATCGGCAAGTCTCATCGGCTCATAGTCCAAGTACAGTGTGAGGGGAGAATACGAACGCACAGTCTCTACAACAAACGTTGCAAGCACACTACCGAGAATGTAGCATGAGGCCTCCACTTGGCGGCCTCTTTTTGTTATGCCAAAATCCAACATTCTTACGATGCAAGAAATCGAGAGAACTGATATATTCATCACAGTCACAAGCGCAAGGCAAAGCGTGGATGTCCGGCGTGTACTTGTCATGAGGGCGACCCAGGTCGCGCCGAAAGGCTTTCGGCCAAGCGGCTACCTACGTGGATGCCTGTCGCGCACATCAGGAGGCGCGAGATGTTCACCGAGAAAGGCTTGCTGGTACAAGCGGAGGTTTACGGAGACCTGCTGCGAGAGGCAGAAGGGGAACGGCTCGTTCAACGAGTTCTGACAGGGCGTCAAAAAGGTGATAGCGCCTGCCGCCGTGCACTGGCCTGGCTAGGGCGCCAATTGATCGCATGGGGCAAGCATTTGCAAGGAAGCTACTGCAACGCCTCTGCCGCACAACCCACCCGTCAACACATGCGACCTGGAACCGCGCTTTGATCTCGGAGGAGCTTAACCCGGTTCAAGGTGGTTCAGTCACTGCACTGCCTACAACAAATGTTGTAGATATACTATACCCCAAATGTAGCAAGAGACCGCAATCAAAGCGGTCTCTTTTTATTAGGTAGAATCCATCATTCTAGCGATGACGGCAGGTCAGGATTCTGCTATGCTGATAGCGCCTGGGCAACACATGTGCAGGCGAAAGGGAGGTAACCGATGACGGGATGCGTCCAGGTTCTTATTGTAGATGATCAGCCCCGAGCGCGCCAGGGTTTGAAGGCATTGCTTGCCACCTGGCCTCTAGTCCGAGAAATCAAAGAAGCGGCGAACGGCAAGGAGGCCCTTGCCTTTGTAGAGAAATCTCTACCAGATTTGGTGCTGATGGATGTGCGAATGCCGGAGATGGATGGCCTGGAAGCCACCAGACAGATCAAAGCGAAGTGGCCGCAAGTCAAGATCGTCGCCCTATCCATGTACGCCGACTATGCAGCCGATGCGCTGGTGGCCGGGGCCGACGCCTTTATCTGCAAAGGCGAATCGCCGGAAAAGCTGCTGGCAACGCTCGGGGCCGTTGTGGCAGATCGGCCACAATAAGGGTCCGCCGACAAGGTGAGATGAGATGTTAAGGAGTTGATCATTCGGAGCGAGCTAGAAACCTACCGCCTGTCCATCTGCGCGCGGGTCGCTCCCGCCCCACAATGCGCCAGTCTCCGGATCGCGACGGATGATCTGCCCGCGCCCAAAGACGGAGCGAGCATAACCCGTCACCGGGACGACCGCGTGCCCCATCTGGGCCAGAAGCGACAGGGTCTCAAATGGAATCCCCTCTTCGAGCTCCACCCGGCTCTCGGGAGTCGCCTCGGTCAGGCAAAAGCGGGGGCGGTCGAGCGCAGCCTGCGGATCGAGGCCATCGTCCACCATGCCGACGATCACCTGCACGTGGCCCTGCGGCTGCATAAACCCACCCATCACGCCAAAAGAGGCATACAGCGAATCATCGGCTTCATACGTCGCCAGCGCCGGGATAATCGTGTGATACGGGCGCTTGCCCGGCGCGAGCGCGTTCGGGTGCGCCGGGTCGAGGCTGAACAGGTGGCCACGATTTTGCAGGCTGAGGCCGGTTCCCTCCGCCACAATGCCCGTGCCAAAACCCATATAGAGACTGGCGATGAACGAACAGGCATTGCCGGCGCCGTCCACCGCCGTCAGGTACACTGTGTCCGATCCGCCCAAGGGCGAGCCGCGTTGTGTGTCCATGGTTGCCTTGGTTGGATCAATCAGCTTTCGCCGCACTTCAGCATAACGTTTGGACGTGAGCGCGCCGAGCGGAATCTTGTTGAACGCAGGATCAGCCACGTACCATTGCGTGTCGGCAAACGCAACACGCATCGCTTCAACGAGCAGATGCAACCGCTCGACGCCAAGAGGGTTCATTCCCTTCAGCTCAAATCCTTCGAGCATGTTGAGGGTGATCAACACGGCCAGGCCCTGGCCGTTGGGCGGACATTCCCAGACGCGCATACCCCGATACGTCGTGCTGATCGGCTCATCCCAGGTGGACTCGTGGCCAGCCAGATCCTCGACGGTCATCACACCGCCGTGCACCTGTACGGTTCCTGCAATCCTGCGCGCTATCTCGCCTCGATAAAATGCCTCTTTGCCCCCTTCGGCCACAGTGCGCAGCGTACGCGCAAGCGTCGGTAGGCGCACGATTTCGCCGGGGCGCGGCGCGCGTCCGTCTTCGGTCATCAGCTCACGCCCGCCGGGCGAGTTGACGAGTTGCCGCTTTGCACCTCGTTGCCAAAGGTAAGAAATGATCGGCGAAACCGGGAACCCGTCTTCGGCAAGTTGAATCGCCGGAGCCAGTATCTCATGTAGCGGCATTGTCCCATGCCGGGCGATAAGATCGCACCAACCAGCACATGCGCCGGGGACTGTGATTGTGTGTGCATGGTACGGCGGCAGCTCGCGCGTAAAGCCTTGCCGGGCTAATAGATCGAGCGTGAGCGCCGCCGGGGCGCGGCCCGACCCGTTGAGCGCCGTGACCACGCGCGTCTTGGCATCGTAAAACAGCGCAAAGCAATCGCCGCCCAGGCCGGTCGAGGTCGGCTCGGTCACGTTGAGCGCCGCGGCCGTGGCAATGGCCGCATCGGCGGCGTTGCCTCCGGCAAGCAGTATCCGCAGTCCGGCCATCGCTGCCAGCGCCTGGCTGGTAGCCACCATTCCATTGCGCGCCATGACGACCGGCCGGCGCGAGTTGAATTGATCTAAGGACATGGACATAGCATCTGACCTCACTGAACTTGGCTCGATTCCACCAGGATCCCCAGCTCACCCACCAAGTGCCCAATAACCATCTCCATCCAGAACGCGCCTGCACCGATGAGTAGAAGCTGCACCAACGTACCTACAAACGGGAGCTTATTCGATACCCAGTTTCTCGATCACTCTCAGCACAACTTGCCCAGCCAGCTCAAAGCCTCGAACGTGCAGCTTGTCCGCCGAGTCACCGGGCGTATGAACGGACCGAGTAGCTTCGCCGACAGCAATCAGCGAAACAGCATCGAAACCTCGCTGCGCAAATGGCATGTGATCGAACATCACCCCGGTAAGCCCAAACCGCTCCAGCGGCAACCCCAGCTCGCCGCAAGCCTCACGAATCAAATCCTGTAAATCTTGGGGCCTGTCACCCTGAGCGAAGTCGAAGGATTCTTCGCTTCCCTCAAAATGACGGACTTTAGCACCCCTTGTAGCAGGCAGGTTCCCCGCCAGGTAAAGCTTACCATCCACGCCGACGCCATCAAAGTTGAGGATGTGCAGCCCGCCGGCCTCAGCCTGGCGGCGCAGCATCCGTTCTTTCTCACGCGCGAAAGCTACTGCGCCCATCAAGGTCATCTCTTCGGCGCTCGTGGCCAGAATCGTTACCCGCAACCTGTCGCGCCAACCAGAGCGCAGAGATAGGCACTCGGCCAGATGCAGCACCAGTCCCACGCTGGAAGCATTGTCAATTGCGCCGGGGGACGCATTGCCTGTATCGAGCATAAGCAGGGGCAAGCCGGCCAGTACCGCCAAGATGCCCACGACCGTGGCTGCCCACGTCAGCGCGGGGAACGCAACCGCCAAGAACGTCAGCCCGGCAAAGGTCAGGCCACCCGCGATGGCGATGACGAAAAGAACGACTCGGACGGCCAGAGGTATTCGCTGGCTTTTAGAGTCATAGTGAGCGACGAGATACAGGTACGGGAGGGTTGGGTTATCGGGGAGATCAGGCAGCGTGGCGACGAGATTCGCCGAGCTGTATTGAGTCCCCATCCGCAGACACAGTGCAGACCAAAACGAGGGCTTGCCGGAGGCAGGCGCGAGAGAACCGTTCAAGACGGCACGGTTGATTGGCCCGGTGAGCAAGACAAGTAGTACAAGCAGCACGGCGGGCGGAACCGGCACCCACGGCGTCCTTCCCCGCAGCCAAAACACGGCGAGAATGAGCAGCAGGCAAGCCAGCACCTCCAGTGAGATGAACACGGTCGGCGCTGTCGAAAACCGGAAAAGCTGGCGCTCGACTTGGTAGCCGAACTGTTCCAGACGGGCAGCCAGCTCGTTGGCGATGGCCTGCTCTTCACTAGAACCGACCCGGCGTGGGCGGGCAATAGCGCGGGCATATCCAAGCGCGGTCTCGGGAATGAATTCCACGCGCTGTATTTTACCATACTTGCTATTGCAACTGAATGGTCGCATCGGCCGTCATGCCAGCCTTGAGGCGATGATCAAGATTGGGCAAGCGCACCTTGACGGCGAAGACCATGTTGGCGCGATCCTCCCGCGCCTGTGTATCGCGCGAGGAGAACTGGGCACGGCGGGCGATGGAGGCGACCTGGCCCATGAAAGTCTGACCGGGGTAAGCGTCCACCTTCACCTGCACCGGCATGTCGAGCCGCACACGTGGTAACTGCACCTGGGGCACATAGATGACCAGAGTCACTTGGTCCAGGTTCATCACCGTCATCAGCGCCACGCCGGGCTGAGCCGTCTCGCCGACGTGCGCCGAGCGGCTCGCCACGATGCCGGCGAGCGGGGTGTATACCGTGGCGCGCTCCAAATACGCCTGCGCCAGTTTCAACTGCGCCTGGGCCTGATGCAATTGCGCTTCGGCCAGCGCCACTTGTTCGGGCGTGGGGCCTGCCTCCAGTTCTGCCAGCGTCGCCTGGGCAACCGGCACACTGGCCAGGGTCACGCTATAGCCACTGAGCGCGGCGTTCATCTGCGCGTTCAACGTCACAGGTGTGCGGCGCATAACTTCCAACGCAGCCAGTTGTGCCTTGGCTCCGTCCAATTGCGCCTGGGCTGCTTCCAGGTCACGTTGAGCGATGGCAATCTTTTTGTCGAGAGAATAGTGCAGTCCCTTGGTGTCGTCCTGGAACTCGCGCCACCAGCGCGCCTCACCCAACTGGCTTTGCGCCACGGCCACATTCTGCTCGGCCAGCTTGACACCGGTGCGCGCAGCGTCAATCTGCGCAAGCAGTTGTTGAGGGTTCTTGCGCATCGCGACGGCGTCTTGGTATGCCGAGGCAGCACCATCACGCTCGGCCTGCACTTGAGCCAGCGCCGCCTGGGCCGCTGCGATCTCTTGGCTCCGCGCGCCTGCTTTCACTTGCGCCAGGTTCGCCTCGGCGGCGCTCACCGCGGCTTGCGCCTGCTTGACCTGCACCCGGAAAGTCGCATCGTCGAGCTTGACCAGCGCCCGGCCCATTTCCACCGTGTCGCCCTCGTCCGCCGTGATCTCCACCACGCGCCCGCCGGCTTCGGCAACCACCGTCGCCTGCGTCGCTTCGATCACGCCGTTCAGCGCGAGCATATTTGACCCACTGTCGGCACGGCAACCCGACACAAGAATCGCCATGAACGTAAGCATTATACGTACTGCATATTGAGTGTTCCGTATTACGTGATTCATTCTCCCTGTCACCATGTCACTCTATCACCTATTCACCTGCGACTCAGCCGGCATCCCCGGCTTGAGCGCGTGATCCTGATTGGCGATCTTGAGCTTGACTGCATAGACCAGGCTGGCGCGCTGATCGGGCGTGCGCACGCTGCGCGGCGTATACTCGGCCTTGTCGGAAATGTGAACGACGACGCCGGGGAACGCACGGTCGGCAAAAGCGTCCACTCGCACGTCAATCTTTTGTCCCAACGCCACCTCGCCCAGCCGGCTGCCAGGGACGTAAATCGTCAACATCACGTGATCCAGGTCAGCCAGCATCATGGCGGTGATGCCCGGCGCAGCCATCTCGCCAGTGTAAACGCTTCGCGCCACAATCACACCGCCGGCAGGCGCGCGAACGGCCGCCTTGTCCAGTTGCACCTGCGCCGCTTCAAGCGCGGCCTGCGCCACGTCCGCCTGTGCCAGCGCTGCGGCGATTTGTTCCACCGTCGCGCCTGCCAAGAGTCCATCCACCACAGCTTGCGCCTGAGCCACGGCGGCCTCAGCCGACTGGTAACGAGCAAAAGCCGCGTCCACCTGTGCCTGCGCCTCTTGCGGGTTGGAGCGCTGCGCCAACAGGTGATCCAATGCCGCGCGTGCGCCATCGTAAGCGGCCTGAGCTGCATCGGTCGCGGCCAACGCCTGCTCCCACTTGTAGGGCATCAGGTAAAAATTGGGCGAAAGCGCCGGGCGATACGGCTGAGGGATATCGGCCAGTTTTCCCACCGCCTTGCCATAGTTCCTCCAGGCTTCTTCGGCCAAGTCACGCTGAAAGAGCGCTGCGTCGTACTTTTTCTGCTCTGCTGTCGCCTGCGCCCGCGCTGCGGCGACCTGCACGTCCAGCATTTGCGGATTGCTGCGAATCGCCTGCGCATCCAGCCACGCCTGTTTTGCTCCATCGCGTGCGGCTTGAGCCAGCGCCAGTTGCGCCGCAGCCTTGTCTCTTGTCTCTTTGCGCGCGCCAGCCTTGACGCGCGCCAGCGTCACCTGAGCTTCTTCCAGCTTGCCGCGCGCCAGCTCGACCTGCGCGTTCAGGATGTCATCCTGAACGCGCAGCAGCAGATCGCCCGCACGAACCTCATCGCCTTCGGCAACAGGCAGCGCCGCGACCCGCCCGGGGATCTCGGGGGCGATAGATACCTCTTCGGCTTCAATAAAACCCGAAGCTATCCATCCTTTCTCCGCTGGCGCAAGACCCACCCGGGCCAGCAATTCATTCGGCGCCTGCGGGCGTTGCCTAACGTACCACCACACGCCGCCGATAGCGGCTAACGTTACTGCCGCTACAATGATCCATCGTTTACGATTCATAGTTGACACCCATTAGGATGCAAGATGAAAGATGCCATAGGTATCCTACCCCCGCGTCTTGTATCCTGCTTTTTGCGTCTTACTACCGGATGCACGAGAGGAACACGTCTTCCAGCGATGGCGAAATCACATCCATCTGGCCCGGCTGGACGCCGCCTTCCCGCAACAAGTGGTCAATCGTCTCGATCACCTGCCGCACGTCCGGCGCGACGACGTGAACTTGCGCGCCATACAGCGCAGCGTCGTCCACATCCAACCGGCCTTCAGTGCGCGCCGCCTTGAGCAGACGCATGGCGTCGGCGGGCTGATCGGGTGAAATCTCGAGCACCTGCCCCTTCATCAGCGTCGTCTTGATCGAATCGGGGGAGCCTTGCGCCACGATCTTGCCGGCGTGGATAAAAGCCAGTTCCTGGCAGTGCTCGGCTTCGTCCATGTAATGCGTGGTCACAAAGATCGTCGTGCCGCCGCCAGCCAGCCGGTAGAGCAACTCCCAAAACGCCCTCCGGCTGACCGGGTCAACGCCCGCCGTCGGCTCGTCCAAGAACACCAGCTCCGGCTCGTGCAAGATAGCCGCGCCCAGCGCCAGTCGCTGCCGCCAGCCGCCCGAAAGCTCCCTGGCGTGCAGCCGGTCGCGGCCAACCAGGTCGGCCATCTCGAGCACAAACTCGATGCGTTTGCGCAGCCGGTCATTGTCCAGCCCGTACGTCCGCCCGTAAAAGCGCAGGTTCTCACCTACCGTCAGATCGTCGTACAGGCTAAAGCGCTGGCTCATGTAACCGATGCGTTTTTTGACGGCGCGTGGCCGGCGACCTACGTCGTAGCCCAGCACCTCAGCCCGACCCGAGGTGGGCGCAAGCAGCCCCAGCAGCACCCGCATCGTCGTCGTCTTGCCCGCGCCGTTCGGCCCCAGAAAGCCAAAGATGCTCCCGCGCCGCACGCCGAACGTCACGCCATCCACGGCGCAGAAATTGCCAAAGCGCTTGGTCAGATTGGCGGTTTGGATTGCATAACCATTGGTTGCCATTATGCCTCATGCTGCTTGCGAATCAACGAAATGAACGCCTCTTCCATGCGCGGCTGGATGATGCGCAGCCGGTTGACTCGTATGCCGGCCTGCTCCAACGCCGCTTTCAGTTCTGGCATGCGCCGATGAGCATCGTCCACAAACACGTGCAACAGGTCGCCATAGACCTGCACTTCCAGCACTTCGGGCCGGTTGGCGAGTGTCTCTTGTGCTGCCGCCATCGGCTCTGGTCGCAGTTCGATCAATTCCCCCTGCACCCTGGCCTTGATCGTCCCTGGCGCTCCGCACTCGACCAACGCACCTTTGAACAGCAGCCCTACGCGATTGCATCGCTCGGCCTCGTCCATATATGGCGTGCTGACGACAATCGTCGTCCCAGAGATGTGCAGGTCGGTCAAAATGTCCCAAAACTCGCGCCGGCTGACCGGGTCCACGCCGGTGGTGGGTTCGTCCAACAGTAATACATCCGGACGGTGAATGAGTGTGCAGGCCAACGCCAGTTTCTTTTGCATCCCGCCCGAAAGCTGCCCGGCGCGCCGGTCGGTGAAGCGCGTCAGATTCGAAAAGGCCAGCAACTGTTCGATCCGCCTTTGGCGCTCGCCGCCGTTCACTCCGAAAATATCGGCATAGAAGTTAATATTCTCCAGCACGTTCAGGTCGGGATACAGGCTGAATCGCTGCGGCATATAGCCCACGTGCACGCGAATGGATTCGGCCTGCCTCACGCTATCGAACCCGGCGATGCGCACATGGCCGGACGTGGGGCGCATAACAGCCGCCATCAGGCGCAACGCCGTCGTCTTGCCCGCGCCATCCGGCCCCACTAGGCCAAAGATTTCGCCCGGCTCGATAGACAGGTCGAGTTCCCGTAACGCAACCGTCCCGTCGAACGCGCGCGTCAGCTGTTGAGCGCAAATGATCGGCTGGTCAGTCAAGTTTCATCTCCAGTCGCAAGACAGCAAGCCAGCAATCCCTCATTCCTCGTTCCTCATTTCTAATCCAACCTGCTCCGCAAGCTGATCACCGCTACGGCAATGCAACTCACGCTCAAAACCCCTAGTGCCAACGTCTGAGACCAGAGGGCCGGCAAACCCGCCCCCTTGAGCATCACGCTGCGGACGACAGCCAGGTAATGCTGCAATGGGAATAGTTGTGCTAGCGCGTAAAGTGGGGCGGGCATGCGCTCCACCGGCATGACGTAACCGGAAAACGAGACGTCAACCATCGCCAGCACAAAAATGATCAGCGCAGCCTGCTGCTGCGTGCGCGAGATAGCCGAAACGGTCAAGCCCATGCCGATCTCGGCGACGATAAAAAAGAGTGTCAACCCTAGCAGCACGACAAACGGCCCTCGCATGGGCACCTGAAAGCCCCACACAGCAATGGCATACATCAGGATAAAGTCCACGCAAGCAATGACTAGGGCCGGGATGGCTTTGCCGACGATCAATTCCAGTCGGCGCACAGGCGTGACCAGCACCTGCTCGAGTGTGCCCAGCTCGCGCTCACGGGTCAGCCCGGCTACAGCCACGACGAGCGCGACCTGGTAGATGACAAAGCCAAGCTGCGCCGTGATCGTGAACTGGTTCGCGTCTTGCGTCGGGTTGTAACGCACCTGGGTGTGCACGTCAATCGTCGGCCAATCGCGCACGTAGGCCGCCACACGGCGAGCGCCAAAAGCATTGATCGCGCCGACCGCTGCGTTCAACGCAGAAGCGCTGGCGGTGCTGTTCGTCCCGTCGGCGATCAGTTGCACCTCCGGCTGCGAACCCGGGGCCATCATGTCCTCCTCCAGGTTGAGCGGGAGAATGACGGCCAACACTGCCTGGCTGCGCTCCAGCCAGACGTCAGCTTCACCGGGCGTATCCAGGTGCGCCACCACGTCGAGCTCCTCGGTGTTGTCCATCGCACTGATGACCTGCCGGCTGGTCTGGCTGCGGTCTTGATCCACCACCACAGCCGGCATGTGCGTCGTGCCCTGGCTGGTGGCGCGAGCCAGCAACACTAGCTCCATCGCCGGGCCGAGAATGATAAAGACGAACAGCAGCCAGTTGCGTGTGATCTGTATGATCTCTTTGGCTGCCAGGTTTCTTATACGGTTGAACATGGAATGCCTTCAGAAACCCGTTTTCTGCGAGAAAACGGGTTTCTTTCACTCACGCTCTCTACGCTCCGCTCTCCACGCCCTTCGCTCGACGTCACTCGACCCACTTGCGGAACAACGCCAGGCTCAGCCCCAGTGTCGAGCCACCTAGCGCCAACAGGCCCAGCGCCGGCCCGAGCAGGTCGGCTATCCCCAGGCCCTTGAGAAAGACGCCGCGCGAGATAAAGATGAAATGCGTGACCGGCAGAGAATAGGCGGCCAGGCGCGACCCGAGCGAACTGGTATCCACCGGCAAGATCAATCCAGCCAGGAAAAAGCTGGGCACGAAAAACACCATAATCATGATCAGCATGACCGTCTGCTGATTCTTGACCAGGCCGGCGACCATCTGGCTCAATCCAAAACTCGCTATAAAGTAGCAGACCGTCAGCAGCAAAAAGACCCACAGGCTGCCCCGGAACGGCACGCCGAACCATAACGTCGCCACGAGCACCGCCGGCAGTGTGCTGGCCAGGCCGAACCCCACATAGGTAAGCATCTTGCCAAAGAGATACTCTAGCCCGCGTATCGGCGTGGAGGCAAGACCCTCAAAGGAGCCCAGTTCTTTCTCGCGCGTCAGGGAAAGTGAAAGCGCCAGCGCCGGCATATACAGCACCACCGCCATCAGCCCCGGCACAATGCTATAGAGCGACTTGAGCGGCGGATTATATCGGACCTGAATGCGTGCGTCCAGCAGGCTCGGCACCTGGCCGCCGGCCGTTGGGACGAGTCTCGCCGACGAGAATGCATACGTGCGTGCATTGAGCTGATTGATGATTTGGGCGGTCGCGATCACATCCACGCCATCCAGGATGGCCTGCACGGGTGCTGGGCGGAGGGCCTGGAGCGCCGCCGCCATGCCGGGCGGGATGACCAATGCCGCCTGGGCGCGGCCAGCTTGCAGCCACTCATCAATCTCTTCATAGCGCTCCACGTAAGCCACGGTGTGAAAGGTGCCGTCGCTGGTCAGGTCGGCAACGTACTCACGCGAAAGACTCGTCCTGTCCTGATCCAACACAATCAGCTTGAAATTGTCCGCGTCAAAGGAAAAGACATAAGCCAGCGTCAGCAGCAACAGCGCCGGGGCAATCGTTACCAGGAACAGTGTGCGCGCATCGCGTGTGACGTGATGAAATTCCTTTCGGGCTATGGCAATCAATCTGTGAAACGACATTTCCGATTATTCCTGGAGCTTGTCCACCGTCGCTTTTCACCACCGAAACCCCAAGACACAAAGGTCACAAAATCACTTCTTTGTGGTGCTTGTATCCCCGTGACTATGGTTAGCCGCAGAACTGTGTGGTTACTACGGGTTCTTCTTCAGACCTTCCAAGAGCATCTGAAACCCTTCCACCGTCACCTTGCCCCAATCCGCTCCGGTCGGATCAAACACTGCCTGCAAAACCAACCCAACCGCCAAAGAGACAATCATCTGGGCCGTCATCTCGGGGTCAACTGGCTGCAGCGTGCCCTCGGCAACTCCGGCTTCGACGATCTCGGCGAAAAAGGCGCGATACCGCCGGTAGGGTGCGATCACCGCCTGCCAGACCGCCGGGTCGTGCCGGGCCTCGTTCAGAAATTCCAAAAACATGGGGAGCTGCCCGCCTGCCATCCGAAAGACGTGCTGCGCCATCTCGGCCATGCGCATCAATCGCTCTGGCACAGTCGTCGCGCCAACCTGAGCTGTCGCCAGCTCCGTATCCACCCCTCCCAGCCACTCGTCCAATAGCTCCATGAAGACAGCCTGCTTGCTGGGAAAGTGATGATAGAACGCCCCCTTGGTCACCCCCGCCCGCTGGCAGATTTCCGCCACGCCGGTAGCGGCATAACCGCGCTTGGCAAAACACTCTCCAGCAGCCTCTAGAATGTGTGACCGGGTCTCTTCTCCCCGGTGTGGCGGTTTCATAGGGCCCTCCATAACATACCGACCGGTTGGTATGATTCTACAACAATCAACCTGTTTTGTCAAACTTGTGGCTGCGCCTAGATGTCGTGGTGACCTTTAGTGCGGAAAGCCACTTGCGCAAGTCGCAAGCGGCCTGATTGTGGGCTAGAGATCATCAGTGCGAGGGCTCGCATCCAGCGCGACACGAAATCCCAAGTAGGGATGCCGCTCGTCCGGCTTGCACTGCCCGCGACAAGAGATGCAGGCGCTCTGGCGCGAATTCTGCCACGAGCCTCCCCGCACCCCTCTGTCGAGATGTCCGTATTGTGAACTTGGGTCGAGACTGCCCGGATCACGCCCATAAGAACCAGCCGTCCACTCCCAAACGTTGCCGGCCATGTCCACGGCCCCAAAAGGGCTGGCATTGACCTGCTCGAATTCGTGGATAGGACTGGTCTTGCCCCGCGCCAGCTCGATGGTATTGCAGATCTCAGATTGCCACTCGTCCCCCCAGGGATAGATACGAGTTTCCGGCAAGCCGCCTCGTGCCGCCTTTTCCCACTCCTCTTCGGTGGGCAGGCGGTATTGCCGGCCGGTGACTTGGCTGATCCACTGACAATAGGCCTCGACATCCTCCCAGCTCACGTTTACAACAGGGTGATCCTCTAATCCCTCAGGCACCTCACCATTGGGCCAATGATCGGGAGGCTTGTACGAACTCGCGAGCACAAAGCAGGCGTATTCGGCATTCGTGACCGGGAAGCGGCCAATTTGATATCCCGGGAGGTCGAGTTCCCTCTGAGATCCTTCGTCGCCCCCAGCCCCGGGATCGTCAGAAGGACTGCCCATCCAGAAAGGGCCGGCAGGAATATTGAGGACTACCGGGATATACTGAGCTTTGGGAACTCGAGATGCACCCGCAGACCAAGGAACGATGGGTGTCTGTTCAGTACCTGCTGCTGGAATACCCGCATCAATCCGCCGGACATTCATACGCGCACCCCCGGGCAATGATCGTTGGCGCAATCGTAGCGGTCGTAGTGGTAGATGTGATGATCATTGAACTGGGCCATGTTTTGGCGAATTTTGTCCGACGCGCGGCGGCGATTGGGGTCAAGGGTTCTCATCATGGGGGCCATATCTACTCCTGGTTGTTGTCGATGTCTGGAACGTGTTCTTCGGCTGCGCAGCGACTGGATCAGGGATCTCAACTTGCTGGGCACAAGCGGTAACAGTTTAACCTACTCTATCGCCATTGTCAACTTTTAATCCAGCCTCCTCCGCAAACTCAGCATCGCCACAGCACTACTTCCCACGCCCAACACCATCAGCGCTGCCACCTGAACCCACACAGCGGAAAAACCTGCTCCCTTGACCATCACGTTCCGGATGATGACGAGGTAATGCTGCAAGGGGAAAATCTGCGCCAGCGCTTGAAGCGCCCTCGGCATGTACTCAATCGGCACGATGTACCCGGAAAACGAGATATCCACCAACGCCAGGACAAAGATCACTAGCACGGCCTGTTGCTGCGTGTGCGAAAGCGCCGAAATCGTCAGCCCCCACCCTATCTCGGCGGCGATGAACAGGAGCGAAAGCGCCAGCAGTAGCCAGAACGATCCCCGCATGGGTACGCCGACTCCATAAACGATGATGGCCCACATAATGACAAAATCCACCCCGGCGATGATGAGCGCCGGGATGGCTTTGCCGGTGATCAATTCCATGCGCCGCAAGGGAGTGACCAGCAGTTGCTCCAGCGTGCCGAGTTCCCGCTCGCGCGTCAGCCCGAGCGCGGCCACAATCAGCGCCACCTGGTAGACGATAAAGCCCAGTTGTGCGGTCACAGCAAAGAAGCGCACGTTAAGCGCGGAATTGTAACGCACCTGGGTGCTGAGGCTGAGCGTCGGTCCGGAGCTTGCTTGGGTGCGCCGAAGAAGGAACGCGCTGATCGCGCCCGAGGCCGCGGCCAGAGCGTTACTGCTCACCACGCTGTTCGACCCGTCGGCAATGAGCTGCACCTGCGGCACGCGAGCGGCCAGGTCAGCTTCCAGACCACTAGGCAGGACGACCGCCAGCGCAGCTTTACTTCGGTCCAGCCAATCCGCGATCTGGGCAGGCGAGTCCAGGTAGGCCACCACGTCCAGCTCATCGGTGTTGTCAATCGCGGCGACGATCTCCCGGCTGACCCGGCTTTGGTCCTGGTCCACGACCACTGCCGGCAGGTGCTTGATGCCCTGGCCGGTGGAATAAGCCAGCAGCACCAGCTCCAACGTCGGGCCGACGATGATCAGCACCAACATCAGCATGTCGCGCGTGAGTTGGATGACCTCTTTGGTCGCCAGGTTCCTTATCCGCTTGAACATCGCCTATCACTCGACGCTCTAGAAACCCGTTTTCCCGCAGGCCCCCGAAGCGAACGGAGTGGGGTCGAGAAAACGGGTTTTTCTGTCATGCAATCTGCTTCCGAAACAGCGCCAGGCTTAACGCCAGCGACCCGCCTCCGATGCCCAGCAGCGCCAGCGCCGGCGGGAGCAGCGTCATCACACCCAGTCCCTTGAGAAACACACCCCGGCAGATGACGATGAAATGCGTGGTGGGCAGCATGTAAGAGACCCCGCGCGCTACGACCGAGCCGGTGTCTATCGGCAAGATCAGCCCGGCCAGGAAAAAGCTCGGCACAAAGAACACGAGGATCACAATCAGCATTGCGGTTTGCTGGCTCTGGCTAAAGTTCGCTGCCAGGACGCTCAGCCCAAAGCTGGCGAGCAGGTAACACAGCGTCAACGCGATCAAAGTCAAGGGGTTGCCCCGGAATGGCACGCGGAACCATAAAGTCGCCACCAGCACCACCGGAAACAGGCTGATCAGGCCAAAGCCAATATAGGTGACAATTTTGCCCAAGATGTATTCCAGCCCGAGGATGGGGGTGGCCACCAGTCCCTCAAAGGACCCCAGCTCTTTTTCGCGCGAAAGCGCCAGCGAGAGCGCCAGCGCAGGCATCGTCAGCACCAGCGCCACCAGCCCCGGCACCATGCTGACGAGCGACTTTTGCGGGGGGTTGTACCAGGCCAGGCTGCGGACGTCCAGTACGCCCGGCGCGCGCCCGCCGCTCGATGGAATCAGAGTCAAGGCAAAGGCGCTCGTGCGGCCGCCAAGCTGGCTGATGGTCTGGCTGGCCGCAATCGAATCCACACCATCCACGATGGCTTGCACGGGCGCCGGGCGATGCGCTTGCAGCGCCGCACCCGTCTCGGGCGGGATGACCAACGCCACGTGCGCCCGGCCGGCTTGCAGCCACTCGTCAATCTCTTCGTACCGCTCCACATAGGCCACGAGGCGGAACGTGCCATCGCTGGTCAGGTCGGCGATATACTCGCGCGAGAGGCTGGTCTTGTCCTGATCCAGCACGATCATGTTAAAGTGTTCCGCGTCCATCGAAAAGACGTACGCCAGCGTCCACAGCAAAAAAGCGGGCGCAATCGTCACGAGGAACAGCGTGCGCACATCGCGGGTGACGTGATGGAACTCTTTGCGAGCGATGGCAAGCAGTCGGCGAAAGGACATAGAAGGTTCTTTGACCGTAGACAATAGACCGCAGGCCGTAGCGGGTTATCTCCTAACGCGCTTCAGCGCGTTTCTCGTCTCAGGCCGCGAATTCATTTGCGCCATTCGCGGCCCCTCCTCCTTCCGCCATTCCGCATTCTGCGTTCTGCATTTCGCATTCCTTCAAGTCTGCCCTCCGCGCTCTTCGCTCCACGGCCTAAATCTCCCGCACGTACACCCGATGATTCTTGTACGGCTTGCCGCCGACGTTTTCCAGGTCATGCCGCATCTGCACAGCCGTCTCGGCCACCTGGGTGAGGTCGGCGTGCAAAAAGCCAAACTCGCGGATGGTCTTTTCCATCTCGGAATACATCAGCGCGTTGCCGCCGCGCCCCTGGAACTCGGGCAGGATGCCCGCGCCGTTCATCGCCACCCACTTGGTGCGGCGCATGTCGAGGAGCAAATCAAAAATCGCAAACGGAAAGAGGTGCCCTTTGGCGCGCTGCAAGGCGGCCGAGACGTCGGGAAAAGCAAAGACAAAGCCGACCACCTCGTCATCGTGCGTAATGATCTTGATCAGGTGGGGATCGGCCACCATCATGATGTTGTCCACCACAAAAGAAATCTCGCGCTCGGTGAGCGGAAAGTATTCCCAGTTGTTGACGAATGCCTTGTTATAGGCCTGACCGATGCGGCCGGCCCAGCTAACCAGCTCGCGCTTGTTGCGAAAGCGATGCACGCGCAAGATACCGCGCTCCTGCACTCGCTCGGCGATCCGATGGACCCGCTCCGGCAGATGAAAAGCTTCTGCGCTCAGGTAGCACGAGACGAAATCCACCTCTTTGCGGAACCCCAGCGCCTCGACCAGGCGAGGATAGTACGGATAGTTATAGTTCATCATCGTCATCATCTGCCGGTGCTCGAACCCTTCCACCAGCAAGCCGTAACCATCTAGCGGGCCAGGGCCCTTGGGACCGACCACCCGATTCAGTCCACGTCCCCGGGCCCATTCAAACACCTGCTCAAAGAGTGCCGCCGCCGCTTCCTGGTCGTCCTCACACTCGAACAAGTAAAACTGCGCCTGCCGCGTACCGTGATATTCGTTAAAGTGGCGGTTCTCGAACGCGGTGATCCGTCCCACGTCGCGCCCGTCGCGCACGGCGATAAAAAAATCGCCGTCCGAGTGCTCATAGAAGGGATGCTTTTGCCGATTGAGCATCAGCTCCACGTCCCCTATCGGCGGAGGAACCCACTGTGGATGTTTGGCATACAGCCGAAAGGGAATCTGGACAAAGCGGCGCACGTGTGCCTTGGAGCGCGTGTCAATCTTTTCGACGGCGAGCATGAGGGCCTCCTTGGGAGTGGGATCGGTTGCCTGATTATATCACCACTTGTACCCTTGTGAAGGATTTTGCCGATTTTGCAGAGAATTCCGAGTCAACCTTCGCAAGGGCGAGTGCTAATCCCCGGTACCTTTTGCAGCCCGTGCCATGGCGATGCGTTTGCTCATTGCCGGGTGCGAGTACAACAGCAACTCTACCCAGGGTTCCGGGTCAGCTTCGGCCAGGTTTTGATTGGCCAGACGCGTGAGCGCGGAGGCATACGCTGCGCCGTTGTCGGTGGCGAAAAGCGCGTACTCGTCAGCACGGCGCTCACGCCAACGCGAATAGGCATTCCCCAGCGGCATTGTCACCAGGCCATATGCGCCCATCACGAGCGCAAACACCGGCAGCGCGGCAATATCGGCCGGCCCACCCAAGCCCAGCGCCGCCGCGCCCCAGCGCAGCCCAAGCGACGCCAGGTAAAGCCCGCCGAGCGTTACGACGCTTTCGACGAGGATGCCGATGGGGATGTCACGGTTGACGTGATGGCCCAGCTCGTGTGCCAGGACGGTTTCGATTTCGTCCGGCGTAAACTCGGCCAGCAGCGTATCGCCCAGGATGATGCGCCGCGTGTTGCCCAGGCCCGTCAGCGCCGCGTTGGCGGCCTTGGTCCGGCGGCTCATGTCGAACTTGAATACGCCGCGCACCCGCGTGTCGGCGCGCTCGGCCAGGCGCACCAGCCGCTCAGCCAATTCGGCGTACTGCTCGCCCAGAGGAACAAACTTGTAAAAGATGGGAAAGATGAACACCGGCGCCAGGTTGGTCATCACGACGTTGAACAGCAAGAAAAGACCAGCCGTCCACAGCCACCAGGTATCCGGGGCCGCACGCAGCACAGCGTAGATGACCTCGAGGATTGCGCCGCCCAGGACAGCGCCAAGCAACAGAGACTTGAACTGGTCGCCTATCCACCCCGCGAGCTTGTGTGTCGAAAGGTCAAAGCGATGCGGCAGGACAAAGCCGGAATAGTAAGAGAGGGGCAGGCCGAGCAAATAGTACGCCCCACCAAAGACTGCGCCAAATCCGGCCACGAGCAGCCACTCGTTGCCTCCGGGGATCAGGCGCACCAGCACTGCTTTGAGCACAACACCCCACCCCAACAGCAGCCAGGCAAGGACATACAACCCACCCAAGGCAACGTCTACCAACAACAGCCGGCGACGAATGCGTGCGTAGGCTTTGGCTTGCTTCTGGCGTTCAGGGTCAAGAGCAATTTCTGACATGGCAATCCTCCGGCAATTATACCTGAACATGGGCCTTCCCATTCTCAATGATCCTCGTCAGCCCTGGCCGCTAGAACGACATCGCCCCGGCACATCTGTCCGAGGCGATATCATTACAGACTGAGACGACAAAAACGTGATCCGCGCAAGATGCTTTTAACGCGGCAACTGGATGACCTGGCCCTGGTAGATCAGGTTCGCGTCCTTGATCTGCGGATTGGCAGCGAGCAGCGCCTCCAGGCCGACTTTGGCGATCCGGCTGATCTGGGCCAGCGTGTCGCAGACGCCCACGATGTAGGTGTTTCCTTCGATTCGACCCTTTGGGCCAACACACACGCCACCCGTCGTGGGTAACAACGCCGGACTGGCGACTGTCACCTTGAGCACGTTACTGGCTATGTCAGGATTCCCCTTGGCGCGCGCCAACAACTCGCGCTCACCACTGGCAGGTTTGTAGGTAAAGCGCCATTGACCATCGGCGCCGACCTTGACCGTGCCGACAACCTGGCCGCCATCCACTATCTCAAGCTCATCGTCGGCCTTCCCGGTGCCCACGAGCGCCATCGGACCACTGGGCAGGCTGGCGCATGCTATGGGGGATGTAATAGCCGGCTTGACAACTGCCACTGCGACCGACACAGACACCGAGGCTGATTCGGCTACAATCTTGCCCGTGGCATCCAAAGTGCGCGTCTTGACTTCGTGTGTGCCAGGCTGTCCCAGTTCAGCGTTAAAAGACCATATACCATCGCCGCCCACCCTGGTCTTGCCAACGGTCTTGCCATCCACGACAATCTCGACTTCAGAGCCAGGCGAGCCCGTGCCTTTGAAGGTCACTGCACCAGTGGCGAGCTTGTCGTTGCCCGAGGGAGAGGTCAGCACAGGTGTCACAATGGCAGGAGTAGGAGCAGCCAGCACCACGGATAACGGACCCGAGGCAGAAACTGGCTTGCCGCTGGCATCTATGACCTGTGCACCCAAAGTATAATTACCCGGCTTGTCCAGGTTAACAGGAAGAGCCCAGGTTCCATCCGTGCCCACCACAGCCTCGCCAACAACCTCGCCATTCACCAACACCTGGACCTTTGCGCCGGGCTGGCCAGTGCCCTTGAGCGTCACCTTGCTGTCACTCAAAACTGCCCCAGGAGCGGGCGAGGTCAAGCCAGGAGCAACCGGTTGGGTCGCCGTCGGCATTGGTTGTGTCGGCGTGGCCTGGACAACGGCCAGCGTCGTTGCGGTCGCACTAACCCGGGGCGCGGCCGGGATAGTCTGGCGTGCGCTCGACAACAAAATCACCAGCACAATGATCAAGGCGATCAGGACAATGAGCTTGAACAGGTCCATGCCACACCTCTACTTTTTCCTGGCGAGTTGGCACGCTTGGGCGATCCATGCTTCCGGTTCGATCTTTTGCCACT
>Ga0315268_10001222_pt1 | contig 29459 bp, 31 predicted proteins | sample C1_top_MG_FD_204535 | JGI IMG/M metagenome (GOLD analysis project Ga0315268, IMG submission 204535) | Sediment microbial communities from Yellowstone Lake, YNP, Wyoming, USA - C1_top | ecosystem: Environmental > Aquatic > Freshwater > Lake > Sediment | place: USA: Wyoming | collected 2017-08-01
CGCCAACTTCAACCGCCGCGATCGCCGCCAAGACATAAGGTGGAAGAAGGATCAAAGAGGACTTCATCGCCGAAGACATCTGTGGGTCTCGTCTCTTATCTTTACCGACGAAGGAAACCAAGTAAGCTCAGTGGGTCTTGCCGGAAACTTCGTTTGTATCACATCGTTTATTTGACTCATCGTTGATGACTGGATCAATGGCATGGAAATGACGATAAACTCGGACGATTCCCCGCTTGCCAGCACCCTCTCGTGGGCCCTCCGGCGAATGAAGGAAGCAGGATACCCCATCAAGTCCAATGTAACGATAGTCGTGGATCCGGGCCTGCGGTTCATGGGATACGCCGAGAAGCACGGTGACACCCATTACATAGTAGTTGCAGACTGGGCGCTGGATTCTGAGATGCTGGGCGGACTTGTGCTCCACGAATTGGCTCATATCTACTATACGGAGCATGATAGCCCCACCCACAGGTCCGACATCACGGGAGAGATACTGCAAGAGGCCATTGAGAGGGACGGCCTGACGGAGAAGGAGACCTCATCCCTTACCGACGCCTTCAATCATCTTCAGAACATCCTGGTCGACGATGTTGTCTTCGCATCGATGACCACTAAGGAAGTGAAGTTGGCGGAAAGGTTCTTCTCAGAATGGGTATCGGAGCACCCTACAGGCGACTCTGTTGTGGACGCCTCACTCATGGCAAGGAACGCCTTCGCCATAGCTTCTCTCAAAAGGAGGGGGTTGGCCGACGGGCTGGAAGACATGCTGGCCAAAAACGCCCGCTTTCTCTCCTTCTTTGGAGAGGATGCTCGGAGGGAATTCGACGAAATCGAGGCGTTTTTGGAAGGCGCCACGGCTGGTTGGAGCGTGGATGAATTCCGGAAGGCCCTTTCGACTTACCTTGGCATCATCCTCTTCCTGATGAAAAGCCAACGTGGCTTGAGAGACTTAAGGTAATCCTGATTGGAACGTCGCTCCGCCGGACGTCACATGCTGTCTTTCTTTGCGTCTCCAGCGTGGGCCGATTCTGCCGGACCTGTCGTTTAGGGCTCCGTAGGCGTCGCCGTGACTACGTCCCCGCCACTTTCTCCGGTCTGGTCTTCAAGAGCCAGCTTGGGAACGGAATAGCGATCGGCCAGCCCTAAGTAGCCTATTTACAACCTATACCAAAAGCAGATTAAGGCCCCCCATCACTCGGTGTACGGCGCGTCAAACTTTGCATGCTCCAAAGTCGGTCGCCATGCAAGAATACCTAGAGGCTATCTTACGCCTTGAGCTCAAGTACGGTGTGGCTCGTACCTCCGACTTGGCAAGAGAGCTGAACGTTACCCCGGGGACTGTCACGAGCGCTGTGGAACAACTCAAGAAGTTTGGTTTCGTGGTGCACGAGCCCTACAAGGGCGTCAGGCTTACCGAGGCGGGCAGAAGGCAGGGCGTGACCATGCTTAGGCGCCACCGCCTCGCTGAACGCCTCCTCACCGATTTGCTCCACGTCAACTGGAGCAAGTCTCATCGAATCGCCTGCGAGTTTGAACACGTAATCGACGAAGACGTGGCCAGAGCGATTGAAAAACAGCTAAAAGGTCCCGCAACGTGCCCGCACGGCAACCCTATACCCGACGCCGACGGCAACATCAACGAAGACAAGTCGATGCCGCTCGTTTCGCTCGGGACCAAGACCAATGCCGTCGTCGTCAAGATTGTGGAGGAAAAGGAGCCACTGCTCAAATATCTCTCTTCGCTGGGACTGATGCCTGGCGTCGAGCTCAGAGTGGAACAAAAGGCACCACTGCATGGGCCTCTGATGGTCAACGTTCACGGGTCTAGCTACGCTTTGGGCCGTGACGTCGCGTCGCTGATCTTTGTCAAGAAGGTGTGATAGATTGAAAGGCGACCGATCTTGCCACGGAGTCGTCGACGAAGTCAAGGGTGAAGTTGACTTCTTGGTCGCCTTGGCCGGAAACCCGAACACCGGAAAGAGCACGCTCTTCAATCATCTCACTGGCTTGAACGCCGTAACCGCCAACTATCCTGGCAAGACCGTCGAGCTCAATATAGGTTCATCTCTTCACGACGGGATCAACTTGGCCTTCATCGATCTCCCTGGCACTTACGCTCTGGGCGCCATTTCAGAAGATCAATGGGTGGCTAGAAGGAGCTTATTCGAGTATGACATCGATGTCTTGATTGTAGTAGTAGACGCTTCCAACTTGGCTAGGAACCTCTACCTAGTCCTACAGTGTCTGGAATTGAACAAGCCCGTGGTTATAGCGCTTAACATGGTGGACTACGCTGTCAAGACGGGCCAAATCGTAGACGCAACCGCCCTTTCCAAGCTGCTGGGAGTTCCCGTAGTTGAGACCGTAGCCAGCAGAGGACAGGGCGTGAAGAACCTTGTGGAAACGGTCATAAATGCGGCTAAAGAGGGTTCAAAGAGGCCAGCCGTTAGAATAGAGTACTCGGAACGGCTTTCTGCTGCCATAGCGGACCTTGAACGGTTCATTTCTGAGCTGACAACGGAGACGCCTCAAGGAGTTACGGCTAGGTTTGCTGCTATGATGCTGCTTGAAGGCGACGCCGAATTCATCGAACTCTACTCGAAGTTGAAGCACGGTCGCGAGATCGTAGATTACGCCAAGGCCCTGACCGTTCGCGGGGATTCCTCCGGCTCCGACGACCTTCCGTTGGACGTATCGCGAGAACGTCACGCCTTGGCTTCGAACATAGCTGACCGAGTGACCTCAAGAACTTCACAGCCAGCACTCCTGTCCCAGCGACTTAGAGACCTCTCCGTCTCACCACACGCAGGTCTGCCCTTGCTCGCAGGAGTGATGATAGCCCTCTTCTCCACCATTTTTTATGTAGGCGGCCTCCTGAGCGACTTCATCAGTGGGGTTTGGGAGTCAGCCGTCTCCCCCCTCCTCCACTCTGCCGTAGGCCTTCTGCTGGGCACGGGAGTAGCGGGCAAGGTCATTCTGTGGGGAATCGACGCGGGCATCTTAGCGTGGCTCACTGTGGGAGTGCCGTATGTGTTGACGTTCTACCTGCTTCTCTCTTTCTTGGAGGACTCGGGTTACTTAAACAGCATAGCGTTCCTTCTTGACAGCACCATGCATAAGTTGGGCCTGCACGGTCGTGCTATTATTCCGCTGTTGGCTGGCGCCGGGTGCAACGTGCCCGCCATCATGGGCACAAGGGTCCTGAGCACAAGGAGAGAACGATTCATCGCCTCCACCCTTATAGTCATGGTCCCCTGCAGCGCTCGCCTTGCCGTCATCGTGGGAGCTGTGGCTAACACCATAGGCTGGGCCTACGGTTTCTTCATTCTGGGATTCGAGGCCCTCTTGGTGGGGGTTGTTGGAGTGGGGCTGAACCGGATACTCCCGGGCAAACCTTATCCTCTTGTCATGGAGATGTTCCCGTTTCGCATTCCATCTTTGTGGTCGCTGTCAAAGAAGACTTGGTATCGCTTCAAGGATTTCGTGTTCATAGCTCTCCCTTTGATCACCATCGGCAGCTTTGCCGTTGGAGCGCTGTACGAGACAGGGTTTCTTTGGTCGTTCAATTCGGTATTGGCCCCCTTGGTCACCGGCCTTCTCGGCCTGCCATCGGTGGTGGGCCTTGTTCTGGTGTTGGGGATACTGAGGAAGGAGCTCACTTTGGAACTACTCCTCGCTTTGGCCGTGGTGCAGTACGGCGCCACCGGAGCCAGCCTTCAGGCCTTTATGTCGCCGGTTCAGCTGTTGGTCTTCGCCGTAGTAGTTACCATATACGTTCCCTGTGTGGCTACCGTATCCGTCTTGGCCAAGGAGCTGGGCTGGAAGGACGCTCTCAAGATATCCGCGTTCACCATAGGATTGGCTGTTTTGGTGGGGGCGATCATGAACGGAGCCGTAACGCAGTTCGGGCTTGTAAGGTGATGTCATTGCGCTCCGACCAACCGACGGCCCAAAAAGAGCTCTCTGGCAAGGAGCTGCGTTGCCCTCTCTGTGGTTCCCTGATAGTCGGAGAAGCGTCAACTTGTCGCCTCTGCCCCTTCAGCAAAGGCTGCGATTTCGTAATATGTCCGGTTTGCTCTTACGAGTTCCCCAAGACCTGAACGGTCACGGATCGAACGAAATCATTCCGACGACGGTTTCCAGCGCAGTTCGCCATCCTTCGTGAGAACGGCGGCCCTCACCGCCATGCCATCGAAACTAAGCAGACGGGAGACGTCGTGGCCATTGTCTCGTATGTCGCTCGACCATTCATATGCCTCTTGGGATGCAACAGACCAAGCAGCGAACAGGTAGTCCAAGTCGTTTCGTCGAGCATGATGAGCTAGCGTCCAGATAGGACTCGAGCAGCGCCAAAAAACGAGCAGAAAACTTGATGAAGAAACTACATTTTTGATGCCCTTAGCGAAGACGGGGTCATGTGACGTTCTTCGGTTGGAATATCCACGGACGGATCTCCGTCCATCTTGTGGCGGATCTAGCGATGATCGCTGCTCCCTTGACGGCTGCTCCGTCGCCCAATCCCGTCAAACGTATTAGCGGCAGGCGATTTCTGGCAAGACCTTTCAAGCGTTTAAGCATGGGACGTAGTATCAACTCGCTATGGTTGAGTGCTACAGCTCCACCCACATAGACGATTTCCGGGTCATATACGTCCACTATGTTAGAGAGCCCCATCGCATTCATAACTCCCACCCTGTCAAGTATTAGACGGGCCAAAGGATCGCCTCTTCTTGCCGCGCCGAGTATTCGGCGGGTGGTGAAACTCGACGGGTTTCTCATGTATAATTCATGTAAGGGGCTTCTCGTCTGTTTCGAACGCTCCAAGCCTTCAGCTATGAATTTGGCATAACGGGGGATGTTCTTCCCAGAACAGTAGGCCTCCCAATGGCCCCAGCCCCCGCAGCCACAGCGCAGGTTCCCCTGAGGGTCCACCACCATATGTCCCACTTCGTGCGCGTTTCCATCCTTCCCCATTAGAAGATGGCCGTCAACTATTACGCCGGCACCTATCCCCGTGCTTAGGGTCAAATAGACGAGGTTCTCCGCACCCCGCCCTTCCGTTTCTTTTTCAGCCACTGCCGCTGCCGAACAGTCGTTGACTAAGACTACCTCCGAGCCGAACTTATCTTGAAGAGGCCCGACGATGGGGATGAATCCTCTGGGAGGAAGGTTAGCTGGGTTCACAACTCCTCCCTTTCTGCTCAGAGGGCCGGTGGTGGCTACGCATATTCGTTTCAGGCTTCGCCCATCTGTATTACAAAGGGCTTTATCCAACAGCTCTGCTATTTGCTGACTCAAAGCATTCACATCGTTGTCCGTCGTAGTGTGCTCAGAGACAGCAGCGAGCGCCCGTCCAACGCTATCACTGATTACTGCTCTGAGCTTGCTTCCTCCGACATCCACGCCCGCATACAAGCCAGAATCAGACAAAGCCCACGGTTGTTCATATCACTTTTGCAGCTAGAGTTCGTCGTCGGTGGTCGTCATACGCCTAGCCTTCCTAGGAGAAGGCCCACAAAGTAAGCCCCAAATGTAAGACAAAAGGCTCCAATGGCTACCAAGAACCAGTTGATGTTCCACCATTCGGCAGGGGTGAAGTTGCCCACGAACGGCACATAGACCTTCCCTCGTTCGCCACGGACTCTGCCGGCTTGCTGTGACTGATCTAGCTCACCTATCTTGACAGAGAAGGCGTAGTCGGCGCCCCAGAACCCAAAAGCGATCAAGAATCCCCCCACAAACAGCAGACCCGTTCCGGCTACTCCCAGCGAGAAGTTATCACGGAACAGTTGTGCAACTATTACTACGGTAACGATCGCCACCGCACCCAAGTAAGCCAACTTGAATTCGGGATACACGCTAACACAATCGCCTGCGGCGGGAGTTAAGCATATTGTAAGACTCGGTCTTCCGCAGGAAGTTCGATCGATCCTTTGACGCCATGTCGCCGTCCCCGTCGGTCGGCGCTATTCGACGCCTTGCCTTTGTACTCAGCATGACCCCGGCCAAGAGCAATCCCCCGCCCGCCAGCATAAGAAGAGATACCGGTTCACTTAGGAGAAGGGCGCCTCCTGCAACACTCACTACGGGCACAACGTACAGCTGTACCGATAATGTCGACACTTCATGTGTGGCGATGAGGGTGTAGTACATGATGTTGGCCAACACCGTGCTGAGGAGGGCCAAGTAGAGCACAGATACCCAACCTGTGACAGACAGCCTATGCAGCTCGACCACCAGTTCTCCAGAAAGAAGCGGGAAGAGCATTGCGGTGCCTATCAAAGCCACCCAGACGGCCAAAGACAGCGCGCCATATTTCTCCACCAGAGGCTTCGACGCCACTGCGAATACTGCTGACATAAAAGCCGCAATCAGTCCAGCAATGGGTCCCAGCGGATTCTGAAACGTGAAGTCTGGCTCAGATAACGAAAGCACAACACCACCCATTAACGCCAAAGCCAGAGCCACCACTAGCTTCCAGCTCACCCTTTCTTTAAGAAAGACTGTTGACATGGTGACCGCGAAGACGGGCCAAAGCATGACCAGAAGCCCGGCCAGACCGGACGAGATGACAGTTTCGGCATAGTTGAGCGACAGATGGTATCCGCCCACGCTGGCAAAGGAAGCTAAAAGCAAACGAGGGACGTCTTTCCGTTCAAGTTTGACGAACGGCCGCCTCATGATGGGCGAAATCACGAGGAAGGAGGCGCTGACCAACAGCCACCTAGCCAGCGTCAAGTTGATAGGGCTCAATTCAAGGTCGGCCCTCCTTATTGCCACGAACGCGAGTCCCCAAATCACGCTCAACACTACAAGGGTAGCAACATCTCTGCTGAACGGAGGTACGCTGTTTTTCATGCTGCCTAGGTCGATCTATATCTGGGTGCTCACGAAGAGCCGCTTTAAATCTGTTGGGGAGCCACTATGCGAAGGTTATGTTATGCCGACGGCCTCAGGTCGAGCTCCTTTGCCGCGAGCGTATTGCGTTATTGTAATTCGTGGACTTCAGAAGAGAAGCCCAGCACGGTCAAGCCATAACGGAACGGAGCAGTTCGCCCACAACATACGCCAACCCTGCTCCCAAGAGACCCAGGAGGATATATCTAACCCCAAATCGGAATCTATCCAAGCCACTCAGGTGTCCCACATATGAGCCAAGCGCATACAAAAGCACTACAGCGGCAGCCACCGCCACCACCATCGCGTAGTCGGCAGGAAGTAAGATGAAGGGAAATATTGGAACCACCATGGCTACCAGAGAGGCCACGAAGGAAAGGATGGAGCTCTTGTACATCTCTTTATGGCTAGCCAAATCCATATTCTTCCTCATGTGTTCTCCTCTCTCAGCTAGTTCAGAAGCGTAGAAGCCAATAGAGTTGCCGAACGCATTGGCTATGCCAGCCACCACACCTGAGACTATCACGAGAGGCGTATTGTTGGTGGCCCCAGCCACCCCTATCACCACACCCAAGATAGTGATGACGCCATCCATGATGCCGAACGCTGTCCCCTGAAATCCCTCGACTAAATCTACCTGCAATATGCTTCTTGCCTCTTTCTCGACGGACCTCATCCCCTACAAAGAAGATATAGGGATATCGCATACGCCCCCCTGTCGGTCCTCGGTAAGAGAGCCCCGACGCAGCCCGCTCCTTAGCTTTTTATTCTACGTTTATTGTTATGCAGTCTATGCCTCCCGCCGCTGTTAGGACCATTAAGGACCTCATCTTCTGGCAGTACGCCAAGATCATATCGAAATCAGCGGGCGAAGGTAAGACGAAGTACGCCTTCGTTATGGACAGATTTAAGAAGCTCCAGTCAGGTTCCATCCGTTGGTCCTCTTCCATCAGAGAGTACGTGAAGGAACACGATGCGGGCTCGGCCTGCATATACTGCGGTTCCGCTTCGGGCTCGACCCTTGAACACTTGCTACCTCTGGCAAGAGGAGGTCCCGATGTCCCGGATAACGCCGTCTGGGTCTGTTTGAAATGCAACGCAAGCAAAGGTAGCAAACGACTGTACGAATGGTTCGGCCTAAATCAAAAGGACGCGCTCCCGCGCATCGCCGAAGGCAAGTACCTGAAGCTCCTCTATACGCTTCATGAAGCCAAGGGAACCTTAGACGCCACGCCAGCTCGACTCTGCCCCGAATGTGATATGGGAACAAAATGCCCTGCGAAAGGCAGGCTCAGCGTATACTGCCTCGAGGGTCCCTTCATCAAATCTTGAAAAGGTAATAAGGTAATATCGAAGCCCGTTTTAGAAGGCCTTCGGATGTCGTCTAGGAGAAACGCCTTCGGCCATGAAGTCAGATCCGGCGTCGAGAACCACGTCTGCCAAGACTTGTCCAAGAAGGGCATCCCCCACGAACATAGAAGTGCTTCTTTCGACGTCGTGCTGGACAGCGGTCGCAGAAGCGTGTTCGTTCCAGACATAGTGATAGCCTACGAAGGTAACACCATCATCATCCAGTGCGTCTCAAATTACCGTAGGGGCGACCCTCGCATCAGGAAGCTCAGGAGATTTAAGAAAGACAACTTGAAATTCTATCACATTATCATAGCTGCTCCGAAGGAGATAGCTGGGAAGCTTCCCAAGGATTCCTACGACGACCTTGTTGAAGTGTGATGGACAAGAGCAGGCAGGGTTGTTGGTGGGGAAAAAGCTTATACTATTCGGGCGCGATATATGTATTATGAGGGCGTATGAGAGGGCCGGATGCCAAGAGCATCGCACTGAATCTTTCTACGCTTCTCCATCTGCCGGGCCTCAAGTCCGTGCTTGAGGAGTCGGCACACCGATGCCCCACCTGTGGCATGACACACATTCAGCTAGCCTTGGACGAGCTTGTAGGCGAGAGGGGGCAAAAGGGTTGCCTCAGAGGTAAGGTAGTCAGCGTCGTCATTCAGAAAGCCATGATGATAGCTGCTGGCCGGTTAGGTGTAGGCAAATCGTCCCTTAGGAAGACCTTCCGCGATCCCTACTTTCGCCGGGGACTGGCTTCCGTCATCAGAGGGATGGCGGACTTCGGCATCAGCGAGCCTTTTACCCCAGGCGCGCCCTTCCTAGTCGTATGGAATTACACCAACGTATGCAACCTCAGATGTCGGCACTGCTATCAGACGGCGGGAAGGTCTTGGGAGGAAGAGCTGAGGACCGATGAAAAGAAGCGGATAGTGAACGAGCTGGCCGACGAAGGGGTCGTCTCCATAGCGTTCTCGGGGGGTGAGCCTCTTGTGGCCAAGGACTTCTTCGAAGTAGCCTCGCTGGCTAGACAGAAAGGCATCTACGTTTCGCTCGCTTCGAACGGCACGCTCATCGACAGGGCTACCGCCGCCAAGATCAAGGCTAGTGGCATAGGTTATGCGGAAATAAGTCTCGATGGCTCACGTGCCGGGATACACGATGCCATCAGGGGCGTTCCAGGAGCGTTCGATCGCACGATCAAGGGCATCAAGAACCTGCAGGAGGAAGGGGTGGACACCTGTATCGCGTTCACCGCGATGCAGGCCAACTATGATGACGTCTCCAGCGTCGTAAACATGGCAAAAAGAATGGGCGTAGACAGGATCATCGTCTTCAACTGGATTCCTGCCGGCAGAGGCAGCGCCAATAAGGCGGACGATCTCAGCCCTGAGAAGAGGGAAGATCTCCTCTCATATCTCTATGAGCTCACCGTATCCGGCGAACTCTTAGCCATGAGCACTGCGCCTCAATTTGCGCGCGTATCATTACAGCGCTCCGAACGGGGCGTCATCTGCCCCACTCATTTCGCAGCCTACACTATGCCTGGCGAGACGGCCAGGTTAGCCGGTTTCATCGGCGGATGCGGAGCCGGCAGGTTGTACATCGCCCTTCAGCCTGATGGCAAGGTGACGCCCTGCGTCTTCATGCCCACAGTCGTGGTGGGCGACCTGAGGAAAGATAAGTTCGCTGACCTTTGGCGAAACGATAGGACATTTGCAGCTCTGAGAGACAGGGGCCAGCTACGAGGCCCCTGTGGCTCCTGCGCCTATAAGATGGAGTGTGGTGGTTGCAGGGCGCGGGCGCTCGGATATACGGGTGACATCCTCGAATCGGACCCAGGTTGCGTCCTTGTCAAACAGCAAGTCAGCGTCAGGAATTGATGTGCCCTTCATTCGGCTTTATGTTCATATGAAGCTTGTTTCGAAAATGTTCAACTATGACAGACGGTAGAGGCCTTGCCAATGAAACCCCGGGTGACGGTCCTTGTCGGTAGCACGAACGAAGTCAAGGTGAACTCAGTTCGCTTGGCCTTCGAGCCATATTATGACGCCAAGGTCGTTGGTGTGGAGGTCGAGTCGGGGGTCAGCGTTCAGCCCGCAGGAGAAGAAACATTTCAAGGGGCCCGCAGAAGAGCCGCTAACGCAATGAAGGGTCGAGTTTGCGATTTCGCTGTCGGCATCGAGGGTGGCATAATAAGGATCGACGCTATACGGTTCGCGTTCGCCGCCGTCTGTATCGTTAGCCGTCAAGGCATAGAGTCCATAGCTACTACAGGCCTCTTCCCTCTTCCGGATGAAACCTTAAGGTTGGTAGATGAAGGCTTGGAGCTGGGCACCGCCATGGACAGGCTAACCGGTCTCGAGGGCGTCAAAAGAGGACCGGGGGCGGTGGGCATACTCACCAAGGGCATAATCGACAGGACGAAGCTCTATTATCACGGCACCGTCTTAGCACTCATACCCCACCTTAACAGGCAGTACACTTGGCGAAACATAATACCATAACGGCACCGGACGATGACCTTGGTTCGAAGGAGGACCGCGGGGCACCGGCTGCCCCTGGCCTTAGCCTCCGCTGTAGACTTGTCGCAGGTAGCTCTAGGTTACTTCTTAGGTTACTTCTTCGTCTGGCTCTTTTAGCTGTCGGAACGATTCGCTATGCCACCACCCAACCACATCTCAAGCAGCCATCTGATCTCATGGGGCCTCATGTAGAATGTTGATGATTCGGTCTTGCGAGTGGCTGCAAGATTTCCGAGACATCCATGGCAACCGCAATGGCCCTCCCATAATGCGGGACGACTCCGTTGGGCGACGTTGTTCGGCAAACGATATCATGATCTTCCGCCATACGATACAGAAGATGCAGCTATTTTGTGACCCTTCCTGTACTGGCCCCCCAAGAGCCTTCTCGTTTTCGTTTATTTCATCCTTGAACAGGTGCTGGCGAGCGCTCTTCTCTAAGGACTTGATTCGGTATTGAAGAAATGGCTCTATGAAGACTCCATTTGTGTAAGGGGCTTCACTTAACTTACTTTGACGCTCGCGCCGTCTCGCTCGAAAGTGTATCTTTGTTTGTAAGAGTTACTCTCTATCCTTGATTCGATGATGGCAACGCCTATTGAATACAGGGAGGCGACAATGCTGGCTGGCCAGTCGTACAAAGTTCACGAAAGGAAGGTCCCCACATATGCCTTCGACCGAGGTCCTGTCAAGAAGACGCTCAATAAGTATGGCGCATGGTTTGACTCAGAACAGTACACGAAGGAACCAAAGGAGACGCAGCTTGATGGTCGCCAAGAACGTCCACTTTATTCCATATCGTAACGCTTCTAACGGAAAAGATGTAGGTTTCAGATCATCTCCTTTAGCATATTTCAAGCCCTTTATGACGACGACGGGGATGCCTTCCGCCGTCTGGCCCATGAGGAGAGCAGCGGCGCAGGCGACTTCGTCCACCACTATATCCACGCCTCCGAATTTCTCTTTTCCGAATCTATCTCTCGCAGCAAAGCCGCGAGCCACGGGGCTGATCCCCGAAGACCCCACTGCTACTTCCGTCGAGCCGTACAGGTGTGTGTATGCGATCTCCGTGTCGGTTATCACGACGGCCAGATCGCCGCCGGCCATCTTCGCAAGCCCGTCTCTTATCCTTCTGGCTGAAGCGCTGGGATCTAAAGGAAGCTGCGAGCATTTGCCCGGCTGGTTGTTAGAGTAATCGATAGCGGCGTCGCTGGCAAGCAGTCCCTGCTTCGTTACTGTTACCAGCAGCGTCGGCTCCGTCTTCATCACCTTTTCGGCGGCCGCCCTATCGGTCGTAATGTTGTCAAGTATCCGAGGAAACCTCCTTGCCACTTTCCACACGGGCACCACCGCAACGACGTTAATGGACTCTCTAAGTATGGCTTCAACTTCTACGGGGTCCTTACCCGTCATTCGGGCGATGGCCTTGGCCTTCTTCGATGGCACTATGACATTCAGGTCAGCCGTACGCCCCTCCGCCTTTGACACTATCTTTGACGTTATCACAATCACGTCTCCCGCCTCCAGAGGCACACCCTCCCTTTCGCAGGCTTCACCAATCAAACGGACCAAATCGTCTCCTTCTTTGATTTCACCAATCGTCTGTAAGCCGATCAAGGAAATGGCCATCAACCGACGTCGTCCACAAACATGGTTGAAGCTTACAGAAAAGCCATTCTAGGCTGATTTGAAAGGGCCATTCACAGGCTGGCCTCCAAGATGTTTCAAGACCACCTCTGGAAGCTTGACGCTGACCGTATACAGGGGGTTAACCATCTGGGCGACCCTGACTTCGGCTGTCAAGCTCAGCAGCATATACGCGTCATAAGTATCCACCTTGTAGTCGTCCCTGAGCCATTCCATCATCTCTCTGAACGCATGTCTTGCGGCGTCTTCCAAGGGTTTTCCGCTCCCCAGAACGATGATCCCTGACGGAGCTTCTATCCTCGGCCAACCCACAGCCTTCCCCTTCATCAGCCCTAACCTTATCCTGACTTTGGAAGACACTTCCACTGCCGTTCCGCAGATTTCGGCGTCGCCCTGCAGGGCATGGACATCCCCGAGCCCGAAGAGCGCCCCTCGGACGGCCACTGGCAGAATGAGCTTGTTTCCGACGCAGATATCAGAAGAGTCGAGGTTCCCTCCGTGTCTGCCAGGCACTATGCTAGCAATCGAGCCGAAGGCAGGCGCTACTCCGACCGTACCTATGAAAGGCTTGGCCGCGAGAGGCACCGCCCTTCCGTCTCCCATGACGAAGTCGATGATCCCCTCCGTGATGTCGCTGAACTTGGTGAGGGCTTCTGAGCCTTGCGGCCAGCCTTCGAGGCCGCCGGAGGCGGGCTTGATCAGCGTAACGCCTCTCCCTGGTAACGAAATCTTCAGTATTTCCATCACCAAGGCGTCACCGGGCTCTGCACCTTCGACGAATAATGGGCCAGTTATCGGGTTCCTTATTACAAGGGGCCCTTCAGTCAACGCGCTCTTCAGGTCGTGTGCAGGGGTAATCAGCGCACCGTACGCGTCCAACGTTTCGATGTCCAGCAACTCGCCCGTCTTGACACGGGCTATGGGCTTGTTCGTCCGATCGAAAGTACAAGCATATTGAACGGAGAGCCTGCGCAGGTCAGGCCTTCTGATCAGCTTCACCATCTGTCTACGTCCCTTTACGAAAACCCCACTTCCGGAATATAAATCTGCAATGTCCTTGGCTGTCCGCGCCTCACTTAAAGAGGGCCACCAAGGGAACAAGAGTGATGAGGTTAGCAGCGACTCCCCCAGCAAGCAACGCGAAGAAAGTGAACTTCCTCTTCATGCCCAGAACGTAAGCCACCAACGCAGCCGTCCATATACCCGTCAGCGGCAAGGGTATGGCAACAAAGATAGTCAATCCCATGAAGCCGTACCTATCGACGTAAGGCCCAGCCTTCAGCCTTGCTCTTCTAACATACTTCAGATACAGGACGGACAGCTTCTTTAGAGGGACGGTCGCGCTATCGCCTAGCCATGTGGCAAGACGATCTATCAAGGGCAGCGCCAAAGGCAAGACTGCGGCCAAGATGACCGTTCCTAGAGTGGCTGAGGCCAGAGATGCTAGAGGGTCCAGGCCTCCTGCCACACCCACCAACAGGGCGTACCTTCCCTCGAAAGTGGGAACCATGGAAAGCAAGAGCACATAGAGGAGCAGCTCTGAGGAGGGCAACATTTCCTTGGGTTCAATCAGTCTTCGGATTACTTAACGCTTTACTAGGCTCAAGATTCCGGAGCGAATTGAGGCAGGACGGTCACGTCTACCTGTATGGACTTCCGCAAGCTGGCCGTCACGACACAATAGTTTTCGAAGATGGCCAAGCACCTCTTCACCAGTTCTGGGTCGCCCTTGACTACGGGCACGATCTTAACGGAGATGCTTTTCACTCGCCAGTATCCCTCCTCGTTTCTAGCAACATAGGGCTCGGCCGTGGCCTCAATCGAGCCCACCTCCAATCTGGCCTTGGAGAGACAAAACAACAGGCTGGCGCTGAGGCAATTTCCCACCGCCGATGCCAGCACCTTCGACGCGTTGGGCCCCGCTTCGTCGCCAAGAGGCTTGGGCTCGTCCATGACCAGCCTTGTCTGAGACGGGCCGCCATAGTCAGCTTCGAACCTATATTTCTCTAACCGCTTGATCCTGACGACTGCTGATTCGTCCACGCCCGCTGTTTGCGCGATACAGATTCAAAAGCCTTCTTGTCGTCTCTTGCCGCTCCTGCCGATTCTCTTCGCCGTCTTCTCGTCGTTCATAAGGAGCTCGGCGGCTGACTCCGGGTCCAGCTTCCTCCTTATCACCGCCTCAATGATGCCAGCCCAATGTTCGCTGCCTTTCACCTTTTCCTGGAATTCCCTTTCCAGTCGTTCGTGCAGCGCATCCTTGACTTCCTCTATGGCGCGCCAGCGCGAGGCGTCCCCAGAGACGAACCTCCCCGTCGTATGGCTCTTATATCTCAACAGCACGTCCACAAGTTCCTTTACTCCGTCGCACGTCTTGGCCACGGTCATAACCACAGGAGGTCTCCAGCCATCCTTCTCCTTAAGAAACGCCGATATTTCCATGGCTGCCTTATCAGCCCCCATTAGGTCCGCCTTGTTAATCACAAACACGTCTGCTATCTCCATCAAGCCTGCTTTCATGGCTTGTATGGAGTCCCCCGTCTCAGGCATCAAGACGACCGCGGTGACGTGCGCCATTTTTATTACATCGACCTCCGTCTGCCCCGTCCCCACCGTCTCCAACAGCACATAATCGAACCTCGCCGCGTCCAGCGCCGCTATGGCCTTCCGCGTGTTTCTTGATAGGCCGCCGCCGCTACCTCTGGATGCCATGCTGCGAATGTAAACGCCCTCATCCAGGCTATGGTCGACCATTCTCACTCTGTCGCCCAATAGCGCGCCACCCGTGAAAGGACTGGTGGGATCGACGGCCACCACGCCCACCTTGTTTCCTCTGCTTCTAAACTCCTTCACCATGCAGTTGATGAGTGAGCTCTTGCCTCCTCCCGGCGGACCAGCGACGCCTATCACATAGGCGTGTCCTCCTCGCGCGTACAACTCCCTGTACAGCTCCTTGGAGCCTGGTAGGTCGTCCTCCAGGACAGTGATAGCTCTCGAAATCGCCCTTCTGTCGCCCTTTAAGACTTGTCGTAACAGCCTCCGGTGAAGCACGGCATCATTTACGCGTTCCCAGGCTTATTTCAATATTGCCGACGGTATCGACCGCGCCATGGCTTGGAAAGGACGATCTTCACACATTTGCAATAATCGAGAAATACGCCGTATTACCATCCAGATATGCACGGCCATGGCGAAACGAAAAGCTGACAGTTTCTGGCAGACCAAGTTGTCGCAGTTGCGCGCGGACGAACGCGGGTCGGTTCGCCCCGAATCTCACCGAGCTCTTAGGTCTTGGGAGAAGAACGTGTACGGACCCTGGGTGAAACGCTTCCCTGAAAGGAAGGCTTCCTTCACTAACGGCTCCGGTATCCGGCTCCAGCCTCTTTACACCACCGAGGACCTAAAGGAAATAGACTTCGCCCGTGACGTAGGTTTCCCTGGTTCCTATCCATTTACAAGAGGGATTTATCCCACGATGTACAGGGGTCGTCTCTGGACCATGAGGATGTTTTCCGGCTACGGTACCCCGGAGGATAGCAACAGGCGTTTAAAATACCTCTTAGCTCACGGAGAGACGGGGTTGAGCATTGCCTTCGACATGCCTACTCTTTACGGATACGATGCCGACGACCCACGCGCCCTGGGCGAAGTGGGAAAATGCGGAGTGAACGTAAGCTCGCTCGAAGACATGAAGAAGCTTCTCTCAGGCATACCTCTTAAGGACATAAGCACTTCCATGACCATCAACGCTCCAGCTCCAGTCTTGCTCGCCATGTATGTAGCTACAGCGGAGGAACAGGGCGCCTCTCCATCTCAGCTCAGGGGAACGACGCAGACCGACATTCTGAAGGAGTACATCGCGCAGAAGGAGTGGGCTTTCCCCCCGGAGGCCCATATGAGGCTCATCAAAGACATGCTGGTCTATTGCACCAAGGACATGCCGCGCTGGAACTACATCAGCATAAGCGGATACCACATTAGGGAGGCGGGCGCCAGCGCCCTTCAAGAGCTGGCCTTCACGCTGGCCGACGGCTTCGCATATGTAGATCTTGGGATATCAGCCGGCCTCCCCGTCGATGCTTTTGCCCAGCGTCTCTCCTTCTTTTTCAACTGTGCCATGGATTTCTTCGAGGAGGTGGCCAAATTCAGGGCTGCGAGAAGGATCTGGGCCACCGTCATGAAGGAGAAGTATAGAGCCAGAGACCCCCGCTCCATGTTACTCAGGTTCCACACACAAACCTCGGGCGCATCGCTGACGTGGCAGCAGCCAATGAACAACATCGTCAGGACCGCCATCGAGGCCTTCGCCGCCGTCGTTGGAGGCACTCAGTCCTTGCACACCAATGCCTACGATGAAGCTTGGGCCCTGCCTACCGAAGAAGCGGCGGCCACGGCGCTTAGGACCCAGCAGATCATCGCTACAGAAACCGGTGTGGCTGACGTGGTGGACCCTCTGGGAGGCTCTTACTACGTGGAACGTCTTACTCGCCAGCTAGAGGAGGGGGCCTATGAATACTTCGACAGAATAGAGCGCATGGGAGGCGTCATAGCAGCCATCAAGTCAGGCTACCTCCAAAGAGAGATAGCCGACACCGCCTATAGGGCTCAACAAGAAATCGAATCAAAACAGAGGATCATCGTGGGCGTCAATGAGCACAAGGTCAAGGAGAAGCGACCTATTAGCATACTGAAAATCGACGAACAAGTCCAGCGGGTTCAGACCGAAGCTCTGGCTGCTCTCCGCCGAAGCAGGGATAGAGAGAGGTTCCGAGCCTCGCTCCAGGAGCTCAGAAGAGCTTTTCAGAACGAACGCCTAAACATAATGCCTCCGCTTATCAAAGCAGTTAAGGCCCGCGCCACATTGGGCGAAATCATGCAGGTTGGGAGAGAGGTGTACGGCTCGTGGGCAGAGCCAGACATATTGTGAGTGAAGAGGCACGCCGAAGCTCTCGACAGAGGAAGATCAAGGTCTTGGTAGCCAAACCCGCGCTCGACGGCCACGACCGTGGAGCTTTGATCCTCTGCCGCGCCTTTAAGGATGCCGGCATGGAGGTCATTTACGCCGGTCTGTTGGCCCTCCCCGAGCAGGTGGCCCAGATGGCAGTCGATGAGGATGTTGATGTGGTGGCCTTAAGTCTCTTGAATGGGGCTCACATGACCGTCTTCCCTAAGGTCGTACAACTGCTGAAGAACAAGGGCGGAGATGATATCCTCGTGATTGGAGGGGGAATCATTCCAGAGGAGGACAGGCCCAAGCTGGAGAAGATGGGAATTACTGGCAACTACGGTCCCGGAACACCTCTGAAGACCATCATCAAACACATCACCACACGTGTCAGACGAGAAAAGTGGGGCCTTCACAGCTGAGGCCTCAAGTGGACGAATATCGTCTTCGACACCGCCACTTCGTTCATCCTGAGAGTCAAGGTCATCGTGTAGATGTCTCTCTGCGTGCCGTCGGCCGCTCCTATGAGTACTTGGATCGCTTCATTCAATGGCGGCACGAAAGGTTGTGATCGTAGAGCATACGTAGCCGCAAGGCGTAGAATTGTGCCGTTGCCCTGCTCTGAATCGGTGGCCTCCAAGCTCCAAGGCCCTGCAGATTCATGAGACGAAGCGTACTCTAGCTCCAGAGCCACATTGGAGCCCACCTTAACGTTCACTTCAGAAGGCCCTTGCACGTCCAAGTCCGATAACATTGAAGCGTTGACGAAACCTATCTTGCCAGCTGACCATTCCGTGAACCAAAGGTTGCCTCTCTGGTCGGCGGCAATGGTCAGGGCGTTGGATATGTTACCGTACGTCGGCACGCGAGAAGGGATGTCGACCTCTTTCAGCACCATCGACTGGGGATATAGCACACCTATCCTGTTGGCGTAATGCTCGTTGAACCATATATTGCCGGCTTCGTCCTTGACCAGCCAATAAGGCAACGTAGTGTCCAAACCGGCCTTGGCCGACGTAGCCACTTCTATTAGGCCTCCAGTCCTGGGGTCGAAGCGTCCCAGCAGGCTAAGGCCGTGCTCGGCCAACCAAACGTAACCTTGATCGTCGACGGCCACGCCCGTCGGCTGGGCTATGGCGAATGGCATATCGTAACGCTTGAACGAAGCGTTAGTCCGATCGAAGTTCAGCAGGTAGCTGGGAAGGCCCTGCGTAAAACTGGCCATGGCAATCCAGAGAGAGCCCGAGCTGTCGAAGGCCAAGCCAGTGGGCCCAGCGCCGACGTCCACGTCGAACTCGTTGAGGCTGCCGTCGAGGGGTTTGATAACTCCTATCTTATGTCCGTACAGTTCTGTGAACCACAGGGACCCTTCCGGCCCCAGGACCATCTGCATGGGAAAAGAACCTCTGGAAAGTGCGTATTGTGTGAACTCTCCGGAGCCGGGGTCGAACCTTATGATGGCGCTGGAATTGGCATCGGTGAGCCACACATCACCATCAGGAGTGACGGCCATGCCCCAAGTAATTGGATGGTTCACGGGTAACGTGTATTCCGTGAAGTTGCCCGAAGACATATCGTATTTGGCGAGCCTGCTGGCGTTCTGTTCGACGAACCAAACGTTGCCCGCGCTGTCGGTCGTTATCCCGTTCGGTGCAGAGCATCTAGTGGGAGTCTTGATGTCAAAGACGTACTTCGAAGGCGCATCGGTGATGACTTTAGGCTCGCACACGGAGCCAGATGGAGACGGCCAATTCGTGACCAAGAGCACCATCACGAAGACGATCATCATCAGACCTAGGGCGACAAACGCAGAGCTGTTCTTCTTCATCGTCATCAACTAATCCTCTACGACCAAGCGGCCTACCATGAATTGATGAACGGTACAGATTATGTTACAGTAGAATGTGAAGTTGCCCGTCCTGTTCGCCAAGAACGAGATGCTCTGTGATACGCCAGGTCTGACCGTAAAGCCCTTCTCAAAGTAGGTCACGATGGCGAAACCGTGGGTCTCAACGACGTCATCGTTCATCACCGTTATCGTAACGTTATCGCCCTTGTGGACCACTATAATTGGCCAAGGGATGCCGTGTTGCACGCTTCCGTTGAAGCCGTTCGGGCCGGCCACTATCACGAATTCCTTGCTGCCGACCGGTCGCCCTGGGCTTCGGCCGAGCAGGTAGACGGCGCCTATCAAGACAGACGAGACGACGACGACCATAACAAGAGCTACCCACCTCCTCTTGGCGTTGGTGACCATTCTGACCTCGTCCCCCTAGGCCGCGCAAGGGCGCGACGCCGTGGGCCAGAGAGGTTCAACCAACACGATCGTTCTCAAGGCCGAAGGAGCGAACGCTGATGGCGTTACTAGTTCTGCTACCAGAGCGATGTCGACCAATGCCAGCTCATCGTTTTGATGAACTTGGCATTATAATCATTCCCCAATGTTCTAGAGGGCGGAAGGAAGGCACAAAGCGAATTCCGATTCTGCTCTGTTTCACTTATATTTCGAAGCAAGCGCATCCACTCTGCTGGCGAACTCCGCCCTCCTTTCTTCCACTTCGCCTCTTTCCGCGCGAGAAATGCATTCAAGGATTTCCCTTTGTTCCCCCGATTTGAGCAGGCGTCCGTCGAGGACGTCAAACCAGACATCCTCTATCTCCGTGTGGGTCTTAATGAAGTCGGCGTAGGTCAGGATGAACCTTGCGAGGGCTTCGGCCGCCTCTAGGTCACCTTTGGCCCACCTTTCGTATTTCTGTCTGATCATTCTGGCTGCCCGTCGTCCGAATTCATGCTCGACCAAGAACCCGTGCACCGTCTTCTTCTGGTCTTCGTGGGCACCCTCCACCAAGGGGAATAGACAGGTCTCTTCCTTTCCGTGATGATAGATGTCCACAAAATCCGTCATGAGCATCATAGCTTCCTCTAAGTCGGCACCCGTCGGGCCGTTCCCCTTTCTTACCATATCGGCCATAACCCGCAAGGCGGCCTCCAGCCTTCTCACTACTTTGTGGTCCATCTTCAAATCATGGCTTATGGCCATAATTATCCCTCAACGCGTTCTAGGATTGAACTGTTATTTACGGCCTGTCAATGCAGGTGGCGCTTCTACACAGAAAAGATGATATATTGGCTCAGGTCGCCTTGATTTCTGCGCCGCGGTAGCTCAGCCTGGGAGAGCAATCGGCTGAAGTTCGGCCGTTGAGCAGTTACCGATGTGTCGCAGGTTCAAATCCTGCCCGCGGCATGCTTTCATTGAACTAACAACGGTTATTAATAGCCGTGCTTGGTGGCTGCCCGAAGCGGGGCTCTATTGTCAGTGGTCGTTGCCAGCTTGGTGGGATCCGACCAGGTTTCCAAGAAGTCGGTAGCATCTAGGCTGGGCCAGCCATCAGACGAAGACGGGCTGCTTTTCTACTATGGTGCCGGCCACGCCGGCGGGCTCGTCCTTCTTGACGAGAAGGCTTACCCAGGCAAGATCCAAGACGTACTGGAGATAGTTAGTCTCTCCGACCTGGTCGTGTACGTCCTACCAAGAGATGGGCATCTGACTTGGATGGACGGAGAATTGGCCTTGCTGGTCGATTTTATGGACATACGGGCTGGAAGGATAGTCACTACAGGTAACACCGAGGACGCCCGAACCTTACGATCAAAGGTCTTCAAGGGCCTGTCGATGGAATCGTACAATGTGTATGCTGCCGACGACCCTTCCATCTTCTCGGTACAAGGGGCAAAGAAACCCAGAAACCCTTCAGGGGACGGTCTTCAGTACATCTCGGTCGACAGGGCCTTCAATGTAAAAGGCGTGGGCTTGGTCGTGCTTGGTTTCGTCGTATCGGGCAATGTGCACGTCCACGACCAGCTGAAGGTGTTACCTCAGGGCAAACCCGCGGAGGTGCGCAGCATACAAATAATGGATGTGGATGTCGAATCAGCTTACGAAGGCTCTCGTGTGGGGCTCTGCCTGAAGGGAGTGTCCGTCGACGACTTCGGAAGTGGGATAGGCTTGGGCAACGACGCCGTAACGACGTCCCATAGGCTCTATATCGATTTCAAGCCTTCGCCATACTTCCGCCAAGGCATACACAGGCCGGTCGACTTACACATCAGGACCTCTTCGGGATTGAACTTGGGCCACGTCGCCCCACAGCCTGACGGCCGGCTTCTGGTCACCTATCAGAAGCACGTTCCTTTGTGGGACGGCCAGAGGGCCGTTTTGGTGGACCTCGGCATCAAACGTGGGAATTCGAGGGTCGTCGGCGGAGGCACGGTCCTGCGGGCAGATTGATCGAACTTCTTTGTTGTTATGGAATGCATAGCGCGGTCGATTTCAAGGCCAGTTGGCGACGCGCCTTCGGGCCCTCACAGTCGCATCGTACCTCCCGTCTCCGTGGCAAGGACGACCGACGCGACGTTCTTAGCCACGATCGAGGCCGTTGGGACAAAGCTCCTTTGGGTAACGCGTGAGACTAGTCGAAAAGGAGACTCGCGGAACGGAGGCGTCGTATGTTTATGTCACGTATGTTTATGTCATTAAGGCAGGAGCCGCCCGAACCGCGCAGGGCGCGATTAGTTTAAGGGCTGGAACAACACTCGGAATAACCTTGCGCGCGATGCCAACAAGGACGCAGAATGGGCTTCCAATTGCGCGACGCATCATTTATCTCACACGAATTGCCCATAGCTGGCGATGACCTTCCGGAGGACGTACACCATTGCAGCTCTTGTATTCACATTTCTACTGGGAATGGCAGCGGGTTACTATGCCTTCTCCTTCGGAGCGCAGTCAAATAGGCCGGGCTTTCCGATGTTCGGAAGCGGCCTCCTCAGGATAGCCGACGGCATTGGCTTCGAATGGGTAGGGATCTGGAACGCCGACTTCGGAGGGACAGCATCGTTGGTCAGTAATAGAACTGGTTCCAGCGTAACATATCAAGCGGTGTACGCCTTCGAAGGTCTGTTCATTTTGAATTTCACATCTGGCCTGGGCACGGGCCAATTCGCCAATGACTACCAGTTCATGGCCAAGGACGGGGCCATTTACCTAGATAATTATGGCGCGGCCCAGAACAATGCCTATGTGGTAGTGCGGTTGGTGAATGGAGATCGTGACGCCTGGGTGGTTCTGGAAGGTACTTGGTACCCTGCGCCTGACGGCCATCTACGGCTCTCTGTGGACGGCGCAGTTCCCCTATCTCTTTTTGAAGGCATACCGCACGACGGCTACGTCGTAGACCTAAAGGATTTCAATTGTACCATCTAGCCCCCTATCGAGTATCGGGGTTCACGGGGCCTCCTTGCAGGAGCATATTCACAACTTCTTTCAGGCTGTGAGCTACAAAGTCAGGAGAGTGTTTTCTCACTCTCTCTTCCGTGTGATAGCTGCCTTTCCACATCAACGAAACGACCGTAACGCCTGCTCTCTTTCCGGACAAGACGTCTTCCGCCATGTCGCCCGTGAATACGGCTTCTTCTGGTCGAACTTTCAGCTTCTGAAGCGCCGCTTGGATTGGCTTAGGTGAAGGCTTGAGCTCCTCGGCATCCTCAGCGCCTACGGCCGCGTCTATGAGCCTGCCAAGCCCGAACCTCCTAATCTGCTCAGCCAGCGGCCCTCTCTTCGTCTGCGTCACAACCGCCACTTTGAACCCGTGGGCCTTGAGCTCTTTCAGGGCGGTTCTTGTCTGCCTGAAGGGCTTAATGCGAGATGAAAGCGTGTGGTACGTCCTCCAGAACCGCCTGTCCACCTCTTCAAGCGCCTGCGGGCTCCCTAGACCGTAAGAAGCATAGAACTCCTGCCAGGGAAGGAAGAAACGTGCCTTGAACGTCTCCAGCTCTTGGTGGCGCAGGCCGAAGGACATCAACGTGCTGTCGTTCGTCGCCCAAACCACGTTCAAGTCGTCGACGAGCGTCCCGCTCCAGTCGAAAAGTGCCGCCTTCCACTTCGGCTTGACCGAGGCCGCGTCACTGTCGTTCAAACGGGGACGAGGCGACCTGCTAGCCCTTTAACGCTTTCGCCGTGCAGGGCCTTGAGCCTTTCTTTCTTACGTAGACTTATATCATGATTGTACAGAGCATATTGTGGTATGAAGGTCGGAGACTTGGTCAGGTCGCCTCCTGTTACAGTGGAGCCTGAGGCCAGCCTCATGGACGCCGCCAAGCTCATGAGCTCTAATAGGATGGGCCTCTTGGTTGTGCGAGACCCTATGGACAGGGCCAAGATGGTGGGCGTGTTGTCCGAAAGGGACATCGTCAACGCCGTGGCCAAGGGCGAGAGCATATATTCTCCCATCGAGGACTTGATGACTAAGCAAGTCATCACGATTTCGAAGGACGCGAGGGTGGACGAGGCAGCCATGACCATGTCCAAGTTCGGCATTCGCCATCTAGTTGTGGTGGACGAGAACGGACTTCCCTTCGGCGTGGTGTCCGTCAGAGATATAGTGGCCGAAGAGCGCATAATCAAGGCCTTGAGCACGTCCGTATTTTGAGGCTGGACGTCCATTCTTTCATGGAGGGCACCACCGACCATTCCTCGGCCGCGGGCGCGATGCTAGGGCTACCCCGGAAGACGAAGGATAGGCTTTTAATCTTCTTCGCGGCTGTCGCCTTTCGGCAGAGGACGATCGGTTGCTAGCGTTCTTGGCGGCCTTCTGCGCGGAGAACGTGGTATAGGGCCATGCAATACAAGTGGGTTGTGCTGACGGTGACCACCATTGGCATCTTCATGTCTTCGCTGGACGCGAGCATCATAGTAGTTGGGCTCAAGGTAGTAATGAACGACTTGAACACGAATCTGGCGGCCGGAGTGTGGATCATAACGAGCTACAGGCTTGCGACCACCGTCTTGCTCCTTTCGATAGGGCGCTTTGCTGACATGATCGGCCGCGTGAAGCTCTACAACATCGGATTCCTCGTCTTTACGATCGGCTCTGGGCTCTGCGCCGTCGCGCCCGATGCCACGACTCTTGTTACGTTCAGGCTTCTTCAAGGTGTAGGGTCCGCTCTGCTCTTCGTAAACAGCATGGCTATCGTAACCGATGCCTTTCCACCTGACGAGCTGGGAACCGGCATAAGCATCAATCAGGTAGCCATCAACGCGGGGAACATAGTCGGATATACGCTCAGCGGCATTATGATCAGCTTATTCTCTTGGAGGTCTCTATTCGTCGTCAATCTCCCCATAGGGGCATTTGGCGCGTACTGGGCCCATAGGCGGCTCAAAGAGCTCCCCCGAAAGGAGATCGGTCAGAAATTCGATGGTGCTGGTGCAGCGGCCTTTTCCACTGGTCTTACCATCTTGCTTCTGGCGATGACCGTAGGCGACATCAGGTCCGTCTTCACTCAGGTCGCCATTCTGTTGGGCGTGCTGATGCTGTCCTTGTTCTTCTACATCGAGCGACGCGTCGGACATCCGCTCATTGACCCACGCCTCTTCAGAATTCGTGCCTTCGCTGTGGGCAATTTCACCAATCTGCTCAACGGCATAACCTTCGGCGGCCTGGCGTTCGTAATCGCTCTCTATTATCAGGTCGTCAGAGGCCTGCTCCCTGAGCAGGCCGGCCTGGCTTTGATACCTCTTGATATCGCTCTGCTCTTCATAGGTCCCGTCAGCGGGAGGCTTTCCGACAAGTTCGGCGCCCGATGGCTGAGCGCCATCGGCTTGGCCATAAGCGGCGCATCGTTTCTCCTCTTCGCGTCGCTCGACCTGACCACCCCCGAACTGATGGTCGTAGAGGCCCTGGCCGTGGCCGGGCTGGGCATAGGTTTCTTCCGATCCCCCAATGCTAGCTCCGTTATGGGTTCGGTTCCTGCTGAGCGGAGGGGCATCGCGGCCGGTGTCAGGAGCACCATCATTAACACTAGCCTTGTCATCAGCATACCCCTAGCCACGCTGCTGATGACTTTCGTGCTTCCATATCAAACGCTTTCTGCCATCATCGCTGGCGGTCAGCCCAACTCAGCGGATCTGTCCCTCTTTGTGGCGGCCATAAGGTACGTCTTTCTCGTATTTGCGTTCGTCAACTTCTTTGGTGCTCTGATTTCACCTCTAAGAGGTTCGTTCAAGAAGCCTGACGCCCCCGCCTTGGACGTCTAGTTCGCAGCCAACAAGGCTCGACGTCTGATTTGATTTGACTTATGGTGTCAACTTTCACCGCGGGTCTCAACTTAAATACAACCGTTATTTTACCTGCAAGTCAGCGCATTGACCTCCTTTATCCCCAAGAAGGTCTTTATGACCAACGGGGTCGGTCGTCACAAAGAAAGGCTGGCGAGCTTCGAACTGGCTTTAAGGGACGCGGGCATCGCACACTGTAACTTGGTCCCCGTCTCCAGCATCTTCCCGCCCAGGGCCAAGCTCATCAGCAGGAAGGACGGACTCAAGCTCATCAAGCCTGGCCAGATCGTCTTTGTAGTCATGAGCAGGAACGAAACCAATGAACCTAACAGGTTGATCTCCGCGGGGATTGGCCTTGCCATACCTCGCGACAGGAACATGTACGGCTACCTGTCGGAAGCCCACGCCTATGGCATGACCGATTCAAAGACGGCTGACTACTCGGAGGACTTGGCCATTTACATGCTCGCGTCCACCATGGGGCTCCCCTTTGACCCCGACAAGAGCTGGGACGCCCAAAAACAGGAATGGAAGATATCGGGCAAGATCTTTAAGACTTCTAACGTGGTGCAGTCGGCCGAGGGCGACAAGAACGGCCTTTGGACCTCCGTGGTTGCCGCCTGCGTCCTGCTCATTTGAGCCAAGTCCTCCTACGATTCCTTGGATTCAATTATCACGTAGGCTATGAACGTCAGCAGTATCCCGGCCAGCATGCCCGCTATTGTTTCGCTTGGCTTCAACAGATATCCCACCAGGAGAAGGACGACGAAGGCAAACCCGAAGAAAAGGAAGGGGTCTGGAGTCAACTCTGGATATAGTTCTGGTTTCATCCTGAATAGGCGTCGATTCATGAACCACCTCTCTACCAACAACTCCTCCTTCATGGTCTCTAGGTGGTCCTGCACCGTGGCCTTGCTCTCCTTTATGTCGCTCGCCAGCGACGAAATGCTGCTCCAGTTGTTGTTGTTCCTGAGATAATGCAGCGCTATCTTCCTCCTTATGGGGTTCTTGAGCAGCAAAGCTAAGTTCTCCTCCCTTTCCAAACGGCGAATGGACCAATAGCTTCCCAGTCGGGAAGGGACAGCCTTGTTGATGAGTCTCCAAGCCCTCTCCCAGCTCACCGCCAGTCGACCGCCTATCCTCGCCCATCTACGGAATCTCTATGGCCATCCTAATAACGAATGCTGCCACAAAGGCCCAGAAGAGCTGGGCCCCCGTCAAGGGCACCAACGCGATGTTGAAGATCACGAGGACCAACCAGAAGAAGAAGGCCAAGCCGCCGATCTTTCCCAAGAGGTTCTTGAATATCTTGATGGGCCTCGGCGAATCGAACGAAGACAGCAGGATGAGGATGACGGAGAGGTACAGCACCGCCTTGCCTATGTCTCCAGCAAAGCCCAATGGCACGGCCACAGCGTAGGCGAGAAGTAGCACGACGCCGGCCTTTCCCATATTCCTTAGGGTTCCAAATGCGCTCACTAGCCGCTCCCCTCCTTGGCTTCGTCTCTCTTCAAGGCAAACCATCTAGGTCCGACGGCCATCAGCGCATAACCCGCCGAGACGTTCTTAGCTATGGTCACAGGCTTCTCCCCCTCTCTGTAGACGCCACTGAGCTCCAAGATGGCCCCCTCGGAAGAAACCTTCGTGTGTACGATGGATCCGCCCACTCTTACAACTTCTCCCTCGGGCCCCTTGTACACATATACTCCTGGCACCTTCACGACCTTCCTTCTCGCGTCTTCTCTGACATCTATGACCCCCCTTATTGACACCCTCTCGCCCTGAGATGCCTCTTCCGGCTTGTACTTCTTCAAGGCTTCATTCAACAAACCCTCCGCCTCCTCTGGCATGGTCGCCGCTTCCTGTGCCATCCTATCTTTCAATTCCTGAAGCGTCTTGAAGTCGTGCTCCTGAGCATCTCCGTCGTTCGCCGGCCTAGCACCTTCGAGCTCGTATTCCGTCGGACACGTGGTGAGCACGATGCAGATGCCGTCGACGGTTTCAGGTCCTGCCTCGGTTTCCAGGTCGGCGCTACCCGTTACGCCCAAACTTCTGGAATCCTTGGATTTGAACACGACGGAGCCGGCATTCCAGCGTAGGTCGAACCCAGCGCCCCTTACTCGCCCTGGCGACTCGCAGGCCACCGGTTCGGCGAAGTCAGGCGAAGGCATTTCCTTACGCCCATCGGCACAGCCTCCGAACTCATCCGTCAAATTTCTAACGTGCCTGCCGAAGTCGATATCGGTCGTGTAACTGGCGAACGTACGTTTGATCTGTCGGACTCCGAGGGAGCCTAAGGGCACAGACAAAGCCAAGAGCAGTGCCCCCAGCCAGAACAGAATAGTTCTGGCGTCAGCCTGCAGGAATGTTACAGCTACGATTGAAGTGAACACCAACACAAGCCCCGCGAAGCCTGAGATGACCGAAGCGAGGAGAAATCCCGGGAACTTGAACGTGCGCCCATAATACACGCCGTAGCCCGCGATGGTGGCCGCTACCATCGTCACGAAGGCTAGATCCAGATATGCGACGCCCTCGATTGACACTCCGAAGGCCATGGCGAGCCTTGCCAATACCTCGACAACGAGCAACGCCAGCGTAGCCTTGCCAACACCATCGACAACCGCCTTCCAGTCCATCTGCACTTGCTTTCGCCTGTGTGCGGGTCCACAAACGCCGTATTTAATTGCGACCCGGCGTAGGCCATCGTTTACAAAAGTAGGAAATCGTAGCAGCACGGGCTCGGGCATCCAAGCGCCGACTCCTAATTTCCTTCATCACCATACAATTAATAACCGATTCTAGCATGCCTTCGGATGATTCGCTTGTCTCTGGATGTAAGTCCCTTGAAGCTCTTCGGAACCTCGGGCATAAGAGGCCTCATCAACAGGAACCTTACACCTGCATTCGCCGCTCAAATGAGCATCGGCTTCGCCCATATGCTCGGCGGAAGTGGAGACTTAGCAGTCGGCATGGATGTAAGGCTACACGCGCCCGCAATCCGTGCCGCCGTGGTGGCGGGACTTACTGCAGGCGGCCTTAACGTTCACGACTGCTCCGTTGCGCCTACGCCGGCGGTACTTCATTATGTCAAGGACAACGGTCTAGCAGGAGCCGTCGTCGTTACGGGTAGCCACACAATCCCTCCTGTCATTGGGCTGTTATACTTCAGGGGTGACGGAGAGTTAAGTCCTTCCGACGAGGAACGTCTAGAAGAGATATACTTCAACAACAGAGCTACATCCAGACCTTGGAACAAGGTGGGACGCATCGAGTCCGTTGACCCTTCTGACTCTTACTTCAAAGGTGTGCTGAGAGGAATCCCTCGTCGCAAGTTGTCGGGTTTCAAAGTTGTAGTGGACCCTGGCAACGGCGCCTCTTCTGGGCTGCTCCGTCGTCTGATAGAGGCTCTGGGCTGTAGGGTCTGGGCCATCAACGACAGCCCCGACGGCAGGTTCCCTTCACGATCACCGTACCCACGACCAGAAGTCTTGGGGCCCCTTTGCAGGGCGGTGAAGGAGCGCTCCGCCGACCTCGGAGTGGCCACCGATGGCGATGGCGACAGGGCAATCTTCGTAACTGAAAAGGGGAAGGTCCTTTATGGCGACGTGACGGGCAGCCTCTTTGCCCGAGAGCTCCTTTCCCATCACAAAGGAAGCTCCATCGTCGCCCCCATCAACTCCTCCAACCTCATCGCCGACGTGTGTAGAAGCAGAGGGCGATTGATAACGACAAGGGTGGGTCCCCCAGCCATCATCGATGCGCTAAGGAAGAACAAGAACGCTATCTTCGGCTTCGAAGAGACTGGCAAATACATTTGGCCATCGACCTTGCTGTACGGAGATTGCGCGTTGTCCACCATCCGAATGCTGGCCCTCTTGGATTCGCAGAGCACTTCTATGAGCGAACTTCAGCACCAGCTACCAAGGTACAAGATGATAAAGAGGGCTTTCAGGTGTTCGGAGCAGATGAAGCTGCC
>Ga0315268_10001224_pt1 | contig 29406 bp, 25 predicted proteins | sample C1_top_MG_FD_204535 | JGI IMG/M metagenome (GOLD analysis project Ga0315268, IMG submission 204535) | Sediment microbial communities from Yellowstone Lake, YNP, Wyoming, USA - C1_top | ecosystem: Environmental > Aquatic > Freshwater > Lake > Sediment | place: USA: Wyoming | collected 2017-08-01
CAAACATCCTCCACTCGGGACCTGTATCAAAAATACCATCGGTGATGACTAATCCACAGTTAGAGCAGATGACCTCAGCCCTGTCAAAATCCTGGGTGAGCTTTGCGCTCCCACAATCCGGGCAAACTTTAATCTCTCCCATTTACTCATCCTCAACATATAGTGATGTGCCAATCACAACATCCTTCACGGGTAGTATCTTGAGGTATGGGTTCTCGGCAGGACCCAGCACGTCAATGACTTTTCCCACGGTGCCATCCTTATCCCTTACATTCCTGCCGAACAATGCAAAAGCATCCTTTGAAGCAGAAGCAAGATAGAACTTTCTCACCTTTCTCTCTATGACGCCAATTTTCCTCATTAACAACTCCTACCAATGTTGGCTAACAACCGAAATGTATTTAAATTTTTCTGAGTAAGATATATAAATGTTTCGGTTGAAAAAGGTATAAAATACTACTTATTCTCTATATGATTCCTTTTCTTCTTTATATGATATGCCACTCTGCCCTCTGTCATGCCCAATCTACAGGAAACTTCCTTTATATTTCTCGTTTCTTTATAAGCTTCCCATATGCTTTCCGTGAGCTCATCATTCTTTGGTCTTCCCCTCTTTTTTTGACCCATTTTCTTCTTGAGATTCAGGACAGAGACTTCTACCTTCATAAGACGAGTCTTGAATGAAGTATTTAATGCTTTGGGTGGGATAAACTTTTAACCTGCGTACTGTGGTTGTCTTGATAATGTGAAGGTCGCTCTGCAATGCCTGCCATGCATAGTGGATGATGTCTTATCTGCAACAGCCCTACTTGAGAATAACGACAGAAAACAGATGCAGGTGGCACATGAGGTTGCGCAATTCCTATCGAATACATACGGTGCCGGTAGGGAACCCTCCTATTACATCACAGAGGTCCACCGCATACTCAAGCGCGTCACAGGCATTGATGTACCCTTCTCTGAAAAAAGACACGCATCAAACGTCCTCGGCAAAAAGATTGCGGAGAGGCTCACACTACCCGATGGTGAAGAAGAGAGGTTCTTCTTTCTCATAAGAGCGGCAGTAGCAGCCAACCACATAGACTATCGCACCGCGGGAACTGGGTATGAGGCTATGTCCGACGAAATCGAGGCGATGTTCTCTTGCGAGATGGAGAAGGGGCTCGCCGTGGATGAGTCCAAGAAAATTTTTGAAAGTGTGAGGTCTGCACGCTCCGTTCTTTACATCTGCGACAATGTGGGCGAGATTGCCATCGACAGGCTCCTCATCCGGGAGATTGGTAAGTATGCGGATGTGGTGGCTGCGGTGCGCGGCGGCCCCATCACTTCTGATGCGACCATTGAGGATGCGCGATTCGTAGGCCTTGATGAGACGTGTCCCCTCATCATTACGGGACCTGATACGCTGGGCATCTCATTTGATGGAATGTCTTGCGAACTTGAGGGTGCAATGAAAAAGGCAGACCTCATACTCACGAAGGGACAGGCAAACTTTTATGTCATGGAGGAACACAGGTCAGAAATCGGTGCACCCATCGCCTGTCTCTTCTCCACCAAGTGTGACTATGTATCCTCCTACTTCGGTCTTGCGGGAAAGGTAAACATTGCCACCCTCTTGAAGAAATAATTCAGAGCCTCCCCTTTTTCTCAAATTGCCTCTCAAACATGGTCCTGAGTCTTTCGAGGGTATCTGGTTCTGATTTGTCTTCCCTGAATCGCGTGATGCGGGCGAACCGCAGTGCAAACCCAGATTTGTAGCTGGGGCTCCTCTGTATTTCGTTGAATGCAACCTCCACTATGATTTCGGGCTTCACGCTGACGGTCCAGTCACTCTCATCTGTCTTTATGGAAAGAAGACGCGCTGTGATAGAGGAGAACTCTTCATCGGTGAGTCCCTTAAACGTCTTACCGACGACCAGATACTCATCGTTCTCCTCGTCATAGACACCCAAATGGTAGTTTGAGAGCCAGCCCTGCCTTCTCCCTGACCCCCAATCTGCGGCGAGGATGACGCAGTCCACCGTATCTGCCTTTTTTATTTTGAACCATCTCTTCCCCCTGTTGCCTGGCTGGTAGGGAGAGTGCAGGTCTTTTGCCATGAGACCCTCGTGTCCTGCCTCCAGCGCCCTCCTGAAGAATGTCTCCGCCTCCTGCACAGAAGTAACAACCGTCCTTTCCGCCAGAAGCCTTGGCGGGGTGATGGATTGAAGCATCTCCCAGCGTTTCATGTTGGGTTCATCGAGAAGAGATTTTCCTTCACAGGTGAGTATGTCGAAAAGGAAGAGCCTTATGGGTATCTCGGATGCCGCCCTCTCCACCCCGGAAATCCTCCTGAACCGTTTCATGAGTTCCTGGAATGCCATGGGCTTTTCCCTGAAGGCGATGACCTCACCTTCGACGATGCATTCACCGGCGTGCAGATCAGATGCCACCTCGACCACCTCAGGCAGACTCTCCGTGACATCGGAAAGGCGTCGTGAAAATATCTTTACCTTCTCCTCCTTCTTATGTATCTGAATGCGCGCACCGTCAAACTTGAATTCGAGTGCAGTTCTTCCCCCGTGCTCCTCAAGAATCGTTGAGAAATCCTCCTCTGATTCCGCAAGCATCGGTTTTACAGGGACAAAGAGGGTGATGCCCACCTCGATTTGTGCAGGATGGTACAGCGCGATGCGCGCCGTCTCCCCGATGTCCCCCGTGACCATATGCGCCCTCCTCACCTTCTCCAGTGACAACCCCGATGCCCTGGTGATTGCGGAGAGCATGACGCCTTCAGAGACGCCGTGCCTCATCTCCCCGAAAAGTATCTTTGCCATGTAGGTTGCCTCCTCAGACGACGCAGAACCGAAGAGGGCGCGAAGCATATTCTCCCTCCTCTTCGATGAGCCCTCCCCCGAGCGCTCGGCTATTTCGCAGAAATTCCTCCATACCATTTCGATTGTTGAAGGCTCGTGGCTGAGGGAGGCTTGTCTTGCATGGGAGGAAATCTTAGCAACAGTCATGTAGGACACGTTGAGGACGCGGGAATCCCTCTCACCGAATACCCGACCAATGGTAAAATACACGGCAGGTGCAACTTCACTCTCAGGCAACGTCTTGAGAAAGGATGCGATGATGTCCTCCCTCTCGCGTCTTTTTGGGGTAGCCTCGAGCCTGTGGCACATGGCGACAAACTCGGCAAAGGTTGCCATGTTGAAATATGGTGCCTTACCTTAAAGCTTTCTCGTCTCCTCCCAAAGATTAAAAAGAGGGAATGAAAATCTTGCCATGCCAGAGACATTTCTGGGTGAAGTCGTGGAAGTCGAGTATGACCAAGAGGATATGCGTCCTCGCTCCTTTCTGTGGCGCGGGAGACGATACACCGTCTCCGAAATTCTTGCAAGCTGGCAGAATTGGGGATTCTCCCAAACCGGTCCCAAGAGGAAGACATGGAGGACGCGCAGGCACCAGAACCACTATGTGGTGAGGACGGATGCGGGAGAGTTCGAGCTTTATTTCGACCGTGCCCTGGGAAAGAGGGATTGGATTTTGCTGAAGAAAAGATGACCTTACGGTTTTATGACAAAATAGGCGATGTCCACACCTTTCTTCGCTATGAGAGTGAGGTCGTCCACTATGTTTCCCAGAATGACACCCCTCTTCGCAGACAGGGCGAGGGTTTTTTCCTCGAGCGCCTCCTTCATATCGTCAATCTTTTTTTGCAGGGCGATGATGGCGTGGGCTTCCCTCTGCCTATTCTTGTAGAGCGCATCGAAGGCGCGGGAATGGAGTCTGAAGGCAAAGTCTGAGAATTCCTTTATGTCTTCTCTCACCTTGTCAGACACCTCCTCTATCTCGAGGGAGAGAGAGGCGATTTTCTCCGCCGCATCCCCCATGTCCTCAATGTCTTTAGCGATGGCGCGAAAGTCCAGGCACTCTATTGGCGTCACAGAAACCTTTTCGGCGAAATTCATGGAACCCACCGCAGAGCGCAACTGACGGACCACAAGATAGTACAGCTTGTCCACCTCCAGGTCGCGCCTCACGACGTCCTCTGCAAGTTTCCTGTCATTCCTGAGGAGCGCCTCTATGGCGTCTTTATGCATCGTCGAGACGAGGAAGTACATCCTCTTCAGGGCTTTCCTCACGCGCAGCTCGGAGGAGTCGAGCAAATCCTGGATGATGATCTCGTTTTCACGCTCGTCCACAATCTCGTATCCCACAAGCAGGGTTATGGTCTTCTTTATCTCATTGCGCGTGGCATTGGTGATTGTACCCGAAATGCGCACGACGTTGTATCCGTACATATACCGTGTTATGACTTCGAGTCCTATGTTGTCGGATACGGGAATCTCGCAGGCGAGTTCCCTCTTGTCCTCGAATTTGGGGGTGATGAAAAGTCCATTGTCCCTCTCAATGAGGGCGAAGGCATCCCCCTTGTGCAGGCTGTACTTCTTTATCCACCTCTTGGGGAGTGAAATGATGTAGGTTCCACCGCCCGTGGACTGAATCCTGCGGATTTCCATGAAGAGAGTGGCAACTGGGATTTATAGCCTTTGCGGATACAGTTCGAATAATCTTTTTCGGGAAGAATCGCCGGGATTGATTCAAATTCTCATACATGAGTGTCGGGACTGCTACATTTTTCATTTTTACGATTGTCGACAATACCTTTAAGAGGTTCAAAAATAATCTCCCCGGAGCGAGGAGAATAAAAATGAAAGTCACTTGTGCGCAGCTGAATCCCATCGTAGGAGATGTGGAGGGGAATCTGAAAAAGATTCTTGATGTTCTTCCCCAATGCCGTGATGAACAATCTGATTTGGTCGTTTTCCCGGAGCTTTTTCTTACAGGGTATCCTCCCAGAGACCTCTTGGAGAGAACATTTTTCATTGAAAGGACACAGAGGGCAATAGAAGAACTTGTCACACTCTCAAAAAAATATGCAGAGTTGGGGATTCTCTTCGGTGCGCCTACCCCCACGGGAAAAGAAACAGGGAAAAGAATCTACAATTCAGCCCTGTTGGTCTGTGACGGATGCATACTTGCCACTCAGAATAAATCTCTCCTCCCTGCCTATGATGTCTTCGATGAGACGCGATACTTCGACCCATCCCCCTCCTTGCATGCCATCCCCTTCAAGGATGAGGTGCTCGGCATTTCCGTCTGTGAGGATGCATGGAACGATCCTGCGGTGTTCCTGAAGAGAAGAATCTATGCCTCCGATCCCATAGAGAAACTTGTGGGAATGGGTGCCACCCTCCTCATAAACATATCCGCATCTCCCTTCCATAAAGGGAAGGAGGAAATCCGTCATACTGTTATCCGAAATCATGCGGTGAAGTGCGGGGTGCCTTTCGTCTACGTCAATCAGATAGGCGGCAATGATGAGCTCATATTCGATGGAAGGAGCATGTGCCTCGACAGGGGGGGTTGTCTCATTGCCATTTTTCCCTCTTTTAGGGAACATGTGCAGACGGTAGACATGAAACTGGTAGGGACACCGGGGCTCTATGTCCCGCAGGATAAGATAGAATCTGTGTATGAAGCGCTCATCCTCGGCATAAGAGACTATATGAGAAAATGTGGTTTCTCAAAGACCGTTGTCGGCCTCTCGGGCGGTATCGATTCAGCCCTCACCTGCATCCTTGCAAAGGAAGCATGCGGCAAAAAGAATGTGCTGGGCATTTCCATGCCATCACCCTACTCCTCGCCTGGCAGCATAGAGGACTCACGAAAGCTCGCAGGAACCCTTGGCATTCAATTCGAAACCATTCCTATCACCGAAATCTATCATTCCTACCTTGAGACCCTCGGAGAATTCTTTGAGGAGGGGATGGATGTGACCGAAGAAAACATACAGGCAAGAATCAGAGGCAATATCCTCATGGCTTTCTCCAATAAATTCGGGTACCTCGTTCTCTCCACCGGGAATAAGAGCGAACTTGCCGTCGGGTACTGCACCCTCTATGGGGACATGAGCGGCGGGTTAGCCGTCATCTCAGATGTGCCCAAGACGATGGTGTATGAACTTGCGCATTACATTAACAGGAAAGGGGAGGTCATTCCGAAAGAGATTCTTGAAAAGCCTCCCTCGGCAGAATTGCGTCCCAATCAGACAGACCAGGACACACTTCCCCCCTATCCACTCCTCGACCAGATACTCCATTATTACATAGAGGAGGGGTGCTCCCAGGAAGAAATTGTGTCCCGTGTGGGCAGTCCTGACATTGTGCACTGGGTGATAGGAGCAGTGGACAGGAATGAATATAAGAGGCGACAGGCCGCACCCGGCTTGAAGGTGACCACCAAAGCCTTCGGTGTAGGGAGGAGGATGCCGATTGCGGCAAAAGTATAGCATAAATGCAGACAATCGTCTCACACCTCATGCCGGCTTCAGCCCTTACTCCTCCGATGAAATGAAAATTTTGATTTCTCTTGGAGTGTAGGTCAGTTGCGTCAATCGTAGACATCCACCAAAAGATTTATAACACCGTAAAGTGAGCTATCTTTGGCGATAGTCATTATTTTGAATCTACCGCCAATAAATACTGCAATGATATCCTTGAGGTTGCGAGAATACTATGAGATGGTACAATGGCACGAACACATTTGTCATCTGTAAAGAAGGATAGTGCTTATTGGGAGAGTTTTGATTCTACAAGGATTGGTTGAGTCTTGGAGAGGTTGTCACCCATGATAAATGAGCTATTATTCTTCTTTGCATTTCTTTTTGTCACAATACTATGTTCGGTCCCTCTTGGCAGATACATGTCAAAGGCGTTCAGGGGTGAGAAGACATTTATGACTCCTCTCGTCAAGCCTCTGGAAATCTTTGTTTATCGCGTCTGTTCCATAGACGAAAATGAGGAGATGTCATGGAAGGGGTATGCGCGTGCTTTGGTGATATTCAATCTCCTTGGAGTGGTGTTCCTCTTTCTGCTTCAACTGGCCCAGGGGATGTTGCCGCTCAATCCCAATAATACTCCCGCGGTGAGATGGGATACCGCACTCAATACTGCAATCTCCTTTGTGACGAACACGAATTGGCAGTCTTATGCCGGCGAAACCACCATGAGCCATCTCACACAGATGCTCGGGATGACCCTGCAAAACTTCCTCTCGGCTGCGGTGGGCATTGCCGCTCTACTTGCGTTAATAAGGGGATTTACACGCAAAAATGTGAATGCAATTGGGAACTTCTGGGTCGATGCGACAAGATCGCTTCTGTACATCTTACTGCCTCTCTCTGTGATATTTGCACTCGCCTTCGTCTCACAGGGTGTTGTCCAGACTCTCGGTCCCTATGTCACTGCCCGTACACTGGAGGACGTGACTCAGACCATCGCCGTCGGTCCTGTTGCATCACAGGAGTCAATAAAGATGCTCGGTTCGAATGGAGGGGGATTCTTCAATGCGAATTCTGCGCATCCTTTTGAAAATCCGAATGACGTGACGAATATTGCGGAGACCCTCGCAATCCTTCTTTTACCCATGTCACTTGTCTTTGCCTTTGGACACATGGTGGGGAACGTAAAGCAAGGACGGGCGATTTTTTCAGCCATGATGATACTCTTCCTTGTGGGACTCGGGGTTGCACTATGGGCCGAAAGCGAGCCAAACCCCCTGATATCAAACCTTGGTGTTTCTGGAGGGAATATAGAAGGCAAAGAAATGAGGGTTGGAGTTGCAAAGTCAGTCCTCTGGGGGGTAGCTACCACGGCTGTGGCAAACGGTGGTGTAAATTCAATGCATGACAGCGTCATGCCACTCACGGGACTCGTGTATATATTCAATATGGGCATAGGAGAGGTAATATTCGGTGGTGTCGGCGTCGGACTCATCGGAATGCTTTTCTATGTCATCATGACCATGTTTATCGCAGGGCTCATGATAGGCAGAACACCAGAGTACCTCGGCAAGAAATTGGGACCATATGAGATGATATGGGCAAGCATTGCAGTTTTGTTGCCTCCTGCTGCAATCCTCATTTTCTCGGGTATCGCCATATCGTTTCCTGAGGGGTTGTCGAGCCTTAATAATCCATCCTCGCATGGTCTCTCTGAAATAATTTATGCATATGCGTCAGCTGTCGGGAACAACGGCTCGGCATTTGCCGGTCTGAATGCGAATACGATATTCTATAACCTGACGACAGGCTTCGCAATGCTTGTAGGAAGATTTTCCACAATACTGCCTGCACTTGCAATCGCTGGTGCGTTAGCCAAGAAAGGGACGGTTTTGGCGGATGCCGCCACATTCCCAAGCACCAATACGCTTTTTATCATTTTACTGGTGAGCGTCGTGATAATCGTGGGAGCCTTAACATTCTTCCCCGTTTTTTCCCTTGGACCCATACTCGAACACCTGCTCCTACATGGAGGCTAATGCATGAAAGAGAAATCCCAGAGCGTTTTTGAGCCGAGAACCATGCTGGAGGCACTCGAAGGATCATTCATCAGGCTCAACCCCATAACACTTCTGAGAAATCCCGTCATGCTCATAGTAGAAATTGGAGCCATCATTACGACACTCATCGCGATAGGCAATATAATTGTGGGGCAACCCTTTTCCTTCAACCTTCAGATAAGCGCATGGCTTTTCTTCACCGTCATCTTTGCCAATTTTGCGGAATCGCTTGCTGAGATACGAGGAAAGGCGAGGGCTGAATCACTCAAGCACACGAGGAATGAAACGTATGCAAGAAAAATAAAGAAAAATGAAAGAATGGAGAAGGTTTCGGCACTTGCCCTCCGCAAGAGAGACATCATTTTGGTTAAGGAAGGCGAGGTTATTCCGACAGATGGTGATATACTCGAAGGGACGGCTCTCGTCGATGAATCGGCAATCACTGGCGAATCGGCTCCTGTCATACGGGAATCGGGGGGTGACAGGAGGGGCGTCATCGGCGGGACACGACTGCTCTCGGGAACGATCAAAGTGATGGTCACCGTAGACCCCGGGGAAACATTCCTTGACAGCATGATAAACATGGTTGAAAGTGCCAAGAGACAGAAAACACCCAATGAGATTGCCCTCGAGATTCTTCTCGTAGGGCTCACCATACTCTTCATAGTAGTAGTGATTGCATTTCAGACATTTTCACATTTTATGGGGATGGATATTTCGATTCCAATTCTCATATCTCTTCTGGTGTGTCTCATACCCACAACGATTGGAGGTTTGCTGCCTGCCATAGGCATTGCGGGGATGGACAGGCTCCTGCAACACAATGTCATTGCCTTGAGCGGGAGGGCTGTTGAGGCGGCTGGAGATGTTTCTGTGGTTCTTCTCGACAAGACAGGGACGATTACGTTGGGGAGCAGGAAGGCAACGGAATTTATACCAGTCAGTCAAATACTACTCAAAGACCTCATCGAGGCTTCCCTCATGTCTTCCCTCGCCGATGACACGCCGGAAGGGAGAAGCATTGTCACCTTTGCAAAGAATGAGTTGGGTGTGCGCGGAAGAGACATTAGAGCACCTGAAGGTTCACAATTCATACCCTTCACCCCTGAAACACGCATGAGCGGAATAGACTTCGGGGAAACGAAAATTCGAAAAGGCGCCCTGGATTCAATAGAGGAATTCGTCACTCACAATGGCATACTCATATCCGCTGGCGTGAAGGAGACAGTGAAAGACATCGCGAAGAATGGGGACACACCTCTCGTCGTTGCAGACCGCAATGGCATCCTTGGATTCATACGATTGAAGGATGTTCTGAAAGAAGGTATAAAAAATCGCCTAGCGCAATTACGCAGAATGGGCATAAAATCGGTGATGATTACAGGTGATAATCCCTTCACAGCCTCATCCATCGCCGCAGAAGCCGGAGTGGATGATTTCATAGCTGAGGCGAAACCCGAAACCAAGCTTTTGATGATACGTAAGTACCAGAGCGGGGAACCGCAACATCTTGTGGCGATGATAGGGGATGGGACAAACGATGCACCCGCACTCGCCCAGGCAGACGTTGCGGTCGCCATGAGTGCGGGCACCTCCGCGGCACGGGAAGCAGCCAATATGATTGACCTCGACTCTTCACCGGCAAAATTATTGGATATAGTAGAGATTGGCAAAGAAATTCTCATCACGAGAGGCGCACTGACGACTTTCAGCGTGGCAAACGACGTTTCCAAGTATTTTGCCATTCTTCCCGCCATCTTTGCAGTTGCGTATCCGCAGCTTGATGTATTAAACATAATGCAGCTTTCAACGCCAGGACATGCTGTTCTGTCTGCAGTCATTTTCAATGCCATAATAATCCCTCTCCTTATTCCCCTCGCGCTTCGGGGGGTAAAATATAAACCCACCTCGTCTGTCTCACGGTTGCTGGCGTTAAACATACTCATTTATGGCGTGGGGGGGTTACTCCTGCCTTTCATTGGCATCAAACTCATAGATATCATACTGTCCCTTATGGGGGCGATCTAATGAAAGAAATAAGGAATGCGATTCTTTTTTTAGGAGTGTTTACAATACTTTTCGGACTTCTATATCCTCTTACCATAACGATAGTATCGCAGGTCGTGTTCCCTGAAGAGGCAAATGGCAGTTTACTCATGATGAATGAAAAGGTAGTAGGCTCCAGACTCATAGGTCAGAGATTCACGAGCCCTCAATACTTCCATGGGAGACCATCGGCAATCGATTATGTGGGGAGCGTATCTGGTGGAACCAATTTCGGACCTACAAATGAACGATTCCTGAAAGGGGTAAGGGAGACAATCGAACAGATAAGGAGAGAAAATGAATTGTCCTCCAAGGTGAAAATTCCGTCAGACATGGTTCTCGCCTCTGCCAGCGGATTGGATCCATACATCAGCGTCGAAGCGGCACTTCTCCAAGTGCCACGCATCGCGAGGGTGAGGGGGTTAGACGAGTCTATACTTAGGGGACTCATTGAGAAGCACCAAAAAAAGATACTCTTTGAAAATGCTTATATTGTGAATGTGTTAGAGCTTAACATGGCTCTCGATGGAATGGGGGCGAATGTCAATGGAATTCAAGAGGCCTGATCCCGACCAGCTCATGCAATTGATAAAGGAAGAGGAAGGCAGAAAGGAACGAAAAAGGGGTTATTTCAAGATTTTCCTCGGTTACATCGCAGGCGTGGGTAAAACGTACAGGATGCTTTCCAAAGCCCGTCTCTTAAAGGAGAAGGGAGAGGATGTTGTCGCAGGGTTAGTGGAAACACACGGAAGAAAAGAAACCGAAGAACTCCTCAAAGGGTTAGAAGTACTTCCGAGGAAGGAAATAGAATACGGCGGAATCCTTCTGGGAGAGCTCAATCTTGACAGAGTTCTGGAAAGAAAACCCAAATTTGTTCTCGTCGATGAGCTTGCCCACACCAATGCACCGGGTTCACGCCATGCCAAACGCTATGAGGATGTGGAGGAGCTTCTCGATGCGGGAATAAATGTCTACGCCACAATGAACATACAGCACATAGAGAGCATGAAGGATGTCATCCTCCAGATTACGGACGTTGAAGTCAAGGAGACTGTGCCGGACAGGGAAATCGAGGTTGCAGATAGCATAGAGCTCGTCGATCTGCCGACAGAGGAATTGCTCCAGAGGTTGGAGGAAGGCAAGGTGTACATACCCGAGAAGGCACGACAGGCGATGCTGCAGTTTTTCCGCGAGAGAAACCTCGTGGCGTTGAGGGAACTTGCCCTGCGGTATGCCACACGATGGGTGGAAAACAACATGAGGTACCACCTGAGAAAAGATGGCATACTCGGGCCGTGGGACGCGAGCTCGAAAATCATGGTATGTATCAATACGCGGCAGTCCTCAGAAAATCTCATACGCGTCGCGCACAGACTTGCCGACAATCTCAATGCGGATTGGTCCGCGGTGTATGTCGAACCCTCCTACAAAGTGAAAGTGAAGTCTGAGGAGAAATTGCAGCTCGAAAGGAATTTTACGCTTGCGGAGGAATCAGGTGGCAAGGTCTTCAGATTGGCAGGCGTGAGCATCTCAGCCGAGTTACTCTCATTCGCAAAATCAAAAAACATAACTCTTATTATCACAGGACACCCTCAGAGGTCCCGCATCGAGGAACTCATAGAAGGTTCTGTCGTGTACGAGATTATTCGGGAGGGCAGTCCAATACAGGTTCTCGTTGTTGGGGGAGGTCATGAAGCCGTACAGAAGGATACCATTCCACATATCGATACACAATCTGAGTCACACCGTAAGAAGTATGAATGGAAGCCTCTCATGATAAGTTTTTCAAGCACGATTGTGACGGCTGCCATTTGTCTTATTGCGAAACCGTTCCTTGAGCCGATAAACATCCCCATGCTATTCATCATACCCATCCTTTTTTCCGGATTGGTGGCAGGTAGAAAGGCGGGCATCGTGGCGTCGATAATGTCTGTGGGGCTCTTTGATTTTCTATTCACTCCACCTTACCTCTCCTTCAGCGTTTCCGATTTGCGGTTCATACCGACGTTTCTCATGCTCTTCGTCGTCGGCATAATAACAAGCTTTCTCGCAGACGTGGTGAAAAAGCAGGTTGAAAACACGAGGCAACGTGAGGAGTTCATTGCCTCCCTCTATGATTTCAGCAAGGACCTGTTAATCTCCCAAAGTCTCAATGATTTTCTGCAGAGGAGCACACGTTACATCTCCGGCTTATTCAATTATGGTGTGGTAGTGCTCTTGCCCGATGCCACAAAAAATCTGCAAATCGTTTCACGTGCGGGAGGTGCCGTCCCATTTGACGACAGTGAGGTGGGAGTGGCGAATTGGGTTTTTGAGCATCAGAAACCTGCAGGATACGGCACCGATACGTTATCATCCGGAAAATGGCATTACCTTCCCCTCAGGGTGCATGACTCACGGTTGGGTGTTTTAGCCATAGCTCCCAATGAATCCGGATTGAATAATGAGCAAAAGCACTTGATTGAAGCATTCACGGGTGTCTTCTCTCTTGGCCTGGAAAGTTATGTTAAACCTTCTGGGAAATAGAATTAAGACGCTTTATATGGTCTCTCACCTTCAGACGGTAGGATGCATATTTGCCTTTAGACTGTTAATCTTGTCACTTCCAAATTACCAACATTTTAATCCTTTTACCATCGCCGTCATACCAGTTTCTTTGTATGGTGAAGTTTTTTTTCTTGACTTCGATTAAGCGATTTTCGAAGTCATAGAAATAATACCATTTCTCCAATCCTTTTTCCTTGTGGATTTGATCGGATTCATTCATCATTTTTTAGAAAACCTGCGTAATAGCTTGATTGAAATAACTAATAGACTAACTATTAAAAGAATCAAGAGTAAAGTCATAATTTCTCTACTATACCCTCTTATAAATCTCGTCTCTGCTTCTTTTTCACCAAAAGCATATAGCTTTCCATCTGTGGTGGCAACAAATAATTTTCCATCAGCAATAGCAGGCGTAGATAAAATCTCACTTTCTGTTTTATATTCCCATATTTCTTGACCAGTCTCGGTATTGAAACAATAAATCGTTCCATCTTTTGACCCAACAAATAATTTATGATCTGCGATGACAGGCGAAGGCGCAAAATAACCTTCATTTGTTTTCAAATGACCATACCATACCCTTGTTTTCCATATTTCCTGACCCGATATCATATCTAGTGCATGAAGTATTCCATCTCCAGAAATAACAAAAACTTTGTTATAAGCCAAGGCGGGTGTTGTGTTCATCCATTCACCAATGTCTTTCGACCATATCAGATTTCCAGTTTCTATATCAAGTGAAACTACTTTTTCACGAAATGAAATGAAGAATATCCTATTACTAAATGATGAAAGTGATGATGTTGTGGAAATACTCAGATTGTCATTTTTCCATAAAATGTCTCCACTTTCTAGATTAAAGCAAATTATGCTTCCATCACCTATGATAAGTTTTTGAGTCGTCATTAAAGGAGAAAACGGATAAGAAAATAATGTATTAAATTTCCAGATCTCTTTCTTTTCTTTGATATCCAAAGCAATCAAGAAATTATGTTCACTAATTTCAGGTGGTGGATTCCCATACATTATGAAAGGATTTCCTGTGCCAAATACAACTAGATTTCCAAAAGCACTTGGGTAGGATATTATCTGCTCATGCAATTGTCCTCTAATATCCTTGGAATATCTCCCCCTAACGCTAAATTCCCAAATCTCATTACCTTCCCTCGAATTTAATACTACCATTCCTTTGTTTGTGAGTAAAAACAAATAGTCATCTAAGGTAGCGATTCCTGAATTTAAAGAAGAGACATCTTTTTTCCATTTCTTTATTCCAGTTTTTGCATCAATAGAAAAAATAGTCTCATCACCAATAAAATACACACTACCTTCTTTTACTACAGGTGAGCCATATATCTTAGGAAAATTTCCGAAAAGAGTTCTTAAATTGTAAGTTTGCGATCTGGAATCAAATACCCAAAGTAACTGAATTTGATTTATTGTTGAAGGAGAAAAACCTGTGTGCTGTGGATCATGCATAAACATGAGCCAGTCGTCGTCTGTTTGAGAATCGACAACAGACAGCAGCATTATCCCTAACGCAAGAAGCATGACTCCCCTCATATCATCGTTGATGATTTGAAATACAACCTATATAAGCATTTTGGCGGTTGAAGAACTTTTCAAGGCATCCTCATCTTCAGTACGCGTGGCAGTACGTGCACCTTGACAGGCGTCAGCCCCGCCGTCTCCCCGTCGTTGACGACGTACATGGGGCTCTCCGTCTCAATGAGAATCTCGCGTGCCTGGAGAATTGAGAGCTTGGGGTGTACCAGTCGCTTTCCCGAATAGGTCTGGGGAAGGAGTCTTACGGCATCCAGCTTGGAGATGTCCTCGGCGAGGAACACGTCGAGAATTCCATCGTCCATCTTCGCATCCGGCACGAGCACCATCCCCCCGCCTGTGAGATGACCGTTAAAGACGTCTGCGATGAAATACTTGCCGCTGAATTCCTTACCATCTACTTTGATTTTCATGGGTTGGTTCTTGTAATTAAAGAGGGTCTCAAAAATGAGGAGGAAGTAGCGCAGCTCGCCCGAGGTGATAAACTTCCCCCTTTGAGACCTCATCGCAGCCTCAGACTCGAACCCGACCGCCAAATTTATGAGAAAGGCTTCTCTTTTTCCCTCCACTTCCGACATACCCACATCGATCATCCTGTCTTTTCCATTCAGGAGGGAATGCACAGACTCGACTGGATCAAAAGGAATCTTTGCCATGACCGCAAAGTCGTTTGCGCGCCCGAAGGGTAAAAACCCGAGTGCGGGGCGCGGGTTGGCTATCGCACCATTTAGGAAGAATCCATTGAGGGTCTCATAGAGCGTCCCGTCTCCCCCGACTGCAACGATGAGCTCGTAGTCATTGAGACTGGAGGAGGCAATCTCCTGTGCGTGGCGACGATACTGTGTGAAGGATACATCGTAATCGGAAAAGAGGTTGGAGACTTCATTCCACTTTTTGAGTGCGCCCCCTCCTCCTGCCACGGGGTTGACAATGAATTTAATCAAGAAATCACCTGTAGGAATCCACCGCGAAGACTCCCTTTATGTCGAGGCGCAACAGGTTCTCCTGGACGTAATACTTGCCCGTTTCTATCTCATACTCGTGCATCATGCGGGCAATCTCCTCCCTTATCTTTGCGGTAATCTCTGTGAGCTTTTCATAGTCATTCTCGTAACCCGCATACCTCTGCGAAAAATCGATGGGGTTTCCGAAACAGACGGCGCATGACTTGAAGAACTTGGGTATATATTGGTGCTTGGAGAGAATCTCCGCCGTGCCCACGAGGGCGATTGGTATGACGGGTGCACCGGACATCAACGCTATGCGAGCCACACCGGTGTGGAACCGTAAGAACCTGCCATCGAGTGAACGTGTCCCCTCGGGTGCGATGAAGAAGACCTCTCCCGCCTTGAGGTACCCCACCGCCCTCTCCACGGCTTCCACGTCGTGCTCCCCACGCCTCACCGGTATGGACTGCACGCTCTTCATGATGTAACCGATGACGGGATACTCTAAAATCTCACTCTTGCCGAAGAAGTGGATGTGGCGATGGACATTGAACCCCACCGCCATGAAGTCTATATTGCTCCTGTGGTTGGCGGCAAGGATGTACGATCCTGTCGGGGCGAGGTTCTCTTTCCCCTCGACTTTGATCTGGAAAAGAAAGCGAATCAGTGGTCCAAAGGTATAATAGATGAGCCAGTATAGCCACATGGGACACCTGTCAAGGGGCAGCCATATAAATATTGTGGTAGTCGGTATCGATTAAGATCGCTCGGATCAAGAGAAAAGGGGGAGAGAAATCTACAATTTTGGTCGCAGGTCGACGAGCCGCCTCTCCTTCAGTTCCGTGTCCACGCCGAGCCGCTCCACGAGTTCCTGGAGTGGGAGGAATATTATCTCATTGGGCGTGACCTCCATCTCCTTGAGAAGCAAGGCAGAAATTTCTTTTTCCACGTCATGTGTCCCTTTCTGTGGAGTCACATACACAATGATTTCATCCGTCTCGAAGGGATCATTGTTCTTCTTTCTTATTTCCACCTGCCACTCGACTATGGATTTGCAGCCGGAGAGCGTGGGGTAGAAGGCGTTGAGGTTGACGAGCGTCCCCTTTATCTTTGAGAGATTGAACTCCTTGAAGTCAGAGGTTCTGTGGATGGTCCCGCCTATGCGCGGTACGGTCCTGCCGCACTCGCATGTATCATACAGCATTCCCTCGCGGGTGACATCCCCCGTCCTGTACCGGAGGACGACTGAACCCCTCCAGTCGAGGGCGGTGTACACGACCTCCCCTTCTTCACCCTCGCCCACGCGCTCGCCCGTCTTTGGATCTATGGTCTCGATGAACTCCAAATCAGGATAGGTGTGGTAGCCTGAATCATCCCTGCACTCCACCCAACCGCACTTGGTCTCAGTGGAGGCGTAGGTGGAGAGCAGTTTCACATCAGACGCCCCCATGCTCTTGAGGAATTCATGTACCTTTTCCTTGAAGCCTGGCGCGACCCTCTCCCCCCCGAAGACGACTATTTTCACAGACGAGAAATCTCTCTTCTGCTCAGATGCTTCTCTGAATAAATGGTAACCGTAGCCGGGGATGGCAACGACGAAATTTGCCTTCATGCGCTCTATGGCGCGGATGATGTTGGGGGTGCCCATGATTTTCCCTCCACCGGTATGCAACCCCGTAATCATCATCTTCATGGCGGCGTGGTAGGCGAGCCAGAATGCCATATGGGGCGCATAGGGGAAGGCGCTTACGCCGATATAATCGGGGTTGACGTCGATGACGTCGAAGAGCCTGGATGCACCCTCTTTGAACAGGTCCATGTCGTAGGAGGTGTAGAGGAATGGGGTGGGGAGTGCCGTCCTTCCTGTCGTGAAATGCATATGGACAGGTTTATATTCATATACCACATCATGTCTTGCCGCATCCTTTCCTCTCAACAACCCCTTCAGAAGCATTTTAAAAAGCTTCGTTTTTGGTGCATATTTCTTGAGCGAAGTCTCGTCTGGTTGCAGAACGAAGTCGGTGTATTTCCTCGGGTCATCGGCAGTGGGGGCAATGTCACCCTTGGAGGTGAAGGGGATTTTTTGGAGGTCATCTGTGGTTTTAATGTCATACACATCGATACCCTTGGCACGGAAGAGGCGTTTGTAGTAAGGGTGGTACGGGAAAATCTGATAGCGGAGAAACGCGCGGAGTTTTCTGTTTTGCAGTTCTTCATACTCTCGTCTGGGCATGTGGGAGAGCGTTTTCCAGTTCATGAATTCCTGCATTTGGGGAAAATAAAAAGGTTTGGGTTATCTAAAATCCCCCGGTCGCAAAGACGCCACGCACATCGAGATCCACCAAATTCCTCTGGACGAGGTATGCCCTCTTCTCCTTCTCATATCTCTCATGCATCCGGGTAATGGAATCCCGCACTTTCTCCGTAATCTCTGTGGCACTCTCCCTGTCTTCTCTCCCCCCATATTGTTCCACGCGAATAGTCTCACCGATGTATATCATGACCTTGACGAAGTTGGGGAAGAGTTTCCCTTTTTTTAAGACCTCGTATGACTCCGCGATGTAGAGAGGCACAATCGGTTTGCCTGTTACGAGGGCGATGCGGGCGGCACCCGTATGAAACCTGCCAAGCTCTGCATTGGGCTGACGCGTTCCCTCGGGGGCTATGCCGAAGATGTATCCCTCTCGCACCGCCTGGATGGCATCCTCGATGGCGCGCGTATCACTCTTCCCGCGTTTCACATACACCGCCTTGAAGAATGAGAAGACTGCTCGGGTGACCAGGTTATCATAAAGCTCTGCCTTCGCCATGCCCCGTATAGGTTTTCTTAAACCTATCGCCGCGTAGGGGATGAATAAGAAGTCGAGAGTTCCAAAATGGTTGGCTGCGAGGAGGAAATTCTCGTTTCTGGGAAGATTTTCTTCGCCAAACAGCCTTATGCGAAACATGAATTTTATTGCCGGGCGGAGAGTGTAGTAAATTACCCACCATACAACTTTGAGTAATTTTGCATGAATTCCTGCAAGCACAGCCTCCCTCATATAGTCTGTTTTTAAGGGTTGCGGAATGCGAGCAAATATTTAAATATGATAGGATTCAATATGTTCCATGCATTCAAAGAAATTCCATGTCTTTTTCTTTTTTATCATTCTTCTCTCAGGCTGCATAAGCCAGGGTCCCACAGAGGAAGAAAAGTTTGCCCAGGACAACAATCTTTCAGAGAAGGCAAAAGAAGCGTTGATAACCTATGACAATGACGATAAAATCTCGGCACAGGAAGAGACGTTTGTCAGCTACATGAAAAATCTTCCTAATACCCAGCAGGATGCTTTTATCTCAGCCCTCATTTCTTCTTCAGATGACGTACTTACAGACAGTGATATAGCAAAAATTGGAGCTGTTGTTATCTACAAGGACAGACCTTTCTTTGATGAACTTTTAGAGAATGCCTCGAAAGACCCTACTCTTCTCGATTCCGAAAACCTTACGCCTTTGATAGAGGCTGACAAATATGATTCCAAGATAGCCGAGGAAATGGCAAAGTCAGGATTCAAATCCACTGCAGAATATAAAGAAGCCATAGCGGCTGGATTAAAGCCTGTCACGGCTTTCTCTCTATCAGGCAAGCTCAAGGCTGAAGAGAGGCAAGCAGTTTATGAGAGCCTCAGGCTCTTGGACGATAAATCCCAGATAGAAGCTGCAAGAATCTATGGAGTAACCCTTAATATTGCTGAACTTCAATTCTTATCCCAGACTCCGTATGAAGCAAGAATTGTTCTCCAAGATGGTCTGTCAGAAGCAGAGAAAGAATACATACAGCTAGCAGGCAAGTTTGAGTTTTCGAAATATCTTCTTAGAGGAGCTTTGAAAGACGATAACATCATAACAGAGAAAGACATAACAGAACTGAAATGGTTTGAAGTAGAGTATCCAAAGATGGGCTCTGCAATGAAGAGCTATTTTGAATTGAATTTACATCCAGAAATTGGTGCCGTCGAATATGTAGGATTCACCGAAGGAGTCGTCCATGACCCTAGAGTTATTTCAACCGCGCCGGAAGAAGTAAAATATATTATCGGACCTGGAAAAAAGATTGTCATTCATATCGTTAATCCTGGAGATTATATTGATAAAGGAATCCGCTATTTATTCATATTTGACGTGGGTATCCCAAGTACAACTCCACCTCGACCAAACAAATATCTGTTTTCCAATCCAGCTTATTCAGAGATTTGGTTCTTTGATAATCCTTTGATTGCCATTGATGGAATTGATCATACAATAACAAGTATTGATGGAAAATGGTATATCATAGAAAAAAATGAAAAAGATATTCTATATTATTTAAACCCATATTTATATTATTATTATAAGAATCAAAAAATCGATATTGGATACAAAACTTTGATTGAAATACCAAGAGATGGATATAAAATAGCTCAGATGCTCCCTGAATTCAAATATAGATTTAAATTCCCTGACATGATAATATGGATTTTTGAAAATGGACAACTCTATGATTCCAGATTGGATACTTATTACAGGTACAATGATAAGAATATTTTATTTGATATTTATCGAAGTAATCCAAAAGATGGTCCCCTAAATTGTGGAGGTTGGATAGGTTGTAGTAGGATATATAGCAAGAATGGACACCCCTTATTTGGCACTTCTGACACTTCAAGCATGCCCGATGCAAAAATTCTCGATCTTTTTGTCGAAAAAGCATTACCTTGGCTAAGTATTTTGAAGAAAAAGTATAATCCAATTTAGACCCGCTTTTTTATTATTGGCGCTCGACTCTCTTACCCTACCCGCTTACTTTTTTTACCCTCTATCTCTTATATCCAATCTTCCTCAGAAACTCTTTCCTTTCATTTATCTTTTCATCATCTTCTATCTTGTCTGAGGCAGCACCGTCTATGACGCCCATGATGCCTCGTCCCTGCGAGGTCTCGGCAACAATGACCTGCAGGGGATTGGCGGTCGCGGCGATTATGTGGCAAACCTCGCTCACTTCCTTTATGCGATTGAGGACGTTGACAGGGAAACAATCCGAAAGAAATATGATGAAGGTGTGCCCTGCCTTTATCATCGCCATGTTTTTCTGGGCGAGTGCGATGAGTTCTGCATCAGTGCCATCCCATCGTATGAGACAATCCCCCGACGCCTCACAGAATGCGACGCCGAACTTTGCGCCTGGCACCGAGGTCGCGAGTGCCTCGTACACATCCTCCACCGTTTTTATGAAGTGCGTCTGACCCAAAATGAGATTCAAACCCAAGGGATTCTCAATCTCGACAACAGTGAGCTTCGCGTCAACCATTATACCACCATGCCTACTGGAAAAACTGGCTTTTATATCTTGTCCTAATTCTCGGCAAAACCGAAAACCTTTTTAAGGCACTTCTAGAAATGAACTGAAATTAACCTAAATTGAGGTGATTTTATGGCTCAAATAAGAGAAGGAGAAATCATGAAAGAGGGCACCCAGCGCTTCATGGCGCGGGATGCCCAGAGGATGAACATACTCGCAGGCAGGCTCGTTGCTGAGACCGTCCGTACCACATTAGGACCGCGTGGCATGGACAAGATGCTTGTGGACTCAATGGGAGACGTCGTCATAACGAACGACGGGCACGTCATCCTCAAGGAGATGGACATAGCACATCCCGCGGCGAAGATGATAGTGGAGGTTTCCAAGACCCAGGAAGACGAAGTGGGAGATGGGACGACCACGGCAGCTATTCTCACGGGTGAGTTTCTGGCGAAGGCGGAAGAACTGCTCGACCAAAAGATTCACTCCTCGGTCATCACACGGGGCTACAGCATGGCGTCAGAGCAGGCAAGAAAGATACTTCACGAGATAGCCATAGACAAGAACGATGACGAGACCATAAGAAAGGTTGTCATGACGACTCTGACGGGAAAAGGAGCGGAGGCGGGCAAGAAATATCTCGCGGACCTTGCGCTCAAAGCGGTGCGCAGCGTTGCCCCCGATGGCGTGATAGACAGGGACGACATAAAACTTGAAAAAAAGCAGGGCGGCTCGCTTGAGGACTCTCGCCTCATCAAAGGCGTGACGATTGACAAGGAGGTCGAGCACAATGCGATGCCCAAGTCGGCAGCGAATGCGAAAATCGCACTCCTCGATGTGAAGCTGGAGATTGAAAAGACGGAGACGTCAGCCGAGATACGGATTTCATCTCCGGAGCAGATGCAGGCATTCATGGATCAGGAAGAAAAGCTTCTCCGTGAAATGGCAGACAAGGTTGCCGCCTCGGGCGCAACCGTCCTATTCACACAGAAGGGCATGGACGATCTCGTTGCCCACTACCTCGCCAAGAAAAAGATACTCGCTGCCAAGAATCTCAAAAAGTCAGACATGGATTTGCTCGCCAAAGCAACGGGCGCAAAAGTCGTGTCCAATGTGAACGAGCTCAAAGCAGGAGACCTCGGGTTTGCGGGCTCTGTGAAGGAAGAGAAGTTTGGCAAGGACAAGCTCATCATCGTCGAGGACTGCAAGAACCCCAAGGCGGTGACCGTTCTTCTTCGCGGCGGCACAAAGGATGTCGTTGAAGATCTGGAACGGGCGATGCACGATGCGGTGAGCGTAGCTGCCATCACGGTGGAGACAGGGAAGATTGTTGCCGGCGGCGGAGCCACAGAGGTGGAAGTTTCACGCAGGCTGAAAGAGTTTGCAGACACGGTGAAGGGACGCGAGCAGCTTGCGGTGCGTGCATTCGCCGAGAGTCTCGAGGTAATCCCGCGCACGCTTGCAGACAACGCAGGGCTTGATCCGATTGACATTCTCGTCAAACTTCGCGAGAAGCATTCCAAGGAGGGAGCGACTTTCGGGTTAGACGTGTTCAAAGGCACGGTAATTGACATGATGAAGGAAGGTGTCGTGGAGCCTTTGAAGCTCAAGGAGCAGGCCATAAAGTCTGCCTCGGAATGCGCCATAATGATACTTCGCATAGACGATGTCATCGCAGCCACCAGGCTTGAAAAACCAGAGATGCCCGAAGGAATGCCACCGGGAGGCATGGGTGGAATGGGAGGCATGGGTGGCATGCCACCTATGTAATTTTTTCTTTTTTTTACTATTTATCTTATTTTTTTTCTGACATGCTGGAAGGCTTTTATGCTTTTTAGTTCCTACTATGAAGTGTGGTAGACATGGGTAATTTCAAATTGAAGCATCTTTTTACTATCAACATCTTTCTTGCCATCTTTTTCGGGATAACATGCGCCTTCTTCCCCGGCATTATGTTTCGGCTCTATCGCATGACGCCCAACCCCGATGTCGTGTGGGTGACACGACTCGTGGGGGGTTCTATACTGGGATTCGCCACACTCATGTTCTTCGGTAGAAAGAGCGCATCATCAGAGACTCGCAGAGCCATAGCCTATGCACTGCTTGTTCAGGATGTGATTAGCTTTCTGGCTTCCATGGAATTCGTGATTTCCAGACACGCTGCATCCATCGTGGATTGGTCTAGTCCCATCCTGTATCTTCTGCTCGCACTCGGGTATGCATACTTCCTGTGGATAAACCCAAGTGATAGTTGAGTGAAGAAAGAATTTCTTCTTCCTACCTTCAAAACTCTTTTTTTGTGAATCTTTTAAGGAATATGGAAATGACGCCTCTTTTTGTGGAGAGGGGTGGTCTCTCTATCTTTTTGTATGTTTCGTGATGCACCATTTTCTCGAGAGGAATGCGGGAGGGAGGATGCGGGTTCCCTGCAGGATAACCGAGTGTTATGAGTCCCAGTATTCTTTTTTCCTTGGGCACTCCCAGGACTTCTTTCGTATTCCCCTCCTCAAACCCACCGATGAAGCATGTTCCGAGACCCAGAGAGTGTGCTTCAAGCATCATGTTTTGAGCAGCGAGTGAACAGTCAACAACCCACCATTTGTGCTGGGGGTTGCCGACTATGACGATGAGAACCTGGCATCTCTCCACATGTTTCCACTTGTAGCCATAGTACCGCGCATGCTCTGCGACCCTTTTTCTCATCTCTTCATTCCGTATGACGATGAATTCCCATGGTTGAAGATTCACCGCGGAAGGTGCAAACCTCCCCGCCTCCAGAATACGTGAGAGTGTATGCTGCTCCACTGATTTGTCTTTATACCTTCTCACGCTTCGCCGGGTTTTTATCAAATCGAGGATGTCCATGATATTTCCTCTTACGGATTTTTTAATTGTTCGTATCTCTCTTTCGTCTGGCGATTCTCTGTCATCCATCGTACCGAATAATCCACCAGGTCACGCTGCAGGAAGAGCATCGCGTCCGCACATGCTACTTTTCCCCGCCGCACCTTTCTCGTGTCCCTCTCGAATTCCGAGCCGATAGTCACGAAGTCTGAATCGTCGATTTCAATATCCTTTATCTTGACCCATTGCCGTTTTTCTTCTATGAGTAGTGGCGCCCCGTTCTCAACGACCCGACCGTGCGGAGACACCCTGTACTCTGCGAGATGCAAGGATGTATTGCACTCGTGCCCGACACCGAGCATGAGCACCCAGCCTGCGAAATCGTACACTCTGGCGAGTGGCGATTGTTCGCCCAAGCCAAAGTCGAGGGAATGTTCTTCCGTAACCTTTCTCGCCTGCGCACCCCATGCTGAAAATGAGACATGAGGGTGCGCGCTTCGCAGGACGCCTCTCTGTTTTCGAAACGTTTCGGGGATTATCCCCATTTTTCTCGTGGGTGTGAGGTATGGGTCATAGGGAGGCATCGTGTCCCGGATGGTGTCTTTCCATGACTCGGGCACAGGTGGATTTTTCCAATCCCGCGGGTCTGTGAGATCTCCTGAGTGAGTCGGCATGACAAGTGTTCCCTCGACTCCCAAGGTTTCTTCGAGTGCCAGGATGACCGTCACCGCTCCCCCGCAGACCCATCCTAGCGAACTCAGCGAAGAACGAAGGAGGACGACCATGCCTTTCCTGATTCCCAGACTCTCGAAGTCTTTGCGTAATGAATAGTGTGTCGCAGGCATTCCCTGAGTGAGTTCAACGGCGTCTTGTTCTCCCATGGATTACACTCTATTTCCTCTTCTTCAATTCCTCTATGAGTACTGGCACCACTTTAAAAAGGTCATCGACGATGCCGTAGTCTGATATGGCGAATATGGGAGCATCCGGGTCTTTGTTGATGGAGACGATGGTACCCGATGACTTCATACCAACCTGGTGCTGAATCGCACCCGATATGCCTATGGCAAAATACAGCTTCGGAGCGATGATTTTTCCCGTCTGCCCCACCTCATACTCTGCGTCTATGAATCCCGAATCAGAGGCTGCCCGGGAGGAACCGACCGCCGCGCCTAAAAGGTCCGCAAGCTCATAACATATCTGGAAATTTTCGCGCGACTTGAATCCTCTCCCCCCCGATACGACGATGTCTGCCTCGGTGAGGTCCGGTCTCTTCTGTTCCTCTTTTTTTGTTTCGAGCACCTTTATTTTGGGAGTTATCTGTGGCAATCCGAGAGTCTCCTTCCCGAAAGAAGAGGACTTTTTCGCCTCGGGAAAGACCTTCGCCCGTAATGTGCACACCGCGTTTCCCTTCACCCGAGCCTTCGTGATGACCTTCCCCGCATAGATGGGTCGGGTCACGAGCAACCCATCCTTCTCCTCAATCGCCGTGCAGTCAGCCATGAACGCCCAGTCGAGTTGCGTGGCTATCAGGGGTGCGATGTCTTTTCCGAAGAAGGTGTCACCGAGGAATATCAGTCGAGCGTCAGTCTTCCTGGCAACTTCGCATATATGTGCGGAAATGAGTTCATTGGAGCAGTGTGAGACTCCGTCCGTGACAAAGACCTTCGCATATGAGGAGAGCTCTTCTGCGAGAGGCGATAGCCCATTCCCAATCGCAAGGACGCACACGTCCTGTCCGAGAGATCGTGCGAGGCCGATGGCTTCAAGCGTTATTTTTTTTAACTTGTCTCCGAATTCTGAAACGACGAGTATCACTATATCACCTTTGCCTCCTGTTCGAGGAGTAGCATGAGTTGTACGATTTCCTCTTCAGGCGTCCCCGAGATATACTTGCATGACTTTTTTTTCTCCTCGGGCTGGGTGAACTCAACGTATTCGTATTTTGCAGCCTCATGTCCCACGGCTCCCTCGACGATATCTTTTCCCCACACAGGCACGCTGCGTTTCTTAGCAAGCATTATGCCTTTGACGGAGGGATACCGAGGTTCGTTCAATCCCACGGATGTCGTGAAGAGGGCAGGGAGTGCGACTTCATGAACTTCATGTCCACCGTCTATCTGCCGGGTCGCACGAAGCATCTCTCCATCCGTCTCCACCTTCACGCATGAAGATACATAGGGGATGCCAAGCACATAGGCGAGTGCGATGCCCGTATGCCCCGTATCGTAGTCGGCACCCTCCCTGCCGCAGATAATGAGGTCATATTCTATCCTCTTGCAGGCAGAGGCGAGTATGCGTGCGGTGCCTAATGTGTCTGAACCCTTGAAGGCGGGATCAGAGAGCAGAATGGCGTCGTCCACACCATATGCGAGACCGTTCTTCACCACTTCTACGTCTTTTTCGGTACCCACGGTGAGGAGCGTTATCTTTCCTCCGAGCTTCTCCTTGATGCGCAACGCCTCCTCAATACCCCACTCGTCGAATGGATTGATGAGAAACTTGAGTCCTTCCTCTACCACCACTCCATCTTTCACATAAATCTTGCTCTCCGTGTCAGGCACGACCTTCATGCATACGATGATATTCATTCTCATTCCTCCATACTTTCAAGCACAACCTCTGCAACGTCTTTGAGCCCCACCTTTTCCACGAGGTCACGGAACTTAATGGCATCGTCAAACATGGCCATGCAGAAGGGACACGCCACTGTGATGAAATCGGGGTTCGTCTGCAGAGAGTCCTCCAGGCGCATGTGGTTGATGCGCCTGCCAATGGTCATGTCCATCCACATATGACCTCCTCCCCCGCCACAGCAGAATGCATTCTCGTGCGACTTTTTCATCTCTTTTTGCCTCAATCCAGAGACTTTCCCCAGAATATTTCTGGGGGGATTGTATATATCGTTGTATCTCCCCAAATAGCAAGGGTCATGGAATGTCGTCGTTTTGTCCATGCCTTTGTTCAGTTTTATTTTACCCTCTTTTATGAGCGATTGTATGAATTCTGTATGGCTTATGACTTCGAAGTTGCCGCCCAACTGCGGATACTCATTTTTGAGCGTATTGTAGCAATGAGGGCAATGGGTCACGATTTTTTTGACGTTATGCTTCTTGAGCGTCTCTATGTTCTCTTGCGCCATCATGGTGAAGAGCATCTCTTCTCCGAGCCTTCGGGCGGAGTCACCCGTGCACTTTTCTTCATCGCCCAGGATGGCAAACCTCACCCCTGCCTTCTTCATTATCCTGGCGAATGCCTGGGCGACCTTGCGGTTGCGCGGATCGTATGCCCCCATGCACCCTACCCAGTAGAGCACATCGAAATCCTTCTCTTGCGCAACCGTCTTCACATCCAACCCCTCTGCCCACTGCGTGCGGGATTCCTGCAATCCCCAGGGGTTACCATAATTCATCATCTTCTGTAAGGCTTTCGAGGCAGCTCCCGTGAGTTTACCGTCAAAGAGAAGAAAGCGGCGCATGTCCACTATTGTGTCAACATGCTCCACAAACACGGGACATGCCTGCATGCACGCCCTGCAGGTGGTGCACGACCACAGTTCGTCATTCTCAATATTCGAATAGAGTTCCTCTCCCCCCTTCAGTTTGTCCGCTATCTTGACGATGAGGTTTTTTGGCGAGAGCGGTTTGTCGGAGAGCTTTGCAGGGCACACCTCATGGCATCTTCCACAGCGCAGACACGCATCCGCACCCATGAGCTGTTTCCATGTGAAGTCGGCGAGGGTCGAGGCGCCGTAGCTCTCCACCTCTTCTATGTTCGGTACGGGGGCGAGCGCACCCTTGGGAGTCTGTGACCTGAAAAAAATGTTTATCGGTGCGATGAATATGTGGGAGAGCTTTGTGAAGGGCATGGCGACTATAAAGGCGAGAATAAGGACGAAGTGAGCAATCCAGAAGGCGAGATGAATCTCCTTCAGCTGCGGCACGGTAAACCCGACCATTGCCTTTCCGATGACCCATCCCACGGGTGACCATATCTCAAACGGTGGGAATCCCGTCGCGACGATGCGAAGCCCTTCGGTCGCAAATCCCGTGGCGGCTATGAAGAAGAGGACCGCGAGCCCGAAGATGTCGTCCCAGCGCGAATCCAATTTCTCGGGTTTCATCACGAATCTGCGCCATGCGGCGAGCAGTATCCCCCCCATGAAGACCAAGCCGAAGAGGTCGAGGAAAAGGGAGAAGTAAAGGTAGAACTTCCCGAAGATGATGTGCAACCCGAGGTCATATTGGAGCGCCACGAAATCCGTGCCTATGAAGAGGATAAGGAACCCTACGAAAATGGAGAGATGCATTATGCCAGGATATGCCTGCTCGGCGATGCGTCTGTGCCCGATGGCGTAGAAGAAGAAGTCCCAGACCCGCCGCTTTACTCTATCAAACCTCACTTCAGGCTTTCCCCTCATCCACCGCGTATATCTCCTATAAAATCCGTAAAAGAATATGACTGCTGCAATACCCATGCTCACATACATCCCAATCTCCACAGATTTAGGAACGTTCCACAGGATTTCGCGCGTGGGTATGGGGAAAGGCTGCATATAATCTACCTTGAGAGGAGTTCACGGGAGATGACGATCCTCTGAATTTCGTTGGTGCCCTCGTATATCTGGAGAAGCTTTGCGTCCCTCATGTATTTCTCCACAGGGAAATCCTTCATGTAACCGTAACCGCCGAATATCTGGACCGCTTCCATGGAAACTTCCATGGCGGTATCAGTGGCAAACGTCTTGGCGATGGAGGATTCATATGTATTGCGCATCTTTTTGTCAGTGAGCCAGGCAGCATACCAGGTCACAAGTCGTGCGGTCTCCACCTTTATTGCCATGTTGGCGAGCTTCCATTGTGTTGCCTGGAAATTGGCGATGGGCTGTCCGAACTGGATTCGTTCTTTGGAATACTTTATCGCCGCCTCTAGGGCTGCCCGCGCAAGACCCACACCCATAGAACCTATGTGTGCGCGCGTCTCATCAAGCGTCATCATGGCTATCTTGAATCCGTCTCCCTCTTTGCCCAGGAGGTACTCTTTGGGTATGCGCACATCCTCGAATATGACCTCGGTGGTATTGGATGCCCTCTGCCCCATCTTGTCCTCGTGCTTTCCTATGGAGACGCCGGGAAGGTCTCGCGGCACGATGAACGCCGATATGCCGCGTACCCCTTTCTCCTTGTCTGTAATGGCAAAGACAGAGTAGAGTGAGGCATACCCTCCATTCGTTATGAAGCACTTTTGACCATTGACGACATACTCGTCCCCGTCCCGCACCGCCTTGGTGCGCATGGCACCCGCATCAGAGCCCGCACCGGGCTCGGTCAGGCAGAAGGCTGCAAGACTCGGGCTGGAGGTCAGCTTTCCGAGGTGTGTCTTCTTTTGCTCCTCGTTGCCTGCGATGAGAATGGGAATCGTGGCAAGGGTATTGGCTGATATTGTGGTGGTCATGCCCGCACATCCCCATGCGAGTTCTTCCGTGATGACGCATGTTTCAAGGGAGGTCAGTCCTCCACCTCCATACGCTTCGGGGATGACCGTGTTCATCAGACCTACTTCGTAGGCTTTCTTGACTATCTCTTTGGGGAACTCACCAGTCTTGTCAAATTCAGGCGCCTTGGGAATCATCTCTTTCTCGGCAAACTTGTGTGCCAAGTCTTTGAGGGCTTTCATCTCTTCGGTCCACTCAAAATCTACCATTTTTTCACCTGGTCCCCCTAAAATGGAGCTTATTTAACCTTTTTGCCTGCT
>Ga0315268_10001225_pt1 | contig 29404 bp, 36 predicted proteins | sample C1_top_MG_FD_204535 | JGI IMG/M metagenome (GOLD analysis project Ga0315268, IMG submission 204535) | Sediment microbial communities from Yellowstone Lake, YNP, Wyoming, USA - C1_top | ecosystem: Environmental > Aquatic > Freshwater > Lake > Sediment | place: USA: Wyoming | collected 2017-08-01
TTGATATGGATGCCGAAAATCCGAATGCCCCGAGTGTGTATGAGAAAATGGGATTCGTGCAAAAGAAAAGAAGTATGAGTTACAGGCGGGAAATCTAGAAGAGTATTTCCGCATCCATTCCTTCAGGCACAACTGAGCGCACCCTTTCTTTGAGTGCGGCTCCATACTCCTCCGAGTGCGCGAGTATCTCACGGTACGCCTCCACCAGCTCAGGGTGAGTTTGTCTGAGCATCTGGATGATGCGACCGAAGACCCTTCCGCGAAAATTGAGCCTGTCGATTAAAACGCTTTCCACACCCGTACTCTGGAATTTTCTCAAGACATCTTCCATCTCTTTTTCCGTATCCGAGAAATAGGGCAGTATGGGTCCGAAGAAGGCATAGGTCCGGATGCCTTTGTCCTTGAGGGTTCGGAGTGCCGAGAAGCGCTGTGAAGGAGGGGGAGCACAGGGTTCAAACATTCGCGCCACGGCGTCGTCTGCCGTGGTGACAGTCATGCCCACTCGGGCTCGCGAGAGTAGATCTGCATCCCTGAGCACGAGTGGAGACTTGGTGAGGATAGAGACCTCGGCACCCTTGCCATCGAGGACGACAAGGCACCCCCTCGTGATTTCATATTTTTTTTCTGAACTCTGGTACGGATCCGTCACCGAGGATAAAAGGATGCTTTTTCCCGCAACCCTTCTCGCTTCCTTTCTCAGAACGTGTGGCATGTTCGTCTTCACGTCCAGAAACTCCCCCCACTCCTCCCTGTGTCCCGAATACCTTTTCATGAAAACAGCATAGCAGTAGACGCATCCATGCTCGCAGCCGGTATATGGATTGAGGACATAATCGACGCCATAGATTCCCGTCTGCGACAGTGCCGATGCACATTTCTTGAATGTAACCTTCAATGGCACCACTCTTCGAGTCTCTTCTGGTAAAGCTCGTCTTCAAGAATGGTGCTGTTCTTGACCCATGTGGGCAGGCGAATGGAGAATTTCTGGGAAATAAATTTGAGAACCCCGCCCATGTCCTCGAACCTGGCGGGAGTTCCTCTCAAAGCTTCCCTCACGCTCTCCCGAACATTCCACACCCCCACAGGCATGATGTAGTCCGGATGAGATTCCCGAAGCACAAGCACGCAGGCCTGCTTGCCGACATCCAAAAGGTGTTCAGAAACAGCGAGACGTGCGGCATAATAGCATCCCCCCATGCCCGCATAGGTCGTTCTCCCTTTGAACCCCTCATAATCCCCAAGCATGAAAATGTCATTTGAGATAGGGTTCCAAAAGGTTCCGGGATACCAAGCCTCAATGGCCTCATACCTGAATCCCTCCGGAATGAGGATAACGAGGAACCTGTTGTCAAGATGTGTCGTCTCATAGACGAGGTGCTCATCGAGCACAGGCATCCTCTTTATCTTTTCCATAAGGGAGAGTGAGACGATGCTGTCTGTGGCTGTGATGCTCCAGCGCGTGGGCACGAGCTTTCTCCTGTTTTTCAGGCCGAAGAGCCCCACACTCAATGCTTTTTGTATCGTCGAGACCGGCACATCATTCTCGTGGAGAGAACAGAGAGCCTCCGCGGCTTTGAGGTCTGTGTCATAGGCTGCCTTTTCTATTTTCTTATTGGTGGAGCCAGGCGATATCTTCAATGTCTCAATCTCGCCGGAGGGTCCCATGGGTTGCACCTCCGAGTCGAGGAGGATTCTCTTGGAGGGCTTGCGGACAAGCTTCATTTCTATGTCCACAGGGTCTCGGGAGAGTACCGCCTCCTGCATCTCCGATACAATCCTTTCCCCTGTCTTGTAAACGTCTGTCCTCTTTTTACCCCTCACGAGCTGCATGCGGAACTGTACTATTTCCTCGATTGAGTAATCCATCCAGCCTTCAGGGAAGTCGAGAAGAGAGGTGTCTCCATACAGGGGGGGAACCAGTGGACCCACAAAAATATGGGGGTAGCCCATCCTCCCTATAAAAACAGAGGGAGGCGAGGAGCCGTCTATGTTGCTGTCATGTGGTCTGACGGAAAGTAGAGAATCCAGCTGCACCAGGAGAGGGCAATGGGTCTTACCGCACAGCATCCTGCCACCCTTGCACAGGACGCACACGGAGCCTTTGGATTTTTGTGGGAAAAGGTCAACGGAGGATTGCCTATCCAAAAGGTGGTCTATCCAGGGCATGGATTTCTTGGCAATCCTGACCACTCTGTCCATGGGAAAAAATGGAAGTGAGGATTTAAATGACTTGTGGAAGCACAAGAAAAATAACATGCCTTTGAATCATAATCTTCGAATATATAATCAAAGGCATCTTTGAAATGCTATTTTTTTATAATCCTTATGACTTTCCATATACCCCAGATCAAGAGCAGTATGAGGAGGAGTGGAAACAGATAGCCTGCAAGAATGACCATGCCGCGTATTGTGGCAAGGAATCCCTCTATGGCTGCGTTCCAAGCCTGCTTGAATTTGGACTCATGGACGACGACCTCGGGTTCTGCGAGGTTGACTGTGATGGTTGCGAGGTCCACCCTGTTTTTGAGATAATTGAGTCTTCCCTGCATGCTCTCAATCTCCCCGCGCACACGTGAGAGCTCCCTCTCTATGGCGAGAAGGTCTTCCACCTTTTCCGCTTTTTTGAGTATATCCTGGTATCTCTGTTCCTCGAGTGTGAGATTTGCGATACGGGCTTCAAGATCTATGTATTCTTCCGTTACATCCTGCCCCGAGATGTTCTTGTTCAAAACATCCCCCACCTTTTCCAGGTCGGCAATCGCCGCATCGAAATCCCTCTCCGACACTCTCACAATAACATAACCCGTTTTTCTCCCCACGCCTTCGTTATTCATGAATGAGTCTGAGATATACCCGCCGTAACGCGAAGCGATGGATGATACTTTTTCCACCGCTACCTTGAACTCCTTCACCTCGAGTGATATGGAAGCGGTGAATATCGTTTTTTTCTCAATGCTTTGCGTTTGACCTGTATAACTCTCTGAAGTGGCAGTGGGTGGAGGAGCCGCCTTGCCTCCGGAAAGGATTTTTAAGAGAGCCGGTTCATCTAAGGCGTGCTGTTCAACAATTCTCTGCGTAATATCTCCTGTGGTATATATGGGATATCCAGAGGAGGATTGAGAGACATACCCAACCCATGCGGATGCGAGTATGAAGACAATGAGTGCTCCAACTGCTATCGTTTTCTTTGCTATCATTGAATCACCTGATACCACTTCAAGAAGCACCTATATATAGCTTCTGGTATGATTCAAAATGCATTGAAGTTATCTATTCGGCTTATTCCGGTTCTTTGAGGATAATGACATTCGTCCTCTTGTACTTGTCCTTCTGAATGATGCCTTTCTGTTCCAACTCCGAAAGAATCTTGCTAATCTTTGCCTTGGAGAAGTTGGTCTTCTTTGTGAGAGTGCTCTGTATGAGTTTCCCGCCCTCTTCCTTTATGGCATCAAGAATGATTTTCTCATCCCCCACAAAATAAATTTCGTGAACTCGTGTCTTCTTCTTTCCGGAGAGAAATCCTGCGAGAAAGAATAAGGATGCAAGAACGAGAGCGCCAAATGCCCATAGGTAGGTATTGTTCCCCTCCGAGGCGATCCTCTTGAAATTAACTATGATGAAGACCTCCTCACCCGGGACGAGGTTCTCCTTTTCCCAGCGCAGATGAAGGGAATCTTTTGTGGAGAAAAAGGATGTGGGGTTGGGGTGGATGGGTGCTTCGAATGCTGCAGTAGAGGGGACGGTAACGGTGAGTGAAAAAGACCTCACCTGAACATCGAAACTGAATGTCGGGGAGAATACCCACCTGTTCTCACCCGTTCTTTGCACATATCCCTCCGTATCAAACTCAATGGTGAAGGTATAGGGCACGTTGGGTGTGGGTGTGAGTTCCACTATGAGTGCCTCCCCCTCAGAAGAAAAAGAGAGTGACCCCTGCGCATCGTACACCTGTATATTCTTGAGTGGATAGGCGAAGAGATACACATAGTCTCGTGGCGGGGAAGGTCCTGACAGTGTGATTACTATCTTTTCATGGATGGTATCACCCGAAAGGGTTGAAGAGACGTCGTACTTGTCTATGAGGTACTCTTCCTGTCCTCTCACTCCAAGAAGGAAGGCAACACAGACAGCGACGAGAACCAACTCCTTTGAAAGATGCACACCCCTTTTTATTTCTCACCATTTAAAAACCTTTTCAATGCATCTCTTTCCTTCTGGTGCAGGAGCAGCAGAACGAGGGCATCTTCTTTAACACGGTATCATATGATATGAGTGGCTGGACTTCAAAAGAGAAATTCAATCTCTAATCGTGTGGAAGGATTTCGCATCTTGAGGACGAGATTCCTCTTCACCTCGTATGCGGCCTTGTTGCAGTGAATGGCGGCAGTCCTCTCGCTTATGAAGTTGCTCTTCCTGAATATGATGGTAGTTTTTGATGTGAAGGTAAGGTGTGGATGAACAAACCCTTCCACACAATCCTCTTCCTCCTCCGCCTTCAGCATGACCCTTATGATTTTTCCCCGCGCTTTCTCCATCTCCCCCTTCATGTCGATGAGTCCCATCTCGGATTTCACGGCGAGGATGCAATCTCCGTGCGTGGTCAAGAAATCGTCTTTGGTTATCTCGAGTGTCGTCTTATGAGTGGCGCGCACATTTAGGTGTCCCCAGGCGAAAAACCTCATAACCCTTTTATACTCATATCACTTTTAAACATAGGTGTGTCATTGAGCAAGCAGGAACTCGTGGAGTATCTTGTGAGGTACGGATACATAAAAACTGAGGCAGTCAGGAACGCCTTCCTCGGCGTGCCTAGGGATAATTTTGTCATCGACAAGACTTTCGCCTGGAAGGACACGCCACTGCCCATACCCTGCAACCAGACCATCTCTGCCCCCTCTATGATAGCCATAATGCTTGAGGCTTTGGAACTTGCGAGGGGAGATAGGGTGCTGGAAGTAGGAGCAGGCTCGGGGTACAACGCTGCCTTGATGGCAGAAATAGTGGGACAGGAGAACGTTGTTTCAGTGGAGAGGATTGAGAGGCTCGCCGAGTTCGCCCGTGAAAACCTCATGCGTTGTGGTTATGAAATAGAAATCGTTGTGGGCGATGGCACGAAGGGCTACCCACCGCGTGCTCCCTATGACAAAATAATCGTCACCGCCGCGGCTCCCACAATCCCTCCTCCGCTTGTGGAGCAGACACGGAGTGGTGGATTGATAGCCATACCCGTGGGCTCTCGACATTTTTATCAGGATTTCATGCTCGCCAGAAAAATCGATGAGGGAAGGGTTGAAGAAAGAAATCTGGGAGGATGCGCCTTCGTTCCCCTCGTGGGGGAGTATGGATGGAGGGAGTGAGGGGATACTGCAATGGATGAAATGAAAAAGAGGAATCATGTGGAAAAAATCCAAATGATCGATGGCAAGTATCTGCGATTTCTCCTTGCCAATTACATTCCCGTCACCTTCCTTGGCATCCTCTTCGGGAGTAAGCTGTTTTCCTACAATATAGTCGTCATAGAGGGCGGCGAAAAGGTTTCGACCTCGTTTTGGATTTTCGGGGGTGTCATTCTTATATCGGCTTTCATCCTTCTCTTGATAAAACTCAGGCTCAGCCGCTACCTCTACCTTCTCACGGAATATGGGGGTCTCTTCCTGATGGCGTTCTTCATCTTTTCTTTGTATATGTCTGAAATCATTTCCGTCATCCTCTCGGCTTGTCTTATCGCCCTGCGTCTCACATTCAAGCCTTTCAAGCCGTATGCGGTGATTATCATGGCGTCGGGGGCGGCTTCTCTCCTCGGTTCATCCCTTCATGTCCTGCCCATCATCGTGCTCATGTTGCTTCTCTCCGTATATGACGTGCTCGCGGTGAAAAAAACGCGCCATATGCAAATCATCGCTCAAGACGTCTTTGAGAAACAGGGCTCCCAGATTTTTGTCTCTTCCGATGAGAAGGAAATCTATGTGCTTGGTGCTGCAGACATCATATTCCCCTGCGTGCTTGCGGTCTCCTCCTACCTCCAGTATGATCTTCCCACCGCTGCACTCACCTCTCTTTTTGGACTCATTGGTCTCACTCTCGCCTCTCGTCATACAGAGGCACCCGCCCTGCCTTATGCGTCATTATCCATTGTTGGATTCCTGATTGGACTTATCATATTTTAAGTTCTGAACATTTATCAATTATTTTCCTCGCCCATTCTTCTACTCTTTTATCTTCTTCGATGACAAATTCTTGTCCTCTACTTCGAGACTGAAAATAATCATTCATCCATGATGCAGGGGAATGATAGCTAATCTTTAGTTTTTTAAAGAGGGGAGGTAAGTTCCATTGTGATAGATTATAGCCTTCTTTTGTTAAGACAAGGCAATTATCATAAATAAAAACACCAGCACCAAGGAGATCATTATTCCATGATAAAGTATCCTTAGCAATATAGACAGTATTATTTTTTATTTCCTTATGGTATCTATCTGTATGTGGATGATAGCTCATCCATTCAGGAACATCTGTTTTCTTTCCTACCTGTTTCGTATCGCCTATTTGAAGGTACCCAAAAATAACGTGCATCCTTTTTTCGTTAGGAATATACTTGAGCCACTCGCCTTGGCTACATATCGTTCTTCGGAAAGTGCCAAAGAAAAGGAATAAGTCGCCCTTGCCAATTCCCTTATTTTTCAAATGTGACTGAGCTGTGCCAGTTTGGCCAAAGACAGATTTCCAGCTATTGGATCTTCTAATGACATTCCTATAGATATCTGGATCAAGATGACATTTGGTATCCTTCGTAAGTTCTATCCATTTTCCTTTCTGCCTTTGTGTTTTTATATGAATTCTCTCATTTAACTGTTTCATTACATCAAAATAGGTATTTTGATTATCGAATCTTAATTTGGAATAAGCAATAGAATTATCAAAATGAAGAGGAATTGGAAAAGAAATCATCCTGTTATTTGGGAGTATTGGACTGGGATAGCCACCATACTCAGAGTCGAATCCCTTTCGACTCAATGCAACTTTCATATGCCACAAGTATGGATGTTTATATTTATAAGTCTTGCCTACCATTCGACTTTCTCAGGATGAACCTAAAAATATTTTTTTCATTCCCTCACTCTCGCACGACCCTGTATCAAAGCCATACTCTGCCATTCCTAACCTCCGAGAAGATAAGGTTAAGACGCGTGGGCATCTCATTTTCCCCAAGCTCAGGTGACATGAATAAAGATGGCGTCTTGAATCCTCCGATTATTGTGGGGAAGAAGTCAATGTCTATTTCATCCACGAGTCCCTGCCTCAGTAGCGCACCGCCGAGCCTTCCAGGTGAGATTGACATGACACATGAAACTCCCAAAGATGCCAACTTCTTGAGTGCAAGATGCAGGTCCACTTTTTCTTCTCCTGCGAGAAGATAGGGAACGTTCTGACTCTGCAGAAAAGCCAGATATTCGGGAAGGTGTACGGCTGGTCACAAAAACAAGCAGGTGTCATCCTTCAGAACCCGGAGCCTCTTTGCTAGGTTATCCCGTGTAGGTCAATCCCACCCTGCCGCGGCTGTCAGTGACGCAGAACAATCCCTTCCACTTCTTGCATAGGATCTCTTCGGGTAAGTAATCCCTATAAAGCAGGGAGGAATCTCCTTCATAAGGCGGAAAAGGATACGCCCCTGCATCGCCTGAAACGAATGAGTTGCTTCCTTCAAGAATCGCCTGCGAGCAATGAATTTTCAAGAGCCTCTCATACACATCACTCTTTTTTACCACAACACTCCCTCTCTTGTCACCGAAGAGAAGAAGTACATCTGGGGAAATGGTCAACCTTCCGTCTACGGAAACGTCTCCATATATAACAACCTTTGGTCTCATCATCGTATCATCCTCACATAATGTGCAGTGGAATTGTATAAGGTCATTTATAAATCTTTATGGCGTGCGGAAACAGTCACCGACCTTCCCCAAATTCCATATGGAAATAATGGAAGAACCGATGCACTATGGGGGCAAGCAGTACACCCACCGCAAAGAGGAACACCAGACCGGAGAACAATGCATAGAAGGAGGCAAATAGCTTCCCCGCCGACGTGTGCAATTCATTGATTTCCCCCATGCCACCCAGTATCATGGAGGCGTTGAGGAGCGCATCTATCCATGAGAGTCCCTCGGTCTCATGGTAACCGAGGACGCCTATGCCAAGAGCTGCGAAGATGAGTCCTAAGGCAGAAAGTCCATACCGCAGTATGCGCAGCATGAACGCTCTCCTCGGAAGCAGGGGTTGTCTGCGGTGTTCAAACATGGTACAGCTCCTTCTCATACTCTGTGTTTGATAATATCTGTGATTGACCAAATAAAAATCTTTTGGACAAAGATTCAATAATCCGCTCTATTTCTCCACAATATCCTTTACCACCTTTCCATTTTTTATTATGCCCCACGCACAGAAAGGAATCACACGCCACCTCTCATACGCCTCATCCATAATTTCTAACGCCCTGGCAAAGTAGAGACTGAGAACGCAACCGTGGGAAACGATGAGGATATTCTTGTCGTCGTAGGCAAAATCGATTTCATCTATCTTTTGAGAAAATCTCTCAAGCGCGTGCCCCGCAGGCTCCAATCCGTGAAACGATTCACAGGGATTCTTTAGGCACGATTCTACGACCTTGAAAAATTCATCGTCTTCAAGGGCGGATTCCCCCTTGTAGAGATCATTGAGTTCCGCAAACGATGTAATTTCCTTTCCCAACCTCCCTGCGATAGGCATTGCAGTCTGGAATGCCTTTTCTTCGCATGAGGCAATGATGATGTCTATGTTATCAAATATCCCACTTGAAGCAAGCTGGTCTGCGTCCCTCTTTCCCTTTTCCGACAAAGCCCATTTGGTGGATGGCGTGATTCTGTCCCATCTCGTTTCTGCGTGCCTCAGAAAGTAGAATGTATTCATATCATCGTTTCCTCGCAATGAGCATGAAGTGCTCGCTTATGCCGACGATGGAAGGATGGGTGCAGGTTTTAAGGTGTGTTTCCCAAAGAATTCTTTTATACTTCTCCTGCTTGATGACTTTTTTATACTCTCTCTGATGCGTCGAAAAAATGCCTTCCAGTCCCACCATCTTCAAAATCTTCGTCTTATTTTCGAATCCTTCTTCCAATTCCTCAGGCGAATAGAAATGGCATGCAGTGAATCCATATCCACCCACATAGTCGCCTTTTATCGTATACTTTCTGAAGACATCTGGTGCGGTGAGCATTTCGGGCCACGCATACACGACCGCATTCATGCACAAGGCAAGTCGTCCTATCACAGACACAAAGAGGGGGGCTTTTCTCTTTGCGACCCTCACAAGTTCTTCTACCGCTCTCTTTCTTTTTTTGCGATTTATGATATGGGATAGTGGGCCGCCTAGGCAGATGACCGCATCAAAGGTGTTACTGCTGAATGTGGAAAGGTCAATAATGGATGAACACACAATTTCTCGGACGTTCTTTGTGACCTTTTCCTTCTCTATTTTTTTCCTTGCTATATCCAATACCTCCGGTGTGAGGTCGAGCAGGACGACCTCATACCCCATCTTGGCAAGCTCAATAGTGTATCGTCCCGGTCCACCTCCTGCATCAAGCACGATTCCTCTGCGGGGCAGATATTTTTTGAGAAAATACATCGTCGTGTCAAATTCCAGCTTATGGTAGGGGTCTCTCACCAGACGCCTCCATTCGTATGACGCGCTCCTCGCATAGTATCCTCTGACAAGATTTTGAGTCATGAAACAAATGCACCATACTATTTATATTTCTTTCTTAAATGAACATATTGATTATCCAGTATATCAATGCAGACATCCCGGCAGAGCAGGGAATCGTAAGAATCCATGTGAGTACAATCCTTCGGGCAACACCCCATCGCACCGCTGAAAGCCTTCTAAGAGCACCCACTCCCATAATGGACCCCGATATCGTATGGGTAGTAGAGACGGGAATGCCAAGAAGGGACGAAAAGATAATGGTGACAGCACCCCCTGTCTCTGCACTGAATCCATGTACAGGGGTCAGCTTTGTTATTCTCATGCCCATCGTTTCAACAATCCTCCAACCCCCCAGAAGCGTACCGAGTGCGATGGCGGCATGTGCCATGAGGACGACGTAGAACGGGACATAGAACGTAGGACCAAGATACCCTGCATTGTAAAGGAGGATTGCGATAATACCCATTGTTTTTTGGGCATCGTTTGTCCCGTGGCTCAGAGAGTAGAGTGAAGCTGAGACGAGCTGAAGCCTTCCAAAAAGCTTGTTCATAATGGTCTGCGATTCATCGTGGAAGAGGTTGGTAATGATGAGCATTAATAAGAAACTTAAAATGAATCCCATAATAGGAGCAATGAAAATAAACAAGGCCACTTTCCACAATCCAGTGAAGATGACAACACCCCATCCAGCATGAACGACGGAAGAACCTACTAGCCCTCCAATCAGGGCATGAGAGGCGCTTATGGGTAACCCCGCGAATGTTGTGCCAAACACCCATATGATGGCACCCAACAAAGCTGCGAGAATGACATACTCTGTGATACCCGAAGGCATGACGATGCCCTTCCCAATCGTCGTTGCGACCGCCACCCCGAATCCAAAGGCGGCGACGAAGTTCATGAAGGCGGCGAGTGCAACCGCTTTCTGGGGGGTCAGGACTCTTGTCGAGACGACGGTTGCTATGGCATTGGCTGCATCGTTCATGCCATTACCAAAGTCAAAAAGGAGGGCAATCACGATGATAAAAATGACGAGCTCAAGCATACTTTATCAGCAACCCCATGATTACGTCCGCCACATCCTCACAGTTGTCCATGGCATCCTCGAGGTTGGTGTAAAGCTCTTTGAGTTTCAATATCTTAATTGCATCCGCACTCTCGAAAAGCTGTGCGTAGGCGTTGATTGTGGCGATGTCCATCTCGTGCTCCAGTTCGTTTATCCGTATGCAGTGCCTCTTTATTTCAATGGCATTCTTGAGATTTCTCATCTTCTTTACCGCGAGGTGGATTTCTCCCACCGCATCCCTCAGTTTCTTTGAAAACCTCACGAGATGGGGGTTGGGGGACTCAATCTTGAAAAGTACTGCCTCTTCTGCCACCTCATCTATCAAATCAAGCACGTTGTCCATTTCGGAGGCAATGGCGGCGATGTCTTCTCTGTCTATGGGTGTGATGAAGGTCTTGTTGAGATCATCGAAAATATCATGAACGATGACATCTCCCTCATGCTCCATCTTATTTATGATTGAGAGCTTTTCTTCCATACCCGAGAATGAATCAAACATATCAGCAAAAACCTTTGAGGCGGAATAGAGGTTCTCGGCTTCTTTCTCCATCATTTCAAAAAACCTCTTCTCCTGGGGTACAAACTTCGGCATTTTCATGGCTATCGAGAATGGAAAAATCAGGGAGTTATAAGCCTTTCTGAATTGAGGAAACCTACCCGAAACAGGATACCCACGTCGCAATTCCCACAAGGATGAACGCAATGCCAGCCGCCTTGTGCAGAAGAGTCGCGGGAATCATTCTTGCGAGTTTTTTCCCGCCAAAAACGGTCACAATGCTTAACCCCATGAGGGCGCACATGACACCCAGGAAAACCCATGCAGGCTCCCCGAATCGAGCGGCGAGCATCATCGTGGCAATCTGGGTCTTGTCCCCCAACTCGGATAAGAAAATAAGGGAGAACGCCATTGAGACGATTGCTTTCTCCCCAATGGTTTTCGCATTCTCTTCCTCTTTTGAGAGAATAGACAGGATTCCCAATATGAAAAACATGGCTCCGGAGATTATTTTAATATAGAGGATAGGCACGAGGGAAAGAATCGCCTCACCGAAGAGCACCGCCGACCCATCGACGAGAAAGAAGGCACAAAACACACCCACAAGAATCTGCGTCCTTTCCTTGTATTTCGATGAGAGGGCGAATACCGCAATCTGAGTCTTATCCCCCACCTCGGCGAGGCTTACAAGAACAAGTGAGGTGAGGAATGATTCAAGCATGGGTCTCCTCTCCATCCTGTTTAAAAGACTTACTGTGAGAGATTGTATGGAGCGGGATTCTCAATCATTCGCATTCGTGATTATATCTTCTGAATCAGAATTTCCAATGTGAATACTTAAAAACAGATATTCATAACTGCTCCATGCTCTATCTTGTAGGACTCGGGCTTGCCGGCGACCTCACAGTCGAGGGTGTGCGGATTGCGAAAAAGAGCCGTAAGGTATACCTTGAAACCCACACAAACCTCGTTCCCGAAAAAGAGAAAATGGAGGAGATACTGGAAAGAACCATTATTCTTCTGGATAGAAAGCAAATAGAGGAAGAGGATTTTCTCCTGGGAGAGGCAGCAACCCATGATATTGCGATTCTTGTGGGAGGGGATCCTCTCGTCGCAACGACGCACGCAGAGCTCCTGGTGAGGGCATACGGGAGGGGAATAGTATGCAGGATCATTCACAATGCTTCAGTATATACCGCAGTGACCGAGACGGGATTGCAGATATACCGATTCGGAAAATCTGCGAGCATCGTTTTTCCTCAGAAAAATTTTGCACCCACAAGCTTTTTTTACACAGTTAAAGAGAACCTTTCACGCAACCTTCATACTCTCCTCTTTCTCGACGTGGTGGGCGAGGAGGGCAGATTCATGGATCCAGCAACGGCGTTGCAGATTCTTGCAGGACTCGGATATTCGGGAGAAGTGGCGGTCTGCAGCAGGCTCGGATATGGTAATTCTGCAATTCGTTATGGGACGGTTGAAGAGTTCGCCGACCTTCCCGCACATTTTTGGGGAGACCCCCCCCATGTCCTCGTCATCCCCGCCCGTCTTCACTTCATGGAAGAGGAGATGCTTGAAAGATTCAGGATAAAAAATAAATAGTCACAAAAATGGGTGCTCCTCATGAAATTGACTCACTGTCTCGCTGAACAAGATAACCATGTGCGGAGGGAGTATTCCACATCGGAAAAGAGCTGAGCATCTCAAAGGATTAGATCATTATGGTGGAGGCGTTACCCTTCCCCTATCCTCTCTTGATAAGTACTTTATCCGAATCCTCCACACCGAGCTTCTTACGCATTTTCTTGTTCAACCGTATGATGTCTTTCCCCGCATCCTCCCTCCATGCCACCTTAACTTCGCAGGTGATGTTGTTTTCCCCCATGATTTGGATCTGGTCACCTTCTTCCACACCCAGTCTCTCGCGTATGTCTTTGTTGATGCGTGCGAAGTCCTTCTCTACGTCGATGGTGCGTGCCTTCTTCACCTCCAGCATAACCTCCTCAAATTCTGGCGTGTGGGATTTCCTATGTTCCTTGCCGAGGAGATGGGAGAGTTCCTCCCTCTCAAGAATCCCTTTTATGAAGGTTTCATCGGGTTCCTCTATGCCGAGGCTTGAGAGGAGCTCCTCCCTGCTTTTATCCTCTTCCTCCTTCATGCCGAAATCGAGTCCCAAGCCATCTATGGTGAAGTGGTGCCATCTCGTGTCATGATTGCTTCCCTCCATCTTATAGACGCGGAGCGCCCTGAGCATCTCATCCTCCCTTTCCACCTTGAACTCCAATACCCCGTCGACGAGGGTCTCGAGTCTCAATGTGAGGTCTTCCGTGATGGAGGTGGGTATCCATGTGAGGAGTATGTCAGACTTCATGGTGTTCACTTTCCTGCATAACAGCTCCACGGCTTTAAGAATGGTATCATGCTCTATGCCCATGGATGCCTGGGTCAGGGAATCGAGAACGATGAGGGTTGGGTTCATCTTTGATGATGCCTCGGAGATCCTTATTCCTATGTCGGTGAGTCGTGACTGCTCAGAGATGGGTATGAAGGAAAGCATGTCCATCTTCATGAATTCTACTATATCAGTCCCGCATATCTTCCTCTTTTCCTTGATCTCGACTATCTCAGCCTCAGGGGCGATGTAGATGCACCGCTTGCCTTCTGATAGGGTTTCTGTGACCATCTGCCTTACGATGACGCTCTTCCCGCAGCCAGGAGGTCCAGACATGAGAATGCTCGAGTGTGGGGGTATCCCCCCGTCAACGATGAAATCAAGCCTTTTGAGAAGTCGCATGGCACTGGTCTACATCCAAATTAATAAACTTAACTGTAGGGATTCTATTCCAGGGGAAGGGTTTCCAGATCGAGACAGTATATGCTCTCCTGCGGGGAATACTCCTTCACCATTCTGGAGGAAATCATCTTCATTCCCCTCGCGCGAATCTTTACCGCCGCATCACCCAAAGTCTGGGCAATTGTGTAGAAGTGCAGATAACGTGAATGTTCTCGAGCGAGGTCTATAAAATCCCATCCCTGCGCGGGTAGATTCATTATGCACCTGTCCACATTTCCCACGATGTCGAATATTCTCCTCGCATCCTCCTTGTAGGGAAAAACGTTTTTCACCTTATTGAGTACCATGTTCTTCTTGAGATACGCCACGGCATGCTCGTTTATGTCTGAGGCATGGATTTCTCTTGAATAGGAGTGTCTTGCTATGATAATGGAGAAGGGACCCACCCCACAGAACATATCCAGCACCTTCTCGCCATCACGCACCATCCCTGCAATGCGTTTCCTCTCTGTAGCAAGTCTGGGTGAGAAAAAAACCTTTTTGATGTCGAGTGCGAACCGGCATCCATACTCTCTATGAATTGTCTCGGTTCTCTTTTCCCCCGCCAGGTGGAGAAACCGGCGCGTCCTGTGGAGTCCTGAAATCTCACCTCTTTTTTCGAAGACACATTTTACATTTTTGTTGAAAGAGAGAAGAGTCTCGCCAATGACGACCCTCCTTTGAGCCAATTCATTCGGTATCTCCACAATGGCGATGTCACCTATGACGTCGTATGCGCGCAATCCAGAGACAACCTCGCGCAATGAACGATTCCTTGATGGAAGAATCTCGAATTCCTCCTCCACAACCTCTCCCGAACATCTCTGTCTGAGAGGGAAAATAAGAAACTCCTTGCTCGTTTTTATCCTATAATTTTTCAAGAGTAACCCTTCCTCTACGAGGGTCTTCCGCATCCTTTCACCATCCTCCTTTTTCACCTTGAGACCGAGCACGGAGAGTGTTAGGCTTCTCATATAAAGGGTTTGCGGTCGAGTGGCAATTTGTATTCGAGTGTTAGACGGATGGCTCACTTTTTTCTATTTACACGCAGTCCCACAAGATATGTGGAAGTGAATATGAAGGCGAAGGGTAACCAGGTTCCAAGAATGCTTTTAAACATCTCGAAGCTTTTAAGGATTAAAAGTGCGACCAGAAAGAAGTCCATGAAGATGACAAACCCGAGAAACATGAGGGCAGTTTGTAGGGGAGTGGTGTAATCGAACTTCGAAAAATAGATGAAGGATAATGCCCCGAATATGACGGGAGCGGCAAAGGCATGAATGACGAGAGCATTGTGTTGTGATGTCACACCCATGCCAATCCCCATGACAGCCGCACAGAGCACCCAGCCTGCGAAGGCGAAACCCAGCATAATAATGATTTTCTTGAAATCCATTCTTTCCATGTCAGTTTCCTCCTTTGACTTTATTGACCAAACGCTCGATTTCATTTAAATCTTTCGCACCTATCCTGTTATGTAGCTACAGACTTTTAATAGATGTTTTTATGTTAAATTGTTTACTCAGAATTCTCCTTATAAAGATTGTTCACGTTAAATAAAAATACATCTGGTCAAGTGTTAAGATAGCTTGTAAAGCTCTAGCCTTTGTATAAAGTTCTAACTTAGCTACTCCATGCGATGAAGTATGTCTTGATAAATCTACCTCACCAGTCGTTAGATCAAAATCCTTAAAGATAACTTCATCCAAATATTGATAGAAAACATCTGGAAAGCCTAGTGTATCCTTGGAGACAAACTTTGTTTTTCCTTTTTGGTAAATATATTCCTTCAGTTCTGAAAATTTTGGATTCTTCTTTTTCTCATTAAAAAAGTTTATTCTCAATATCCCTTCAATTTCAGAGTATAGATTCTTAATGCAATTTATGAAACCAGATTCAGTATTAGTCAAGAAAGCTTCTATTCCTGCACATATAATTATTTTTTTTTCGTTGAAGATTTCATTCTTCCACCAATATTCAATAAAAGAATAAATTCTTTTTCTATCATAGGTGTTTAAAAATTCAGTAATAAGTGAGTCAAATACCTCTTTATGTTCATAAAGAGATGATAATTTCTTAAATTCGCCACCCAATAATTGAATAAAGGGGAACCATCCATCGACGAACATTTGATTAAAAATAGAGCTATTTTCAAGAAAAGAATATTCTTCTTCATATGCAAGATGTTTATAATGGCTTCCTAGTTCTATATATAATTCATCAACATCTAATATATTTTCTTTATTTCTTTGCCTGAAATCAAAATAAAGTCCAAACTTCCATCCTTTTTTAAAACAGAAGATTATGTTATCTTCTTTACTAATTTCGATTCCTTCGAATTTTAAACTTAGAATATCAACAATATCATTCGATTTAATTATATCTCCTGGACTAATTACTCTCTTACCCATAATGTGCAATATAATTGGAATATTATTAATAAAAATATCAGCAGTTGAGTCCTGATGAGTAATTATTAAAAAATTGCTTATTCTATCAATACGATAATCTTCAGAAAAAAATATTGGAGTAATTTGATCTATATAGGTATAGAACTCTTTATAATCGGATGTGATAAAGTCCTTTACTAAAACATTTATCATTTCTCCATTTACTTCGACTTTTTTTGTTTCATTACAAAAGCCACCATATACTCCAATAAGGGATATTTTTCTATGATATGGATTTATTTCTTCCATTAATAATCACCAAAGAATAGGAATAATAGAAATCCTTTCAAGTCCCTTATTATGTCCAAGAGAAGAGAATCAATAAATATCATAATTTTCTCCCAATGAAATAGGTTACCACTCTTCACTTGCATAGAATTCCTTGATTTAATTCTTTATAAGCTTTTACCCAAATTTAGCCTTCCTCCCCTTCACCCAAACCTTTTAATATGGCTCATTTCACTTCAGCCATGAAGACCACCGTTTCTCTCATAAAGGCGGATGTGGGTTCTGTTGCGGGACACTCGAAGCCTCATCCCAAAATGATGACCGAGTGCAGGCGCGTTCTATCGGAGGGAATGAAGAACGGCACCATAAGGGATTTCTATGTGACACGCGTGGGAGACGATATAAATCTCTTGATGACACACACCCGCGGAGAAGACAACCCCGATGTGCATAAACTCGCCTGGGACGCCTTTATGGCTGCCACAAAGATTGCCCAGAACCTTCACCTCTACGGAGCGGGTCAGGATTTGCTCTCAGAGGCGTTTTCAGGAAATGTGCGCGGCATGGGACCGGGCGCCGCAGAGATGACATTTGAGGAACGAAAGTCTGAACCCCTAATCGTTCTCATGGCAGACAAGACAGAGCCCTCTGCCTTCTCACTCCCTCTCTGCCGAATGTTTCTCGATCCATTCACCACGACAGGACTCGTCATAGATGAGAGGCTTCATGGCGGCTTTCAGTTTGAGATCGTCAATGTCTTCGAGAAGAAGAGAATCATTTTGAACGGACCAGAAGAAATGTATGACATACTCGCTTTCTTGGGAGATACCATTCATTATGCTCTGAAGAGAGTCTTCAGCAAGGATGCGGGCATCGGAACGGCAGCGGTAGTTTCCACAGAAAAATTATCTCTCATCGCAGGGAAGTATGTGGGCAAGGACGACCCCGTGTGTCTCGTGAGGTCTCAGGCGGGTCTGCCCGCCGTGGGGGAAGTTCTCCAACCCTTCGCCTTCCCCGCCTATGTGTCGGGGTGGATGAGAGGGTCTCACTATGGCGCATGGTACCCGTGTTCTGTTTCCGATTCAGATCCCACCTATCACGACGGTCCGCCGCGTCTGGTTGCCCTGGGATTCCAGGTCAATGATGGCAGACTCGTGGGGCTTGAGGAGAGTGGAGAGCATATTCCAATAGAATATTTTGAGGGGAGCTGTTGGGATACTGTTCGCGAGGAAGCCATGAAGCAGTCCATGCACATGCGCAGGCACGGACCATTCATGCCGGCGATACTACCTCCAGAGGAGATGGAGTACACCACACTGCCTGCGGTACGGAAGAAATTAGAGGGACGGTTTGAAAAATTATGATCGTTGTCAACTTCAAGACCTATCCCATCGATGCACCCTCCCTCGCAAGGATGTGCGAAGAAGTCGCGCACCGGAGTGGAAAAAAGATTGTCGTCTGTCCACAGATTACCGATTTGTGGATTGCGCGCGAGGTGCGCATATCTGTGTTTGCCCAGCATGTTGACGCAGTGGAGTGCGGGCAGAGCACGGGGGCGATTACGGCAGAATCCGTAAAGAAAGCAGGAGGCGCGGGTACGCTCCTCAATCACTCAGAGAAGAGAATGAGAATTGCAGACATCGATTTTTCCATTCAGAAGTGCAGATTGTTGGGACTCACCACAATCGTGTGCGCCAACAACGCTTCAGTTTCCACTGCCCTCGCATCACTTAACCCCGACTACATCGCCATAGAACCTCCCGAGCTTATCGGGGGAGACATGTCTGTCACGACCGCGAGTCCCGGGATTGTATCAGACACCGTTACCCGAATAAGAAAGATGGATGGGTCGATGAAGATTCTCTGCGGCGCAGGCATAAAGAGTGGGCGAGATGTTGCCAAGGCGTGCGAACTCGGATGTGTTGGGGTCCTTGTAGCATCGGGGGTGACGAAGGCAAAGAATCCGAGGGCGGCGCTGGAGGACTTGCTTTCTGGGCTCTAGCCTTGGAACATGGTGGCGAGTGTGTTGATGAATATGTGTCCTGCAATAGGAGAAGCGAGATTTCTGTTTCTTGAGTAGAGATAGCCCCAAAGGAGCCCATATAGAAATATTGAAAAAAGATAATAGGCATGCCCCTCGAGAATGCTTGTCCAGTTTAAAATGAGAGGAGTTTGAACACCCGGAATAGTTCTATTGAAATTAATATACCAATTTTCAAAGTATAGATCAGCGACATAATAGAATATTCTAGTAAGATGCATTAACGCGAATATTAACGAGGCAATGATGATTCCTCTCAATCTTCCTAATTTATCCATGACTTCTGCTTGAAACATGCCTCTGAAGGCAACTTCCTGGGTGACTTCCGATGTGACGCAAAAGGGTATCAATGCCAAAAAAAGAACAATGTCGAACGAGCCTGAAAAAGGATCTTTCCAAGTTCCTCGCAAATAGTAATTCACATATTCGTAGACATAAAAAACTGCAAAAGTGCCAATGAGGGAAATAGTTATATTGATAATTTCTCTTTTTGGACCATTAAATCCCCATGCTTTTACTGTGCTTTTTCTCTTCCTTCCCTGAATATAAATTAGAAAAGGCATAATCATCATTGCATCAATAATGTGTGCGGATTCACTCATGATGAGATCTAAATCGATTTCTTTCTTATATCCCACGATCCTTATAATAATCTTTATTATAGACATAACTATCGTATTGTATGAATTTGTTGTTGATAGAATACTCACAATAAGATACGAAATTAAATTAACGACCCAGAACACTCCCACGATAACCACCGCAAGCTTGATTAGCCCCCAGACCTTTGTAACAGGTACGCCTTCTTTTTCTTTTGTCTCATTGGCTGTTTCGTCCATGGTCAATCCCTTCCTCAGATCGTGAAAGACCACATGCTTCCTCTGAAACATGAAAATTTCATCGTTTATAGCGTTTTCGGTGAAGGTGTTCTCTTCTCCTTCACATCCGAGCATATGAGGAATTTCCAACAAAAGATTTATATAATATCTTTCAGAAAAGTCACATGAAGGTTCCCCGAGGGACAAAGATTGCAGCGTCGCGAGGTGGAAAGGTGCAGGAACTCATCACCAATGCGAGAACCCTCACAGGATACCTTCGGGTTTCGACTGCCTCCGAGTCTCTTGCAGATTACTTTCTCTTTTTCAGAGAGGGAAAGGTGGTAGGGGCATACGGGGAGATAGAGAGAGAGGAGGAACTCTCAGGCGATAGTGCCCATGAGAAGATTCTCTCCTCCTCTACCTTTGACATATCGGAAACCTTTGCCCTCCCTCCCAAGGTACTCGACGTGCTCTTTGAGAATTACCCCGAGGCTGCCCTCGGTTCAAAACGAAAGGTTGAGAAGAGAGCCGAGGAGAGTTCTAACTACTACCGCATCGCCAACATCAAAGTTCCCATTCTTTCGCCTCACAAACTCTTTCTCAAGATTTCATCCACCGATTTTTTTGCCCTCCTCAAGGACTTGAGAAAGGAGCGACTCTCTGGGTTTGTGAGGATTTTTGCCGAGAACCTCGATGTGGTGGAAGAGGGGTGTCTCTTTTTTCTGGGAGGCGAGTGTGCGGGTGCCGTGTATGAATGTGGCTCCAAGGTGCGCTATGGTGACGAGGCGCTTCTCGCCATCCATTCGTGTTTTACCTCACCCAAGGGCTTGATAGACGTCTATTCGGGGGACATCACTCGGATAATAGAGAGGAACGATGCCATAAGGATTGCAGGAGAAGTGGAGCGCATAATTCATGCAAAAAGGGTCGAGGAGAAAAAGACCCATGAGAGCATCTTTTCTGAGATGAGACTCACCTCCCGTGCACCTGCCCTGCTCTATCCCTCAGACGACATATTTTCATACCAGACTCTGCTCAAGATTCTATCTGAAAAGGAGTTTTCAGGGTTGCTCCAGGTAAAGAATGAAACGCGCGGCATGGTGATTTTTGTTGAGGGAAAACCAGTAGGTGCCTCACTCTTCGGGATAAAGCGACTCCTCTCCAACGTCGCCTATGAGAAAATCCTTGAGATCTGTGAGGGTGAGTGCGAGGTTGAGGTGTATCCCCTGGAAGGTGACGAGCTCTCATCTCTCCTCTCGCAGACGCAAATGGCGTTCATAGGAGAGGAGGCAAAGGGGGATCTGGAAAAATTCATAATGAGGGAGCTCGGCGAGGGTTCAGAAATAGAGATGCGAAGGGCATCCGCGTTCAAGAAGCAGTGGGAGAAGAGCAGGAGGGAAAAGATGTGAAGAGGGTAAAGACAGGCATATCGGGATTTGATGAACTCTTGAATGGTGGCATACCCGAGAAGAGGAGCATACTGTTGAGTGGTCCCGCGGGAGTAGGCAAGACCATATTTGCCATGCAGTTCCTCGTGAACGGAGCCCGCGAGGGGGAACCAGGGATTTATGTAACGCTCGAGTATACTCCTCAAAAGATGCTGGGTGACATGGTGTCCTTCAACTGGGAGCTTGAGAGACTCATAGAAGAAGGAAAACTTACCATCATCGATGCCTCTCGGAAGAGAATCGGGGAAGATGGGAGCGAATACAGCATGTCAGACCTCCTCCGCGAAATATACGATGCGGTCAAAACCACGAATGCATGCAGGGTGGTCATAGACTCCGTCCCCGCCTTGAACTTCATGCCAACGAGCAAGGTTTCCATGCGTTCGATTATTCATGAAATCTATTTCGGGAAGCTCGACGAAAAAAAGAAGCGCGAGTTTTCCTCTATAAATCCATTGGGAGAGCAGCTCCCTCATCCGGATAGAATGAGACTCATGATTTACCTCTTGAACCGCCTTCTCTCAGATATGCTCGAGGTCACCTCGTTGGTCATCACAGAGATTGAGAAGGAGGACAGGTATGGCGAGAAGTTCGTCTTCGATGGTGTCATTGAGCTGGAGCGCGTGCTTGAGGGATTGCGCTACCACCGAACCTTGCGCATCCCTAAGATGAGGGGCACAAAAACCACAGAGACCATCTATGAGTTTACCATAACAGACAACGGCGTCGTCGTCTTCCAGTTATCAATCTGAGCACCCCTGTCTTTCCCACTACTGAATGATAGGAAAAGGCACATGACTTCCTGTCTCCCACACCTCCTTCTCAGGGTGGATGAGTATCTGCCGACCTCCTCATGTGAGGTGTTTATAGGAGTCTCCCTCTTTTATGAGGAAATGAAAGGTATCTCAAATGGCTCAAGATGCTCTCGTGGCAGATGTATTCCCCAATCTTTAATCTACGGTAAAACCACTCTTATAAATAACGTTTTTCATTTTCTTCATGTCTCCCAAGATGAGGGTGTGCATCGCCCTTCTCATCCTCTTTTCTGTCTTCTCCCTCCTCCCCACGGAAAAAAAGATGAGAAATAGCATGGAGATAACTCTCTCCGAAAAGTCGATTCCCTTAACGATCTTCTATAGTGATTGGCAATCCTCCCTCGAGGTGCTCATATTCGCCACCAATGCCCTGAAGTGCTTGGAATCCTCCATAGGCATTCCCTACCCAAATGACTTCGGTGTGGAGATAATGCTCGGAGGCGACCCCGCAGGTCACAGTTATTATATGGGCAATGGAAGGATAGAGCTTCTCATGACGAGACACTGGAGGGGAGCACTTGCCCACGAGCTTGCTCATCTGTGGTTCAACTATCAGACACTCCCCCCTTGGATAGCGGAGGGGGCATCGGAACTGTATGCGTATGAAGTCTTTGTGAGTCTGGAAAGGTATGGGGAGGCATTGGATTATAAGTCTCGTAGCACTTCCTCCTTCACGGGGAGGGAGCCACCTTTGGATCATTTCAAGTGGAGGGGAAAAGAAGAGGAGAATTATGCCAAAGCCATGATACTCTTCCTTCATCTGAGAGATGTCGTGGAGATGGAGGGATTGAGACGAGCCAATGTCATTCTTTTCGGTGAACATGTGAACACGAAGATGTCGAGCACTCAGTATGAAGAAATCCTGAGGAGAACCTCCCCCGAGCATGCACATGAAATCTCATCCCTTTTCCAGGAATTCGTCTATGTCAAGAATGGAGCGGAGCCTGGGCTGGGGTATGTGAGTGTCTTCCTCTTCATTGCAACGCTGTGCGGGGAAAAGATTCTCAATTCTCGTGCCACCTCACCTCTATGAGATACCACTCATCTGAACTTCAGTACTTTATGCTTCTTCATGGTGTGTGCGAATTTTTTGAATACGATCATGTTTCTCCAGTTGGTGGCAAGCTCAAAGATGATGAAGAAGAGATATACGAATATGAGTTCGTCCCTGAGATGAGGCACCATGAACTGAATGAAGAACAGCACGAAAAGGATGACGGCGTCGTGCCAGTGAAATTTCATGTCAGCGATGTAGAGAAACGAGAGGAGAGACTGGACAATGGTGAGCATGATTTCGATTCGATGCATGTGGTCGAGAGGAACATGAGAAATATGTCCCATGCTCGCACTGTAGACAATCGGAATCATGGAGGCGAGAATGGTCCACTGGTTGATGCGGCTGGACACCATGTTTATCAAGGCGAGGGGAGCAAGTTTTATGGTGCGAGCCCAGTAGAAGGCAGACACCTTTTCAGGGAATTCTGACATGAAGGGTGCGACCCACTGCACGAAGACGAACGTCTCAATGCCCAAGACCATGGAGAGTGCCTTCATGGACAGGAAGAAGGGTTCTACCACAAAGTAGAGGATCACGCCGCCTGAAAGAAACATGACGACGACAAACATTTTACGAAATAAGATGCCGTGATTCATGACGCGTTTGGGGACGCCGGTGAGAGTATCTGTCTCGCCCTCCTTCTGTGCGGGGATTCGCATGAGTATGATGAGGTACACACAATAGATGGAAAAGAGTGCGACCGAATCGTATATATCAAGGGTTCCCTTTGCCCACACATAGAAAAAGTATATGGTGGGCAGGAGGAGGGCGATGGCTTCAACGGAGTGGTCATCGTCGAGTCGTATCTCGCGAAGGAGCTTTCCTGTATGGTTCTTATAGAAATACGCCGCGGTGAGAAAGATGAGTGGCCACCCCACACCCACAAGCAACCTGTTAGAACCGGTGAAGTTTGCCATCATGTTGGGGATGTCCTGGTTCCATGCGATGACCGCTTCCACAGCAAATTCTGGGAGGGTCTGGAGCCATGCGAGTACGGCGAGTGCGAGCCCCTGTGAAACCAGGAATTGGGCAACCTCTGCAGCCCATGCAATGATGAGGGCACTCCCGAGCACTGCGGGAAAGGTCCACAGCGCCGAGGAAGCAGACACGGCGCCCGATTTCAGTGTCGTGAACTTGAGAAATGAGCGTGTGAGAATGGTTGAGAATATGCATGTCATGCAAATGAGTGCAACCTGACTAAAATGCATGCACGAAGAGAGAAGCAGACTTTTTATAAGGGTTTCTCTTTCTCCCCATTATTCTGGGGTTCCTCGGTCTTAGGAACTACGAACCCTCCCGAGATGATGAGCTTCATGCCATCCTCGACAGACATGCTCAACGGAATGGTCTGTTCCTCAGGCACGAAGAGGAGGTACCCAGAGGTGGGGTTGGGCGTGGTGGCGACAAAGACGTTTATCACCTTCTCAGTCGTCTTGCTCTGCACCTCCCCCCTGTTCTCTGAGGTCACAAACCCAAGAGAGTAGACGCCCTTGCGCGGATACTCGACGAGGACGCACCGCGAGAATATCCTCTCCTTCGTGGAGAGGAGGGGATTGACTATTCCCTTCACGGAGTTGTATATCGTCTTGGCGAGGGGGATTTTTTCTATGATGTCCTCAGACACATCGATGAGAGATCTTCCCACAAAGTTGGTTGCGAGGATGCCTATGATGAATATGAGCGCCACAAGTACCACAAATCCGAGCCCAGTGATGCTCCTGCCCATTATGAGCTCTATGTACTGGCCGATGAGGCTGTCGAGGAAGAGGAAACTCTCCCAGAGTATGTAGAGGGTCACAATAAATGGGGTGAAGATGATGAGCCCCGTGACAAAATAGTTGCGAAGCAGACGCGGCATGAGTGAGTTTCATTCCGGGACTTATAAGGTTGGCGGCGCAAGACTTAAATAGAGACATGCGTCTCTTTTCTCATGGAGGTCATATTTGAGGTACCCATGTCCTTTTCCCCCTCTCATGCATGCAGAAGGCTTCTCGAGTGTCTCGAGGCGCAGCATTTCTTATATAAAATCGTCCGAGGAATACGAGACAAGGAATATAGGGAGATTCATGTGCTCGTCTCCAACCCCGTCGTCTTCAACATCTCTGTTTCGAAATCCGATGGGGAAGGGGGAATTCTCTCACGGCTCTCAGTCTTTGACCTCAAAGAGGAGTTTGTGGATGAAGGGAAGATTTTTCCCATTGCTCCAGACATAGCCCGGCAGCATGTGTGTGGTCTCCTGTGGCGATTCCTCTCATGGGACAAGACGTTTCCCTGGAATTTCCAGAGAGAGGAGAAGAAGGGATTTCTTTTCTTTGCCAAAAAAGAGAGAGTGGTGGGTGATTTTCATAAGGCAAAAAGGAAGTGGGAGCAGTTCCTAGGGGAAGAGATACAATAATTAGAAAGCGAGCCCTTTCATTTTGCCGGTAACAAGATCTGAATGAGGATGTAGATGACAAACCCTATGAAAATGATGTAGAACGCAGTGTAGAGGGAAGACCATCTCTTGTTCTTTTTCAATTTGGCGTTGAGCTGCTCCTCGCATCTCTCAGAGCAGACTTTTTTGTCTGGAGGTATGGCCTTGTCGCAGATGACACAGTGTTTGTGTTGCTGTATGGCCATTGTTATCCCTCAATCGTGGTGCCGTTATGGTTCCCCGAAATGAGTCGGGAGAGATTCTCTGCGTCTCTTGCGCCCACCACATACATCTTTATCCTTGATTGGGCGATGATTTTTGAGGCGAGGGGGTCTATGATGGAGGATCTGCCTGCGGAAAACTCTTCGAAGACAAATCCCTTCAGGTCTGAGAATGACATCCTGGATATGAGTTCAGCGTCTTTATGTGTTTTGGGGTCTTTGGTGTAAATGCCTGAAACGTTTGTGATTTTCACAAGGACATCTGCCCTCACGTATTCCGCAAGCATTACCGCCACGGCATCGTTTGTGTGTCCCGGGTGTGTTCCTCCGAGCACGGGGATTTTTCCGAGGGCGAGCGCCTGTGCAGCCTCAGGAAATTCCTTTACCACGTATGGATAGGCATCCTTGAGAGTGGCTATGAGAAGCAGCGCGTTGAGACGGGAAATCTCTATCCCTATGCTGTCGGAGATGGTATTGGTTGCCCCCAACCTCTTCGCAGCCTCAATGTAGGTGCGAGAGAGTCTGCCGGAACCAACCTCGAGCAACACCTCGTGCTTTTTGTGCGCCTTCTCCACCTGTGAAACGAAGTGTGACAGGAATTCCTCGTTTATGTCGGAGGGCACGAGCACAGAACCCCCGAGTCTCAAGACCACACGCATAACGAAAGGAGGATGGCATGTATTTAAAGGTTGTGGGTGACTTTTATTTTGCTTTTCATGCACTCTTCAAGGAATTCAAAGAGAAGGGTTCGAAATTCCTTTCCATGCCCTGTTTTGAAAATGTCTGTTCCATGGACATCGCCAGAGAAAATCTTCAACTGCTTCGGTTCGGGTGACACATCAAACATTTTTTGTGTTTCTGAGATGACAAACGTATAGGGATCATGATCAGCAACGATGAAGAGTTTGGGAATCGATTTGCCTATGAGGTCTTTCGGATATTGTTTCGTGCCCATGGATCTTTCGCTGGCGATGACGACAAGGCCTGCGAGTTCCTTCTCCATGGCAAGCATCAGGCAGGCAGTTCCTCCCGTGCTGGCTCCCATGCAGACAATTCTTTTATATCCTTTTCCTTGCAGGAAGTCATAGGCAGGGCGTATGTCTTTCAGGTTGGACATGTCCCCTCCTCTCGCTTTGCATTCAGATTTGCCAAAACACTGGAAGTCAAAGGTGAGCGCGGCGATACCCCTGCGTGCGGAAATCATTGCGAAATCCTGCCAGCTTGTCTGGTCGGCTATTCCCATATGCGCAAGAAGAACTGCAGTGCCGCCTTGCGCAGGGTAGAATGTCCCTGCTAGCGTCACACCGTCTTCATTTAATAGCTTGACAATTTCTCCCTTTTGCCGCTGTCCAGTTTCAGTACCTTGCAGACCGACTTTCTGTCCCATGCACCCGCTGCCCAAGAGAAACAAGAAAACAAGAAAAGGATAGATATGTCTTACTTTCATGGCAAGAATAAAAGGATGTATTTATAAATCTTACTATTGGTCATAGTAGGTGGAAAGTAATTTCTTTTACATGGCTGGATTTTCCGCATTCGGAAGTGGTCAAGATTTCAGGATTTCCTTCAAAACATCGATGGTCGTTTTACCGTCAGGCGCACACTCTACGAACCTCCCCAGTTCTCGGAACTCTTCATTGAAGAATACTATGAGGGGTATCTTTCGGTTTCCTTCAGTGGTATACCTGTCCATCAAATCTGGATTGGCGTCCCGCTCGAAAATCCTCAGTTGCCAATCCGCCACGTCAGCAATGCGCGCGAGAAGAGGTATTTCCCTTTTACAGTCACCACACCATGGTTCTGAAATGACGAGCACACAGACCTTCCTCGATGAGAAGAATCGTTCGTCCTCGGGGGAGAGAGTGACCCTCCTGTAGAGATTCCTGAAAGCGGGGAGTTCTGAGGCATACTCCTCAAAGGTCTTTCCCCTATCGAATGTTGTCCTGTCCATGCTCATCTGACCCACCATTCGCCTCTCCATTTAAGCCTTGCTCTCAGTCCCAGAACCTTCGCGTGCGGGCGTACGTCCTTTCTGCCTCGAGTATGTTTTTGAGGAGAGAGGTGGGTGTCAGTGATTTCTCAAGAATTCTTTTCGCAGTGGTAACGCCTATACCCCTCCCCGAAAGCGCGAGGACCGCATTCTTCCCATACCCCAGAACGAGGTCTGCCTTTCTCTTTGCCTCCGCAACCCTTTTTTCCTCATCGTGGGTGAGCTTCAGATTCTTCACAGATCTTTTCACAAGCGTTCCCGTCTCTGTATCCTGCATCCGCATGAATGTCAGGAATCGAGCCTTGCACTTGTGGCACTTGGGAAACTCCTCCATGTCGGTGACAGAGGTCGTCGCCTGCACAGAACCACAGAAGCAGCAGAGGAGGCGAACCTTTCTTTTTGAGAGCCTCTTCTTGAGGAGTTCCAGAATCTCCTCCTCCGGTCTCTCGGGGTATATGAGGTCTTTTGACCCCCTCTCCAGTATGGGGTGGGCGAATGGAGAGGGCTTTTTTGTTTTCACCACGGTGAGCCTTATCTCACTTTTCTGTATGCCCTCGAATATCCGTTTCGTCTTGGAGATGTCAAGCTTTTCGGCCATTATCTCGTTTATCGTTTCTTCGAAGAGTGGGGTGTCCTCATACGCATAGATGAGGCGCCTGAAGTGCACCGCCTCCGCATCCTTTGAAATGGCACCGAACCGTTGTGCCACCTGCCCCAGCTTCCATGAAAAAAGCGAACTGCGTTTGAGCGTTATCTCGAGTATTCTCCGGATATGTTCGGGGTTTGTACTTGCAAGGATTTCTTTTATCCCTTCCACATCAGGAACAATGGGAAATGAGAAGAGAATCCTGTAGGGGTCTGAGAACATGCCCACGGATGAGCCTAGTTTTGCGGTAAGGAGCGTGGCGATGAGTCTCCCCATCGTTTCATTCACAAGCGAGCCATAGCAGCAGTGGAGTATCACATGGCTTCGCAGGACCTCAAAGACAATCTCATCCTTTTGGGGCAGGAAGAATTTCTTCTGTTCCTCTACGTAATTCCTAAAAATCTCACCTGCCTCCTCATCCGCCTCTGCCACCACTCCCTCGAGTCGTGCCTCTGCCACACCCTGCGCTACCTCGAAGGGCACGGGTATGAGTTCCCCTTCCCAGGAGGGTGCATTGGAGAGCGCCCTAGATTCAGAGACGAGGACGACATCGTCTTTGATATCCAAGAGGTTCCATGTTCTCCCCTTCACGACAAAGGTTCCCCCGATGTCAATCTGGGTTGTGATGAATTCCTCGTCCAGCACACCTATGAAGGTGTTGGTTCCCACCTCGATGATGCGATACTGTCTCGTGTCGGGAATCATGGAGAGCTTTCCATAGTAGAAGGGGAAGTTGCTCTTCTTTCTCCTCATCTGCGTGCCGTCCTCCGAGACCGATAGCAGTCGCAGTGATTTCAAGAAATTGCACACAGCCAGAAACTTTTCGTATGGCAGCTCTCTGTAGGGATAGGCTCGTCTTATGATTTTGAATGCGTACTCTGTCTCACACTCGTAGTACTCCAGAGCCATACCTACTATTTGATGGGCGAGCACGTCGAGCGCATTCCTGTATATCCGTATGCTCTCAAGCTCTCCTTCAAGCGCCTTGCGGGCGATGACTGAGGATTCGGCTATGTCGTCTGGGGTGGTGGCAATAATCTTGCAGCGAACTGTCTCCTCCCTCCGATGTCCCGACCTCCCCGCCCTTTGAAGCAACCGTGCTACCTGACGCGGGGACATGTACTGCACCACCAAGTCAAC
>Ga0315268_10001226_pt1 | contig 29401 bp, 22 predicted proteins | sample C1_top_MG_FD_204535 | JGI IMG/M metagenome (GOLD analysis project Ga0315268, IMG submission 204535) | Sediment microbial communities from Yellowstone Lake, YNP, Wyoming, USA - C1_top | ecosystem: Environmental > Aquatic > Freshwater > Lake > Sediment | place: USA: Wyoming | collected 2017-08-01
TCACGGTTCCGTTGCATGTCAGGTTGGCGTTGTTGCTTGCCATATATACTACTCCATTCTGGGCGCCTGAGTCATTGACATAGTATGTGCCGTTGCAAAGTATCATATTGCCCGCAATCGGCAGGTCGTTCCTTGGAGGCAAGATACTCGCATTATTATCATTGCAGTCAGCGTACTGATTATATGCACAGGTTGTGATGTTAGTGCCCTGCGCACCAAAACCATCACCATCATAGTCAACACAAGTTTTGTTCGTAATCGGTCCCCAGTCTGTAACATAAGCGCTGACCTTGCTGCTGTATGCGGAATTGTACGGATATTGTAATCCTACATCGCCGAAGCCATCTCCGTTGGAGTCAAATATACTCAAACTTGTAACATCATCCCAAAAGTTACCCTGTGCTATTCCGCCTAGGGTTGTGTTGAAGAAGTTGCCTGATACAGATACCTTCGCATGGTAGCTTGTGCTGCTTGTGAAGTTGTTGTAGTAGAACGTGTTCCCGGTTGATGAAGTGATGTTTATTCCTACTGAATTGAATTTGATTGTATTGTTTGTGAATGTGTTGTTATTTGACGCTGACAAGATACTTATGCCGTAGTTCGTGCTGTTTGATATTGTATTATTGGTTATATTGCTACTGCTTGCAGCTGACATATAGATGCCTGAGCTGTAGTTTGCGATTAAGCAACCTCTTATAATCGTGCTGTTCTTAGTTACGTTGAATCCGTATCCTACGTTATTACCGACAATGGCAGTTCCGTTGCATGCAACACTAAAGCTGTTATTGCCGATCTTGATTATTCCATCACTATTCACGTCATTCAGGTAATACGTCCCGCTGCAGAAAATCACATCCTGCATCACGGTGTAGTCATCATACGGCACGATGCAGCCCGTTGGCACGCTAGCATTCCCGGTCATGTTAGTGCCGCAGCATATCTTAGTGGAGTATGCTTGTCCTCCTGCACAGTCTCCAATCATCAGGTTTGTATCTAGGCTTTCCTCTGTAGATGATATTGATGCTACGCAGGTCTGGTCTGCAGCACAGCTTGTTGTATAGCTGCAGCTGAAATTATAGTTTGCAGATGGGCTGAGGCAGACTTGGTAGAAATAGTTTGATTGTGTTGTTTTCTCCACGTGGGCGTTTGATTGATTCTGAAGCTTGAGTATAGGCGCTGCTTTAGGGTCAGAGCAGTTTGTATAGACTTTTTCTCCATATAGCTCCTTGCAGCATACTGCATAGTTGTATGTAGATTGGTTGTTCAGCTGCACATGGGCATTGTACTGGCTTGAGAGGTACATGACAGGAGTGTCTGTACATGCTCCGCGCGTGGTGACGCTGCATGAGAGGTTGCTCACATAGTTTTCAGCATATGCCTCCTCTCCTCCGAAGTTGAATGCAAGGTAGTGATGTCCTCCGTCTTCTTCTGTATTTGTTATAGTGGCGGTCTCGTTGCACTCATAGTCCTCTATGAGCATTTTTGTTGCTTTCAGAGAATCTGATTCTGATAATGCTGTATAACTGATGTTTGTTCCATCCTCTAGCACCAGCATCAGTCTGTCTTTGAGTGATTGGTTTCCGCAGGATATTTCGCTGAACAGCAGATCATCGGTTGTTTCATTGTTGTCAGTCAGGAATTCTGTGAACGTCGTTCCATTTGTGGGAAATATTGTAAGGTTTGCTTTTCCGACAGTGTTGAAGAGGACTGTCCAGTTCCCTCCGAGGCTAGGGTAGCTTTGTACATTTAGCACCTCTATCCTTAGCTCGTATGTCTGGTTGCTGAGAGACGGCACCACCCACTCGATTGAGTCGATGAGTGTGTCATTGTCGATGTCATGATATGTGATGTTTGTTACTTGCTCATCGCTGCCATTCACAAGCCTGTAAAGGTGTATCGCATCTTTCATGTAATCCTGTGATAGGTTGGTTGAAGCGATGATATTTGTATAATGGACTGTGCTTGATATCACGATGACTTTTCTTGAGGTGCTTATCTCTTCTTCTGTCTTTGTGGGTGCTGGTGTTTCATAGGTTATCTCGTATATTTTTGGCTGTGTGATGTTGTCTGTTATGCTTATATTTATTGCATCAGTGATCTCTTCAGGTATCGTTATATTTTGTTCTTCGCTATTGTTGATTGTTATGTTGTTGGCAGCTATATCTTCAAGCACTGTAAAAGAATTGTTCTCTGATATTTTGATGTCATCTCCTGACTTGCAGGATATGTGCCACGTGTGGAATCCTTCGCTTACATTCTTGATGCTGAAGAAATTCGTGCCTTTCAGTACAAGCTCATCCTGATTAGCCACTATTCCGTCAAGGATCAGACTACAGATATTAAAATCCTCTTCTGTCTGATATATGATATTGAATATGCGGGGTGTTATTTCATTTTCTTCTGGTTGAATCAAAGTTATGGGACTTTGCTCAAAGACTGCCGATCCGCTGATCCTGAATAATTGTTCTATGTACGATACTATGCGCTTGATTAGCCCTGCTCCCTCGTCAAATATTACTGATGAACCGGTGATGATGTTGGATTTGCTTATGTGGTGTATAACATATTTTTCATTTGCCAGCGTATTTCTTGCATGGGCTGCTGCAACAGCACCAACAAGTTCTCTTTGGTCAAGATTATTCTCATAAATCTCGATGTTCTGTGCTTCTATAGGAATGCTTGTGTTGAATGTTATCTCTCCTGTGCTGTTCACGATTATCCGCTTTGTCCAATTGACAGGCACACCGACAATCGCTGTTCCCTGTATTGTCTCTTCAGAAATATTTGGTATTATTGTCAGATTTGTGGTGTTTGTCTCATTGATTGTGACATTCAATGTCATGTTGACTGTGATGTTGGTTATATTCAGCAATGTTTCGTTGATTGTCTGATTAAGCAGTGTCTCATTCAATATTGTCTCGTTCAGTATTGTCTCATTGAGTTCAACAATCTCTGTGATGTTTGTCTCGTTGAATGTTTCTGCTGTCTGGTTTTGAAGAGTCTCATTAGTATCGGTTATGTTTGTTTCTATAGTCTCGTTGATTTCTGGATTTGTCTCTGTTATATTCTCTTCAGAAGTCTCATTGGTTGGTTCAAGGACTGTCTCATTTACAGTTGTAGTTTCTTCTGTATTGTTTGTTATCGTTTCTGTTATGTTTTCCTGCTCAAGTGGTGTTGTTTCTTCAGGAATGGGAGTAATTACTAAACTGGAATTATCATTCTCATCAACAACAGAATATCCTGTGAAGTATGGGAAATATATTGTAAGAAGCAGCAATGCTATAGCGATTGCAACTACTGTGCTCTTGAAGCTAGTACTGCTCAAGGCCGGGGGTGCCTCTTTTTTTTCTGACATTACTGTTCCCTTATAAGGGTAGTCGTGTGTATTGTTAATGTATTTTTACATATAAAATACACACTAACTATTTAAAGCTTTTTATACGTTATAGTGACGTCTTATTTATAAAGAAAAACCTGTTCCTACACCACCATAAATAATAAATACAAGTGAGGGTTAGGATTTCTTAAGAAAAATAGGGGGTATAGTACAATGAGGCTTACTTTAGCAGAACCAAACTACCTTAAAGACAGTGTTTCCATAATCTCAGAACTCGTTAATGAGGCTTCTTTCAAGATAAAAACTAACTCGATAGAGCTTGTAGCGATGGATCCGGCGAACGTGGCGATGGTCATCTTCAAGCTTCTTTCCAGCGCTTTCACTGACTACAAGGTTGAGAAAGAGACAGATATCGCGATTAACCTGACAAACCTCAAGCAGATCCTGAGAAGGGCCAAATCATCTGATTCCTTGACCCTGGAGATTGAAGAGGACAAGCTTAAACTCACATTAGAAGGCGGTTCAACAAGGACTTTCTACCTGCCAATCATAGACCTTGAGGAGAAAGAGCAGAGGATACCAGACCTCCATTTCCCAGTTACAATAAAGACCAAGACAAGTGTCCTGACAGATGCTATTGAAGATGTTGATGTTGTTGCAGAGTCTGTCAGCCTGATTGTTGAACCTAAGAAGTTGACAATACTTGCAGAAGGTGACCTGAGTAAGGCAAAGATAGAGATTCCCAGTAAAGGTGATACCATCATAGTCTCTGATACGCCAGACAAGATAAAGGCAAAGTATTCTATCGAGTATCTCAAGAAGATGATGGCAGCTTCAAAGATTGCGGATGAAGTCACTATCCAGTTCAACAAGGATTATCCTCTGAAGCTAGAGTACAAGAGCGTTGACAAGCTTTTCTTGAGCTTCATATTGGCGCCAAGGGTAGAGAACGACTAAATTATTTCTTCTCTTTAAAATGGATCAAGAAACATCTGTATCAGCGGAATTTCTACGTAATCTATTCGGAGTTCCAGAAGCAGGTAGTCTGGAGACAAGATGCAGAATTGGAGGACCATTAGGTTGTGAACTGATAAAAGATACAGAAAAGACTGGCTACTTCGTAGGTGGTCAAAATCGCGATGTCTTGATGAACTGGGAAGGCAGAGTCATTGCGTATAAGAGTGGAGGGGTTGTTCCGAATATCCTCACACCAGAAGGTGAGCTTACAGGCTACTGGATAGGTGGTCCATTAGGACATCAGATATTGTATTCTGAGAATTTTCGTCGTTAAATCATATTTTATCTTTCACAGTCTCCCACGTCCTTTTCATGACAACATGCCATCCACGCAGGAATGATTGTCTATGCAAAGGATGCTTTGATTTCTTCTCTAATGAGAATCTCTCCAGATACTCTTCGACCTCATTAGGAAGCACAATTGGTTTGTTGTTTGATGGTACGAATGTTCCGCTGGCACGAAGTCGGTCATAACTTACCTTTGACATGTATGATTGCGCAAGTTTGACACCCAGATTGAAGCTGGTAAGCTGCTGCGCTTGCATGCCCTGTCTTAATCTTTCAATAAGTGCCTTGGTCTCATCAACCATCGGAGGGATGTTAGAAACAATCTCGACTTCTTTGAGAAGCGCGTTCGAGCATACCCTTGATATGTTTAGTCTGTCCTTATGTTTCCTGACTTTCGCAAGAACGTCGTCGGGAATATGAATTGATATCTTGGCCATAACTTTCACCTCATTAAAAAAGGTGTTACCAGTATATACAGGTAATAATATAAAACCACACCCGCACACATTTTATCAAAGCGAGAGACACTTCATTGTCTTGTGTTGGTTTGAAGTAAAGTGTTGGTCGAGGTAATACCAGTATATACTTGTAATACCACAAAATAAAGATTCAAGAATGATATTTCATGCAGCAATAAATCAACAGATAATAATTACTCCTAATATGCAAAATATTATACCAAAATGGAGCCGCCTAGCGAGCTGCGAAAAAAGAATAAAAGAACATTGCAGTCGGGCAACCAGAATCGATAAATTAATCGATGCGAGCGCGGCTCCATTCACATCAAATCAAGAATTATCAAATTATTCACCTCATAATGCACCATCCTCCTATTTCCTATGCATCAAGAAAGATTTATATCCCTAGAAATCATATTCTCTTGTCAAGGACAAAATTATTCCAACATAACAACATCGTCGTGAAAAATACGCTTACGCACCAGTTGCGAATAATTCACCACCCCAAATCATGAGCGCCTTGCCAAAAGATGCGAAAGGCCTCAAGCCTCGCTTAAAGGTAAGTGACAAGCAGCGATTCCATACGCTTCTCGATGCAGATTACTTCAGTTTCTTGAAAAAGTTCAGCACAAACGAGAGCTACAACGATAAGAACAGGTATCAGAAGGTAAAGATAACTTCGACAGATAAGTTTGAAGCTTGTATCCAAGCTATTATCGAAAGATTCACGAAATCTCATGATGAAGTACAGTCTCTTTTCTGCGGTCCTGTCGACGGTGTTGACAATATCCTGAGCGCGTATGGTAATATCAGGAAAGAAAAGCAGGATTGCTGCGCAATATTCTTTGATATCAATCCCTACAAGATAGAATATTTCACATTCAGGCTTTTTCTTACACAGGTATCCGACACTAAAGAGGATTATCTCAGGAATCTTTTCTTCTACATGGATGGCGACAGGAACATGGATGTGCAGCAGATCCTAGAGAAGGCTGCACGTAACAATATCACAAAAGAGCTTCATTCTGATTACCTGATGCTGATGCTCCGGACAAACTCTCCGAATCTGCTCAAAGATATGAAATCCTACATCAATAAAGGCGCGGATATCCTCAATTTGACATTGGAAGGCGTGCCAAAATACAAGACTCTTGCAAAGATGCTGAAGGCTAATATGATATTGAATTCTAGCACTCATTGGCTTTCCGACGACAAAACATACCGCACAGTAAAAGATGCGTGCGCAAAACACATGATAAAGTGTATTCAGGCAGACTTGAACAAAAAAGGAAAGAATACCATAATAGATATCATCGCAGAGACAGGTATCAAGCCTCTGGCATTGTACATCCCGAAGGGCGGTCAGAAGTTCTTCGGCAGCAAGGAACTTGCTGATGTTTTCGAGATTTGTATTGATACACTCCCTCCTGAAAGCCCCAGTGAAAAATGCAGGGTGTGGAGCATTCAGGACCCTGAAAGGTTTTTCACGACGCCGCAGTTCCAGCACCAGGGAGAGCTCTCAAACCGGCAGCTTGTCCTCCTGACAGAGGATTACAAGAAAAGGACACAAGTCACAAAGAGATTTTCTGGCTCTTGTAACATTCTCCTTATCGGTGATGTCCCTTTCGGCAGGTTGTATCTCGACGAGAGGTCAAGGTCTTTCATGAATAAGATACAGGATTATGCAAACAAGTATGATGTGGCGCATATCGCGCTCTGCGGAGACATTCTTGATGGCGAGCATACGCGGGAGAAGCAGAAGCTTGCTCTCTTGCAGTACTTGTCAGACACTCCTCAGCCATCCATAGAGCAGCAGTGCAGGTTGGCGAACCAGTTCATCTCTGGTTTCAAGGGCAAGGTCTATTCTGTTGCTTCAGACGGTGATTGGGATATCATCGAGGAGAAGCAGCGTGAGATAATCAACCAGAAGGAATTTCAGTTCAGGATGGAGAAGAACACAAGCCACATACCTGATGATGTGAGGAAGAGCCTGAGGGTTGAGGCGATTTTCGAGGCTGCCAAGGAGTATTATGACTATGTCGAGGAAAGGCTTGGCCTTTCTGAGATGATGGGTGACTCGCTTTCCCTGAAGTTTGACACTGCAGAGGTCGACATAACCCATATGAGCATCGGCCAGTATTTCAGGAGGAGCATCTCACGCCAGGCAGGCTTGCGTGAGCAGCAGTTGATGAACCAGTTCCTGGCCAATCACGATTACGAGCCGGAAGATGGGATAAGGATAAAGGTGAGCTCCCACGACAATGTCCTGCAGGCGCACATGGAAAGCGAGAGGACTGTCAACATAAAAGTGCCGTCCCTCGAGTCTCCTGCGAACTATGAGAAGATACCTATCCAGCTGAGGAACGCTGTCCAGGACATGATGCACAAGGCTTTTTCAGTCAGGGGAAAGATCCCATTCCTGTCGTCATGCAAGGTAGAGGTCACAAAGGACTCGCGGATTTATATCACTATTATCAATGAGAAAATTCTGTCCATGCTTGACATCCATAAGGACAAGCCATTGCAGGAATATCTGGTATTCAATCTTGCTGATGCGCAGATAGGGTCCATCGCTTACAGGTATGATTACCTTATCAAGTATCTGGATTACGTGAAGAGCTCCTCAGATAAGCTGCAGTCGAAGTCTAATATGAAGCACGTCGGCAGGATCGCTATCTTCAATGGAGACATCATAGAAGGGATAAATTATCCGACAGCGATGATGAGGAATTCTCCCACCAAACTTGTCATGCCTCAGACCCAGGTGAATTATACCATCGAGCTGATAAAGCCTTTTTTCTTTACAGAAAGAGAAGGGAGGCTCAGCATTGACAAGGATATCGAGCATATAATCCTGACGCATGGTAATCATGAGTACAACTCTGGCTTCATACATAGCGGCATGACAGCGACTCAGGCCATACTTCAGTACTTCAAGGGACATCTTGAGCACGAGTACAACAATGAGGAAGTGAGGAAGAAGATAATGTACAGCCTTTTTGTTAATCTTGACAGCAACAAGACGCTTTTCACGTCCATTGGTGCATTCTCAAAGCTCGGATTGAATGTCCATTGCATGCATTCGTATGGTGGCGCTCCAAACATAGCTACAGCAACACCTCCGCAGGAGAGATGGGTGACGAGGATAGGAAGCCTTGCGAGGCCTTGGGATGTCCTGATACAAGGGCATTACCACAAGTTCTCTTTAGGCGAGGTAGCGGGCAAGGTCCTCGTCACCTTCCCTTCTTTTACAGAGGTGTCTGACTTTGAGTATGAGAGAGGCCTTTCATCAGCAGTCTGCGGCACAGTCCTTCATCTGTCTTCCAGGTATGGTCTTGTAGTAGAGATACTTACAAGGGAATTCCTGGACAATTACAAGTGCCAGAACAAGATATTCGAGAAGATGAGTGTGAAGGAATTCCACGACAGGTGCGTCGAGAAAGCCATCGAGCCAACCGACCTGACAGGATTCAAATAATATTCTAAATTTGCTTAGCAGCGCCGCCGCTTTATGCAGCAGTCAGTTCAAGGAATCGGAAACCGGCCACACCATATTTCCTATACGGTTTTGCGTAAGCAATTTCGATTAAAACTGTAGATCATGCCGGCAAAGCGGGTTCGCAGCGCGGCGCTGCTAGAGAATTCTAAATATCTTAAACATTATTTACAGTAATAAAGCTCTCAGCCACAGGCGACTCCCCCACAAATTCATAGCTTCCTGGTGGGACATATCTTGCTGTTATCTTATGAACATAAGTCCCTTTCGGCAGGTTGCTCGGTAGCTTTATTGTGACTGGTATCACCTTCTCTGTCTCGTTTGCTGTCATGTGTACCAGGCTTCCTTGCCAGCTGAATGATGATGACAACGGTCCGTCAACATAGAGCAGCACCGTGTAGTCTGCCGCTTCTTTGTTTGTAAGGTGCAGCTCAACAATCTTTGCCGGCTCGTTTGTGTAGTCTACTTCTGTGCTTACAGGACTAAGTTCAAAGTCTATTATTTTCCCATAGATATATGATATCTTGTTGATCTCAATGGTTGTGCCTGTAAGTTCGAATTCAAGCGTGTTCTTCTGGCCCAGACCTTCTATGTGGCACGTGTCATAGCACATGTCTGTGAAATTCACTCCGCCAGTAGCGTCTCCTTCAAAATAGTATGCAAGATATTTTTTCTCAGGTCTCACAAGATACACTGCTGCTTTGCCATTCCCTGTCACTTGTCCAGATAGCATGACTGAGTTTATGTTATCAAGGTCTGTTGATATTGCCACAGTCTTTGAAGTGTCCGCAGCAATACTTCCTGCTTCTGTTTTCATTATTGATTCGCTGAATGTGACAAACCCTGTTGTCTGTGCACCGAAATATACTAGAAAGCCTATTGATATAAGAAGAAATGTTGAGATGATGATTATCCCTGCTTTGCTTGACTTTTCAGGCTTTTTCTTCCCCTGCAATTCTTCCTGAAGTTGAGAGATTGTCTTGTTTATCTCATCAAGGTTTTCCTTGTTCATTTTCCCTCTTTTATGGTAGATTTTGGCTTTTATAGTATATAAATCTATTGCCATTTCCAAACCAAAGTTTTTTAAATTGTCCTTGCATATTTTGAAGCAGGTGATTCAGTGTTCATAAAAGATTTACAACCAAGGCAGACAGACGTTGATGTTGAAGGTGAAGTTCTAGAGCTCAGTGATGTGAGGGAATTCAACAAATTTGGCAAGGCTGGCAAGGTTGCTAATGCTATTATTAAGGATGGCACAGGCCGTGTGAAGCTTTCTCTTTGGAATGAGCAGATCGACAAGGTCAAGGTAAGCGACAAGGTCAAGGTCACAAAAGGTTATGTCGGTGAGTTCCAGGGTGAGCTCCAGCTGACGACAGGCAAGTTCGGCACGCTTGAGATTATCAAGGGTGAGGCACCAGCTGTTGAAAAGAAGGAAGAGACTAAAGTAAAAACAGTCACTGAAGTCCCTAGCACGGATCTTGATGACGACGATGATGTTCCTGAAGACGAGACTTCTGAGACAGAAGAAGAATATTTTTGATTTGAGTGCTCATTTAATTCTATAGCAGCGCCGCCGTGAGTATGCGTAGGTGCTTTGGAGAAAGAAGCGTATCGACCAAGGGGACGCCTCCGAGCGAATGCGCGCGAGGCACCAACCGCACGTAGTAAGGTTGAGTGTCCCTTACGGGGATGGTCGATGTAAACTTATGTATCGCACGCTGAGCCTCACGCGGCGCTGCGTCTTAATCACCAAAAGTTATTTAAATAAACCATTAATCCTTTTACCTAGCCTTCCAGGTTGTCGAGGCATATGCCGATGAGATGACAAAAGAGCGAAAAGGGACGGTAGCTCAACCTGGGAGAGCACACGGCTGAAGTCCGTAAACATACGAACGGTATGATGACCCGAAAGGGGATGATTGTCAGATACCGTGGGGTCCGGGGTTCAAATCCCCGCCGTCTCATTTTTTATTATTCTGAGTGGTATTGAGCGTAGCGAAATACCACGATTGTTTCGATCAAACATTTTGCGGAGCAAAAGGTTTGTTCTATAAGTCCCGCCGTCTCATTTTTCTTTTTTTCTGCATAAATTAATAAACAGTATTTGTATAATTAACTAAAAGATGGTGTCCGTAGCATTAGCATTGATTCTTGCAATCCTTTCTCCTTGTATTTGGGGCATTTTGAATATTCTTGATAAGTTTGTTGTTGATAAGCGTGTCAAGTCTGCTTTGGGTTTTGCAGTCATTGCAGGTTGCGTGAATCTTGCTATAGGTCTGGTTCTGGCAGTGTTCCTGAAATGGTCAGGCATTGCCATCTCTGACTTGTTATTCCCAGCATTGGCAGGAATGGTTCTTGGCTCGCAGTTCATCCTATACTATAAGGTCCTTCAGAAAGAGGACGCCTCTAATGTAATAGGTTTTATCTATGTATATCCTATCATGGTCGCATTCCTGTCCTTTCTTTTTCTGCACGAGGTTCTTTCGCTTGCAGTCTATCTTGGTGCTAGCCTGATAATAATAGGAGTTATACTTCTTACAGTGCATGGTAAGAAGATAAAGTTGCATGTCGCTATCTGGACGCTTTTTGCTCTTGCCCTTGTAGTTGCGCTGAATGAGTTCTTCGTAAAGATGGCCACTACCGAGCTGCCTGTGATGAATGGTGTGGCGATAAATTGTATCTTCATTGGACTCGTCATCGTACCTGCTCTTCTTAGCAGGAGAATCAGGTCACAATTTGTGTCTGAGTTGCACAACGCAAAGTGGGCTTTGCTGAATGAAACACTGACTTTCATCAACATAGTCATAATCTACTTTGCGATGTCTGGCTTGCCTGCGACTATTGTCTCTTCGATTGGTGCGATACAGCCGCTTGCTGTCCTGTTTATTGAGAAGATTTTACAGATTTTTGGAATAAGATTGACACATAACGGGTCTTTTGCAAGTAAGATTTTGCCTCTGACGCTTATTGTACTGGGAGTGATTATAATATATTCTCAAGAATTAATGGGCTTGTTGACTTAAATTACTTTTTCTTCTTCCTTCTCTCTCCCACTCTCTGGAATGTCTCAGGCACGTCTATCATGTACTTGCCTTCCTCGAGCTTGAAGATGATTGGGTATTCTTTGTTGAAGAGATGCACAAGGTCTAGCTCGTATTTGCCAGGTCCCAGCGCGCGTATGGATTCAAAGTCGAGCACTACCGGCTCGTCAAGCTCCCTGTCGCCGATGATGTCATAGACTTCTGTCTCGAGATGAACTTTCTGCTCTGGGCTTAAGTTAGATATGAGCGTCTTGGCTTTCTCGATGGCATCCTTCTTTACATACATGAAGAGCTTGCTGCCGCATATGCATCCTTTTAGTATCTCGGCGCTGCCGTCGTCATAGAATGTGTTGCACCTGACGCATCTGTGAGGCATTTTCAGTCAGAACCTTTTTTCTTCCTGCTCTTCTTCGGGCCGTCTGTCGTGAAGAGCTGGATCTTGTTCGGGTCTTTCTTTATCTCTTTGACAATAGAAGCCGGTCCTACTATTGTGAGTCCTCTTCTGTCTCCTAGCAATGCGTTAATGAACTGATGCCTCATCTTTTTGAGTGGGTCGAGGTTATGGGATTCAGGGTATATCACTGCGAGCTCTATGCCCTTGAATTCTGAGTTTATCTCTTCCATCGTCGTCTTTATGAGTTCTGTCTCCTCTTCTTTCTTCAGTCTGCCTTCGAGCAGGACTATCTTGCCTTCTTTCACTGCGTTCAAGAGCTTCCTTATCCTGCCAAGGCTGCTGAGGTTCTCTATCTCTGCGTAAGGCACGAATTGTAATGTAAGGCTCATCAGTCTCAACCCGCCACGACGAACAGCGCCTCATAGAAGTCTTCCATGTTCGTCCCTTTCTTGGCAGATATTCCTATCACATCATACTGCGGGAATGCTGCCTTGATCTTGTTTATGTTGGATTTGCGCAGGTCTACCTTGTTGGCGACAATCAGGACAGGTATGTCCCTTGCTGCAAGGTTGCCTATTATTGTGATATTGACTTGTGAGTATGGGTCTTTTGTGGAGTCCAGTACGACTATGACTATGTCCATGTTGTCTAGCCACTTGATTGCGTCGATGACTCCTTTTGTGGCTTCCTTTGCCCTCTGCTTAGCGTCTGATTCATCCATGCCTTTCTTCATGAAGTCCTCGTAGTCTATCCTTGTTGCTATGCCTGGTGTGTCTACTAGGCTGAAAGAAAGCTCGTTATCATCTTTCTTGATGTTGATGCGCTCTTTTATCTGGATCTCTCTGGTCTCATGCTCGATATTAGAAACAAGTCCCATCTCTTCGCCTAGCCAGTCCATGCATATCTTGTTGGCTAGCGTGGTCTTCCCACCGTTAGGTGGACCATAGATACCTATCTTGAGGTTCCTCTTTTTCCGGAATATGTCCTTGAAGACCTTGCGTACGAACTTCTTGAAAAAATCAATCATTGCTGCACCTTTTTTTATAACACCCGAGACCACAAATCTTGGGTTTTGTTTATATAGTTTTCGATTTATCTTATAAGCATCAGCAGCGCCAACACCGACCTGCGAGCCCACGGAATAAACAGCTATTAGAACTAAACTCGAATATATACGCGGTATAAGATTCGGTGCGAGCGTCGTGTTGGCGCTGCGAAAAAGAAATTATTGTATCTTCAAACTTGCTTCGACTATTTCTTTGACAACATCAACATCCTTCTGGTTCACTTCCTTTCGTAATTCCATCCTTGCAGAAGCTTTTGCCAACCTCAAGAATCCTACAGCCATCCTTGGACTTATCTCGACAAGGTATTTCTCCTCATTCTTCTTGATGTCTCCTATGAAATCTACGATTTCATTCTCAAACTTCTTTGGCAATACAACATCTTCTATCTCGTGCGCTTTCTGGACATACTCTTTGAGGAACTTCAGCTCTTTCTGGTTCAATGACTGCTTTTTCTTTTCTAGAAGCGATTTTGTTATCTTCTTGAACTCTTCTGTCGTGTGCTTTCGCACAAGGAATGTGAGGTGGAATCTTGAGAGCAGTGCAGCATCGAATGGAAGCTGTTTCTTGAGCTCTTCTGTATTCTTTCCTGTGAATTTGTCTCCCTTGGGATTTGCTGTTGCAAGCACGGACACTCGTGCGTCGAATTTGTATGAGTGCCCACCTTTGTCATATGACACAAATCCTTTCTCCATAGCGTTGTATAACGAAGCTCTTGATTCTTCTTTCATGAGATTGAGCTCGTCGATTGCGCAGAGTCCGTTGTCTGCCATCGGTAAGAGTCCTTTTATCACTTCATTGCCTTTCACAGTCACCGCGAGCCCGACACCGGATGTGCCTGAGCCCAGTCCCATCGATGATATCGGTGCAAGGTCGTTTGCAGATGATAGTATCTGTGTCTTTCCTGTTCCTGGATCTCCGAGAAGCAGGATGTGTATTCTTTCCGGTGAGAATAGCTGCAATGCGACCGCTTTCTTCGCTGTCTCAAAACCGACAATGTTCGGCGCTATGATCTGCGAGCATCTGTCATGGATCACTTTGGAGAATTTGTCAAACAACTTGGATTTTGTCTTTGCGTCAATCTTTTCGTTTATCTCATCTATAATCTCTGCGACTTCTGCTTTCTCTTTCTTTACAACTATCTTCGGCAATTTGACGCTTTCTATAAGACCGCCAACTGACACTGATTCTTCTTCTATAGCAATCTTTTTTTCCTTGAGAAGCCCTGTCAGCACCCGGAGGTCTTTTTCTGAGACAAATCCTGAAATGAACACTAAAGAATTCTCTTCATCGCCAGAGAGCTTCCTGAAATGTCGTATAACATCTATGATATCTGCCATTTTACCCCCTTAAAAGAAAAATAATGCGTATTTAGTATAAAAATGTTGTTGAATAGAAATATAGGTTTATTGTCCCTACGCTACTCTCTGGCTTGCTTCTCCTATCACTTTGTCAGATGTTGCTGCATCCCATCCTATGTCAAGCAGATGTGTCTTGATATCATTTGGATCATATCCCTCGCCAAGTGCTTGGACAACATAGTTTCGCAGGTCTGTTATCTGCGGGTTCTCTGCTTGTTGCATCGGCTGCGCAATAGGCATTGCAGGCATTGATGGAGCAGGTGTGAATGTAGGAGCTTTTGCCTTTGGTGCTGCTTTTTTCCCGCCAGCGACTATCATGACAACGATGAGTATGACTAGGACTATCCCTCCGAGTGTTATCAGGCTTGTTGTCATGCTTAATCCGAATACGCCTGAGCTTGGCTGCTCAAGTATTCCTATCTCGTCCTTGAAGTTGCCTTCCTGGATGTGCTGTTCCAGAAGCTTTCTGTCTGCGCTTGTTACTTGATCTATGCAGCACACCATGTCTCCGTCTATGAGCTGTGCTGCTGTTGCCATTGTCTTTGTTGCTGCGCAGTATTTCACCTTGAATGTTGCGTCGCAGATGACATTGCCCCCGAGCTCCACATATTTTGAAGGCAGTATCTCGAATTCGCGGTTTATCGCTCCGTTTGCGATGTTACGCGGAGTCGGGTCATCGACTATTTTTGAGAATGCATCGTAAGTGGGAAACTGGATTATCAGGTCTTCATAGTATGTCCCTGCGCAGAAATCCTTCATCTCTGCCACAGTCCATCCAGCGCTTGACTTTACTGCTTCAAGAGAAAGCGGTGTTTCAGCGTCGTTTATCACTACGCACATGCTTGCGTCTGTCACCTGGCTGAATAATGCTGAACTAGAAAGTGCGCTCTCGAGTTTGGATTTTGCTGTTGCTGCGTCGAGTATAGCATATCCTGTCAGGTTTACAGAGCTTGTGATTATGAAGTATAGGCTTAGAACTATGATAAGCACAAACATCGCGTGGATGATTAGCTTGCGCTTTTCACCTTTTTTTTCCATTTCTTACTCTCTTTTTAGATCCTTAAAATTTAGTTCTGAACTTAATAGCTTGCGTATTGTTTCCTTGAGTTCTTTTATCTTGACTCTGACTTGTTCTGTGGAATCCCTGTCTCTGATGGTGACGTCATGTTTATCAAGCGAGTCGAAGTCGACTGTGATGCAGAACGGTGTTCCTAGTTCGTCCTGCCTAGCATATCTTCTCCCTATGCTTCCGCTTCTGTCATAGAAGCAGAAAAATTCCTGCTTTAGCGAGTCGTATATCTCCTTGGCCTTGCCCTCGAGCTTATTGACAAGAGGCAGTATTGCTGCCTTTATCGGTGCTAGTTTTGGATGGAGATGAAGCACTATATTGCCTCTCTTCTTGTCATCATCATAAGCGTCGAACATGAATACTAAGAAGCTCCTGTCAACTCCGAGGCTTGGTTCTGCAACGACATTAGGTATCACTTTTTCCTTGGATTCTTCGTCGAATATGCTCATGTCCTTCTTGCTGTGCTTCATATGCTGTTGCAGGTCATAGTCGCTTCTGTCTGCTATGCCTTGTAGCTCTTTCCAGCCCCATGGGAAATTGTATTCGAGATCCCAGCAGTCGCTTGAGTAATGCGCAAGCTCATCCTTCTTGTGCTGTCTTATCCTGAAGTTTTCCCTTTTAGCGCCGAGATTGATGAACCAGCGTAGTTCTGTTGCGAGCCAGTATGCATGCCACGGGCTCTTGATTATTCCTTTTGAAAGAGCTTCTTTTACAGTCATCTCTTTCTCTTTCTGTTGTTTCTCCTGCATCTCTTCTGAATAGATATTCAGTATCTCAACCATCACTTCTTCTGTGTATGGGCAGTCATTGTGCTTTTTCGGGTGGATGAAGTATTCGATTTCCATCTGCTCGAATTCCCTGCATCTGAAAAGGAAGTTGCGCGGGGCGATCTCGTTCCTGAATGCTTTTCCCATCTGTGCTATGCCGAATGGGAGCTTGAGCCTTGATGTCTCGTATACGTTCTTGAATTCGGCGAATATTATCTGGGCTGTCTCTGCTCTTAGGTATGCCTTTGATTCTTCGCTCTGTATAGGTCCGACATTTGTTGTGAACATGAGGTTGAATTGCCTTGGTTCTGATAGCGCGTTTCCTTTTGGGCTCTTGACATTGTTTTCCTTGATGAGTTTTCCAAGGTCTGCTGCGCTGAGGCCGTCTGCCTGTATCTTGAGTGTCTCTTCTATGAGTGTGTCTGCCCTGAAGCGTTCATGTGTCTTTAGGTCTTCAACAAGAATGTCTCCGAAATGTGCTGCGTGTCCTGATGCAATCCATACTTTTGGGTTTGATATTATGCTTCCATCTATTCCGACAATGTCTTCTCTTGATTGGACATGGAACTTCCACCAGTCTTGCTTGATGTTGTTCTTGAGTTCAGCTCCATATGGGCCATAATCAAAGAATCCTGCCATGCCACCATATATCTCAGAGCTTGGATAGACAAATCCTTTCTTCTTGCAGAATACTGCCATGTCATCTATGCTTAGTCCTGCTTCTTTTTCTGCCATCTATCAAACCTCATAAATGTAGCTATAGGCACGTATTCATGGGACTTCTATTTATATAGTTTGTGCTGGTTTTTGGTCTATTACAAAATCATGCAGCGCCACCGTGAATCTGCGCAGGCGCATTGCATACAACATCTACATCCGGCAGGGGGTCGCCCCCTACGGGGATGCCGATATCACAAGAAAAAACCAACGCCGAGCCTCACGTGGCGCTGCGTAATTAGTTTAATCATCTCTTCAGATAATCTATCTCTTCACTATCAAGTTCTAGTTCGTCTATGATGTTAGATATCATCTGCCTGTCCTTGCCTTCCTGGAACAATGCCTTGAAATAAGGATAAGTGCTTTTGACGACGTCTTTCTTTGATGAGTGTGTCTTGTCTGCTATCTTCTCGCATATCGCCATCCGTTTCTGGTATTTCCTGTTTGCGATATAGATTTTGAGCAGTCTCTTGGTCTGTTCGTATTCGACTATCTTCTTGTATTTTTCATCTTTTGATACTGCTACGCCTGCGCTTAGGTAGTCGCTTATGTAGACCATGAATCTCCAATGCTGCCAGCGCATGATTCTCCTGTTCATTATGTCTGCTTTTGATACGAAGTCATAAGCCCTGGCAAGATCTGCTGCTTTCTCATATTCTCTTGGCAGGTTGTGGTCTACCCATAGCATGCATTCGTGCAGGTCTTCAGTGACTGTGTCGAAGGATTGTTTTGCTATTCTGGGGTCTGTTGTCTTGAATATCTTTGTGAGTGCTGTTGTTATCTCTTCTTTTTTCTCCCTGTCAGACAATGCTCCGAGGTCTTCTTTTGTTAATTTTCCCCCTCCTCCTAGCATCTGGAGGTCATTGATTGCAGCGCGCGCATCTCCGCCAGCTCTCCTTGCAATGGATTTCAAGGCATCTTCCTCATACTTTATCTTTTCAGCGTCTGCGATTCGCTTGAGTATAGAGAAGATATCTGTATATTGTAGTGGGACAAACTCGATGAGCGCTGCCTGTTTCCTGAGTTCTGCGAATTTCTTGTCGAATGGTTCGTTTGCGCTCATTATTATGGGGAATGCTGTCTCTGTTATGATCTTCTCGATTTCAGGAATTCCTCCTCTGTCCTGGCTCCCCGATACTCCATCCACTTCATCGACTAGTATTATCTTTCCTTTGAAGAATAATGACATCTGTTTTGACGCGTTGCCTGCGACATTTGAGACATTCTCAGCAGTCCTGAAATCTGATGCATTGAGTTCTATCATCTCAAGTCCCAGCTCTGCTGCGAGTGCGTACACTGCCGAGGTCTTACCGCTTCCTGTAGGACCGTATATCAATGCGGCTTTCTTCTTCTCTTTCTTGAAATTCAGTATGAACTGTTTCAGCTCTGCCATTGCCTTGTCCTGTCCTATAACATCCTTTGATTTCTTCGGCAGGTATGCCTGTGTCCATGGCTTTACAGTGTCTTTCATGATAGCAGAATAATTCGATTCAATATATTAAGTTTATCGTATTTGATTTAATGTATTTGTAAATGAACAACTCCTGATAAATCCTCAAAACATTTATAAATAAAGAGACATAAGATAGCTTGAAAAAGAGGGTGAATAGTATAAAAAGAGTTTTCATTAGTATATCTGTATTTGCTGTCCTGCTTCTAGCTTGTATTTCATTCTCTGCAGCTGAAGATATCCGCGTGGCATCTTCAATGATTGATTTTTCTACGGTCCAGGTCATTCCAGAGCCTGTCGAGCCTGGTCAGGATGTGACTGTCAAGGTGAACCTGCAGAATCGTGATTCTTTGGATGCTAATGATGTGAAAGCAGTTCCTCGGGTGACGTTTCCATTGCAGCTCAAGGGCCAGGAGCTTAATTGGTTCTCGAGTTTCAATCTTTGCGCGCAATGCGCTAGGGAGAATACATATTACTTGTTGATTGATACCCGTGCAGAGTCAGGCACGTATCCTCTGATATTTGAGATTACAAAAGGCGCTACAAAGATGACTAAGACAATCTATATCAAGGTGCAGGGTGCGCCTGATGTTGTCCTTTTGACAAGTGGCAATGAGCCTATTGTTGTAGAGCCGAAGCAGCAGTTCAAGGTTGATATGGTTGTGAAGAACATCGGTACAGGTATAGCAAGGAATCTTAAGATTGTCTCGAAGTCCACTGAATTCATCACCTCAGGCAGCAACACCCAGTTCATCGAGGAGTTGAGTCCAGGCCAGAGCGCGAATATCAGTGCTTATTTCACAGGTAACGAGGACCTTGAGCCGAATGTCTATAACTTCCCTGTTGTATTGGAATACAAGGATGCTGTTGGTGATGCCAAATCGTATGAGAGTAGCATCGGAGTCACTCTCAAGAACAAGGCAGAGCTCAGCGTGAAGAATGTCAAGACAAGGCCTGATTATGTCTCTGCAGGAGATAAGTATGAAGTCTCGCTGCGCGTGGAGAACACAGGTTCAGGCTCTGCGAAGAACACGATTGTCAAGATCGCAACTTCTAACAAAGAAGAGATCACTCAATACATCGGTCAGCTGAAGAAGGATGAGGATAGCAATATTGTCAGCTCTTTTGTTGCTAAGGGAGATAGCATGGCCAAGTCCAGCATAACTATGCTCAATATCAACATTGAGTATGATGATGATACGGGCCATCAGGTGCTTCGTGAGCAGTTAGCTGTCGAGGTGCATCCAAATACTAATTATCTGCTCTACATAGTTTATGGTTGCGTATCTGTTATTGCTGTAATTCTGTTCCTCTTATACATATTCCATGTCAGGCGCAAGGAGAAGATGGAGAACCAGTTCGAGGAAGTCGTCGAGTACGGCCTTGCAGATGAGTTCGTCAAGTCTCACAAAGCAGGATGGAATCATGCGCAATTCTCTGATTTTGTCAAGGAGCTGCGTCATAAGAGGTTCAACATAGACCCTGACAGGCTCATGCGCTATCTTGAGAAGGTGCGTGTAGAGCAGAAACCCAAGAAATGAGAAAATGTTCTCTAAAAAAGTCAAGACAACAGCCAAGGTCGCCTGGTTTCTTACATTCTCATCGATGAAGAAGAACAAAAGGCTTAATATCCTGGTCATAGGTGTTCTTGCTTTCAGTTTCCTCAATGTTGTTTTCTTCGAAAGCATCACTAGCGGCATGTCTGATGCCATCAATGGTCAGCTCATAGACCTTCAGAATGGGCATATAACTATTGAACCGCTCGAGCAGCATCGATACATAGATGATTGGCGCGCAGTTCGTAATAAGCTTCTTGCATTCCCTGAGGTTGAGGCTGCGAGCCCAGAGCTTGGGAGGTATTTTGAGGTCTGGAAGAAGGATAAGTTCCGGCCTTCATACATCAATGGTATCGACCCAGAGACTTTTGTTCAGGTGAAGAGGATCCAGGACAAGATCATTGCAGGCAGCTTCCTTGAGCCGAATGATTACAATGATATTGTCATTGGCAGCGATATCGCAGGAGGAATATACGAAAAAGACTCGATACTCGGCGGTGTGAGACTGGAGGCGGACGTCGGAGATAAGGTCATCCTTAATGCTGGAGACGGTAAGCAGTATGAATTAAAGGTAAAGGGTATATTCCGCACAGCATTCCTCGGTCTTGATATAGAATCTTTTGTGCCTCTGAAGAAGATGGAGGAGATGCTTAATGCTTCAGGCAAGGCAGATTTTGTCAATGTGAGGATTTACAACAAGGATGACTCAACACGTCTCAAGACCGAGATGATTAATTCTGGTATAGACGGCAAAGTGACTTCGTGGGAAGAGAACGCAGGATTCTCTAGGAGCGTCACAAACAGCCTGGGATTAGTCAGCAAGATAACTGGATTTATCGGAGTGCTTACCGCATTCATAACAGTGTTCATTGTCATATACATCAAGACCAAGAACCAGAGGAGCCAGATAGCGACGCTGCGTGCAGTGGGCATTTCAGACAAGGCGATAGTGGGCTCTTATGTGCTTGAGGCTGTCGCTCTTGGTGTGGTCGGCATAATCATAGGCGTTATTGTCATGAAGATCCTTCTAGTCTACTTTGCGTCGCACCCCTTGTCTCTTCCTATAGGAGATGTCATTCCCATCATGACTCCCCAGACCCAGTGGGTATCTATACTTATACTAGTCGGAGCCACGATAATCGCAGGTTATTTCCCGACAAAACGAGTGCTCAAGGAGAATATCATCGAAGCAATAAGGGGTGGCGGATGAAAGAAGCCATCATCGAGGTAAAGCACCTGCAGAGAAGGTTTTCAGTGGGAGAGATAGAGATATATGCCATCAAGGACATTAGCCTCGAGATCACAAAAGGTGAATTCGTAGCTCTCATGGGTCCCTCAGGTGCAGGTAAATCAACCACTCTAAATCAGCTTGCACTCCTCGACACGCCGACAGGCGGAGTACTCAAGATATTAGGTAAGGATGTCGAGCATCTGAACCAAAAGCAGCAGACCGAATTCCGATTGAGGCATCTAGGGTTTGTTTTCCAGAACTATAATCTTCTTCCGCAGCTTACAGCGCTTGAGAATGTCATGCTTCCGGCTATGATGCTTGGCAAGGACAAGAAGGACGCGATAATGGATGCGACCAGGCTTCTTGAGAAGTTTGACATGGGCCAACGCCTGAATAATTATCCATCGCAACTGAGCGGCGGCCAGCAGCAGAAGGTTTCCATTGCAAGAGCTCTCATCAACAAGCCAGCGATTTTGTTTGCAGACGAACCTACTGCATCCTTGGATTCTAAATCTTCAGAAGTTATCATGAAACTGTTGCGTGAGCTCAACAAAAAGGAACGCCAGACAATAGTCCTTGTCTCTCATGAGCCAGAGCACCAGCAGCTTGTTGACAGGACCATCTGGATAAAGGATGGTATTGTTGTTGAGAAGAGTTATGTTTGATTTCTGAGTTGTGTATTTTATTTGCACATTATATATAATAGAGATAGAAATTCCCACAATCCACCCATACTTACATTGTAAGTATAAATATATAAATAAATCCTACAATGTGTGTAATTATGTCCTACAATGTATGTATTTGCATAACCTACAGCAAACACCCTTCCAACCTCAATCTAAACCTTTAAATACAAAACTCTAATCCGAAACACCATGGAAAACAAGCCAGCAGAGGAAGGAAAACAAAACTATGATCCTAAAGTAGAAGAGCCGAAATGGCAGAAGTTCTGGCAGGACTTTAAGATATTCAAGTTCGATGAGAAGAGTAAGAAAGAGATCTATTCTATAGATACTCCTCCTCCTTATGCCAGTGCAGACCATCTTCATGTAGGTCATGGCATGCATTACTCGCAGTTTGAGTTTGTCGCAAGATACCAGCGCATGCGTGGCAAGAATGTTTTTTTCCCGATTGGCTATGATGATAATGGCTTGCCAACAGAGCGTTATGTAGAAAAAAAGCATAACATCAACAAGAATAAGACAACAAGGGCTGATTTCATCAAGCTCTGCTTGGAAGAGACTAAGAAGACAGGCAAGACTTACTATGACCTTTTCACGCAATTAGGTTTCTCTGTTGATTGGGACTTGCTGTTCCACACCATAGGAGATAATTCAAGAAGAGTTGCGCAGCTTTCATTCATAGACCTTCACAATAAAGGCAGGATGCTGAGAAGCGATTACCCTACAACCTGGTGCCCTACATGCCAGACAACAATCGCTCAGGCAGACTTTGAGAATGTAGACCTGAAATCCAGCTTCAACGATATTGTTTTCAGGTGCGGTAAGGAAAATCTCATAATCTCCACAACCCGGCCTGAACTTCTCCCAGCGTGCGTAGGCTTGTTCTTCAATCCAGAGGATGAGAGATATAGGAAACTGGAAGGGAAGAAAGCCATCGTCCCATTATTCAATTACGAAGTCCCGATAATGACTGACGAGACAGTAGACCTTGAGAAAGGCACTGGTCTCATGATGGTCTGCACATTCGGCGACAAGGAAGATATCGAGAAGTGGCATAAGTATAAGCTGCCGACAAGGATTGCAATCACAGAGTACGGCGCACTCAACGAGCTAAGCGGAAAATACGCAGGCAAGAAGATAAAAGACGCAAGAAAAGAGATAATAGAAGACCTAAAAGCTGCAAAACTTCTTGTCGACCAGAAGGATATTGTCCACGCTGTCAATGTGCACGAGAGGTGCGGCACAGAGATAGAGTTCTTGAAGAAGCTGCAATGGCAGATAAAAGTCCTTGACAAGAAAGAGGAGCTTATCGCTATAGCACAGAAAATAAATTGGTATCCTAATCATATGAAAGTCAGGTATGAGCACTGGGTCAAGAACTTGCAGTGGGAGTGGGGCATATCACGTCAGAGATATTATGGCGTGCCTTTCCCCGTATGGTACTGCAAGGACTGCGGCAACGTCTTGTTGCCTGACAGGAAAGACCTTCCAGTCGACCCTAGAGAAGAAAAATTCAAGGGGAAATGCAAATGCGGTTCGACGAATATCGAGCCTGAGATGGATGTCATGGATACATGGATGACTTCGTCATGCACTCCTCAGATTAATCAGGATTGGGGAGGCATTGGCGAGAGGAAGAATTTCATACCAATGTCATTGAGGCCACAGGCTCACGACATCATAAGGACCTGGGCATTCTATACAATTGTCAAGTCATACTATCATCTTGAGAGCATTCCCTGGACAGACATCATGATATCCGGTCATGGCCAGGACCCGCACGGCCAGAAGATGTCAAAGAGTAAAGGGAATTTCATCATCGCTCAGGATGTCATCAAGAAATACAGCGCAGATGCTTTCAGGTTCTGGGCAGCGTCTGTCAAGCTTGGCGACGATTTGCCTTATCAGGAGAAGGACGTTCTCACAGGCCAGAAGACAATCAACAAATTATGGAACGCGTCTAAGTTCTCGATGATACACCTGCAGGAATTCAGCCCGAAGCAGGCAAAGGAAGTCAAGCTTGAAGTGATGGACAAGTGGATCCTCTCAAGGCTGCAGAAGCTCATCGCAGATTGCACAGAATCATTTGATGTCTATGAGTATTCAAGGTCAAAGATGGACACAGAGAAATTCTTCTGGAACACGATCTGTGACAATTATCTGGAAGTCTGCAAAGACAGGCTCTACAACCCCGATGTAAGAGGGAAAGATGCAAGGATATCCGCGCAATACACATTATACCAGATTCTGCTAACCACTCTTAAGCTCATGGCGCCAGTGATGCCGCACATAACAGAATCAATCTACCAGAACTATTTCAAGGACAAGGAAGGGGATAAGTCGATCCACATATCTCCCTGGCCGGTCGCAGACAAGAAGCTTATCGACGAGGATGCAGAGAAGACAGGTGAGCTTGTAGTGCAAATAATTGGACAGGTAAGGAAGTACAAGAGCGAACAGAAAGTCTCCTTGAAAAAACCCATAGTGCTCACTATCGAATGCGACTCAGAGCAGAAAAGCCGAATCGAGTCAGCGCTTGGCGACATCAAGTCGACAAATAATGCAGTTGAACTCAAATTCGGCAAAGGTAGCATCGTGATAGAGAATTCTAATATCCTGCTGGCAATCGAACTTGTCGAAGAAGCTCCACAGAATTGATTATTTCGTTTCTATTAAGCAGCGCCGCCGTGAGTTAGTGCAGGCGCTTCGTCTAAAATATTCAGAGTTGACAGGGGGACGGCCCCTACGGGGATGTCAACTAGCCTGATATACATAACACGCCGAGCCTCACACGGCGCTGCGACATGAACCCATTTCATAAAGTATATATACCATTCAAACGTTCCATACCTTTAGGTAAAAAGAGATGAAACCAAAAAAACTTGTTCCAGGTGTCTATGCAGTCGGTGCAAAAGACCCGAAAAGAAGGATATTTGATGCGCTCATCCCGTTACCTAGAGGTACAAGCTATAATTCTTATCTAATCAAGGCGCAGAAAACAGCGTTGATTGATACCGTGAATCCTGGATTTGAGAACATCCTTGAGCAGAACATTAACAGCGTCGTGAATCTTGCAGATATTGATTACATAATCATGAACCACGCAGAGCCTGACCATGCTGGCGCTTTGCCCTTTGTTCTTTCAAAGAACAAGAAAGCAGTTGTCTACTGCACTGCGAAAGGCTCTGAGCTTGCTCAGAAATTCCACGGAGTTCCGCTAGAAAGAATTAAGATTGTAAAGGAAGGAGACACAGTAGATTTAGGCGGAAAGACACTGAAATTCATAGACGCACCCTGGCTTCATTGGCCTGAGACAATGTTCACTTACCTTGTGGAAGACAAGATATTGTTCCCTTGCGATTTCTTTGGTGCTCATACAGCAGAAGGTTTCAGTGAGGATGATGTTCCAGAGATAATCTCGTACGCCAAGGAATATTTCGGCGAGATCATGATGCCGTTTTCTATTATGGGGAAAAAAGCAATAGAAAAATTGGCTAATTATGAGATAAGGATGATAGCTCCAAGCCACGGACCTATCTATAAGAATCCTGCGCTGATACTTGACAAGTACAAGGACTGGACTGCAGGTAAGACGTCTAAGAAAGCGATCATTGTCTATGTCAGCATGTGGAAATATACTTCTAGCATGCTAAAGATTGTAGAGGATACTTTGAAGAAGGAAGGGGTTGAAGTTGTCTCATACGACCTTGCTGTTGGAGATATGGGTAAGCTCGCAGCAGATCTTGTCGATTCACGCGCTATTGTCGTAGGCTCGCCCACTTTGCTGGGTGGAATCCATCCTCTTGTCACTTATGCGGCAAGCATCGTGAAGGCCTTGAAGCCTCCGATAAAATACGCTGCAGTGCTTGGTTCATACGGTTGGAGCGGCAGTGCAGTCCGGCAGACAGCTGATTTCTTCCAAGGAACAAAGATAGAGGCTGTCGGGACCTTTGAATCGTCAGGCCTGCTCTCAGAAGAGGATAAAGTGAAGATAAATAGTCTTGGTAAGCTCCTCGCAGAAAAGATTAATAAATCTGAATAGCAATTCTTGATACTATGGGATTCCTAAATGACTGGTTCGGCACTGGCTCTATCACCAGAGATGTAGATAAAGAGCTTAAGCTGATAGAATCTGTTCTTGATGATCTTGGGAATATAGACAAGATAATAGAAGAGACTGGTGTAAGGGGAAAGAAGCTAGAGCGAATTCTTGCATTGGAAAAGAAAGCAGTCTCTAAGGGTTTGTCAATAGAACATAAGCTCGAAGCTGAGCTTCAGCCATATATTGAAGGCAAGAAAAAGACAGATGATTTGGCAAGGATCCTGCTTCTTAACAGGTTACTGAGAGATTTCCGTGAGGATAATCTCTGGAAAGAGCTGTTTGAACTGTGGAAAGCAGAGCAGTTGCTTCTCAAGGAAGGTAATTCCCAGAAGATACGGAAGAATCTCGAGGAGCAGAAGCATATCGCGATGATTCTGAAGAAATTGATAACCTTTGAGTTCAACGAGACTCATATGCACTTCAGCATGAGTGTGGATGCAGATATCCATTGGAAGTATCTCAAGAAATTATGGAAAAAGGAGATGGAAGGGAAACTGAAACAAGGCGAAAAAGGGATAACTGCTGTTTATGAAGAACTTGTTCGTGCAGGAAAAGTTTTTGCTGATGATCTGAAAGCTTTGAAGCATATTATGAACAATTTTTTTAATGGCAACTGGCCCGAGGCAAAGGCATTTCTTGAATTCGAGCGTCTCATTTTCATGCTTGACTCCAGCAGAGGTTATTTCAAGGAATTTGTCATGAAATGTGACCTGTTGAATGCTATCGACAAAGCGATCTGCGGAGAAGAGGACATAATCGTGAAAGGTAAGAAGCATATCGCCGAATGCATGGAATCCATTGTCAAGCATAATCTGGCTCACGGTGTAAAGCACATAGAAATCAGGTTTCCGATATCGAAGAAAGATGGGATGGAATTCTTTGCGCAGCTTGCGATGGATGCTGAAAAGAAATTTGGCGACCGGATTTCCATACGTTTCATAGAATTTATGATTGGCGAGAAGTATGACATACATCAGTTCTTTGACAGTTATGATTCTTTAGAGAAGAGATACAAGAAATACATAGTTGCGGTGGATTTGTTGAACCAGTCGTCTGACTCCATAGACAGGGCAAGAAAGTCAGGGCTTCCTGTGTGCATCCATGCAGGCGAGATATTCACGCAGAGGGACTCCCCTGGCAAGACCAAAGTCGAGAATGTGCAGAAGGCACTTGATGAAGTCAAGGTGGCGTTGAATCTTCCTAACATATATCGGATAGGTCACGCAATTGTCTTAGGCATAGACCTTGACAAGTATTTGTCAGGTGAAAATCCTTCAGAAGTGGCTCGTCTTGTGGAATTACAGAAAAAGCTTATCAAAGATACAAAGAGCAAAGGTGTGATTATTGAAGTTAATCCAACATCTAACTTTATGATTCACGGTATGAAGACATATGCAGACCATCCTATCTCAGATTTCTCTGAGCAGGACATCAAATTTGCGATTAGCACAGATGACAGGGTCATCTTTGACACCAATCTCAAGAAAGAATACTACCGCATCGCCCGCGCTTTGCGCTGGACAGCAGAGCAGCTTGAGGAAGCTAACAGGATGTCGAGAGAAGCGATGCTGAAATAAGTGCTTGAGCCGATAAAAGTTAATATACTAGTTATGCGTTAATTATACCATGAAAAAGAAAGTCAACAAATTCATATATTGGACGCCAAGGATATTGTCATTTGTGTTTGCCGCATTTCTCGTGATATTCTCATTTGATGTATTCGGTGAAGGAGTTGGTTTCTGGCAGACTGCCCTGGCATTCTTCATGCATAACCTGCCATCATTGATACTCATCGCAATTGCCATAATCGCATGGAAGCGTGAGCTTGTCGGAGCGATTGGATACGGTCTGTTCTCCCTGCTGTTTCTTATCTTTACAGCTGTAAGAGCTGAGAGAGGTCCGTCACCGTACATCCAGATGGCTTGGAGTATGATAATCTTTGTGCCTGCATTGCTGACAGCAGTCCTTTACTATCTGAACTGGTACAAGAAGAGACAATAATTTATATACTTATTATGCATTAATTCTACCATGAAAAAGAAAATCAACAAATATCTATATTGGACGCCGAGGATACTTTCTTTGGTGTTCGCCGCGTTTCTCGTGATATTCTCATTCGATGTCTTTGAAGAGGGGTTAGGTTTCTGGCAGACAGCACTCGCATTTTTTATACATAATATCCCTGTGCTTTTATTGCTGGCAGTCGCGATTATCGCCTGGAAGCGTGAGCTTGTCGGAGCGATCGGATATGGTCTGTTCTCCCTCTGGTATATTTACTTTGCAGTCTCAAGAACCGGATTTTCCTTGATTGCCTTGTCTTGGTTCGGGATTATTGGAGTGCCTGCCGTATTGACTTCAGTCCTATACTATCTTAACTGGCATTATACGAAAAAAGCTTAGAAAAATATCACAACTTCTTTATCTTCTGTCCTTCAGCCGAGTCGCTGACTTCATAGCCTTTCTGTTTTATCTTGTCTCTTATCTCGTCTGACAAAGCCCACTTTTTCTCTTTCCTCGCGCTCTCGCGCTCTAAAAGAAGTGATTGTATGTCTTGAGGGATATCAAGCTTTTCAGTTTTCCAGCCATCAACGCCTAGTCCGAAAATCTTATCGAATCTAGTCACGAGTTCAAGCTTGTCTATTTCTACAAGCTCCTCATCTCGCAAGACTGACCAGAGGACAGATAGTGCTTTTGGCATGTTCAGGTCGTCATTTATAGCTTCATCAAACTCTCTTTTGTAGTCATCCTTCTTCTCATTCTTGGCGCTTTTCTGTAATTTTGATTTTTCCTTGAATTCGATGACCTTTTCTTTTAGCCTGTTGAGCGCATTTTTAGCGCCGTCTAGACCATCCCAGCCGAACATCAGCTGCTGTCTGTAATGTGCACCAAGGCAGAAGTATCTATACACAAGCGGGTCGTAACCTTTGTCAAGCAGGGTCTGCATCGTAACGAATCCGCCTGCTGATTTTGACATCTTTCCCTTGTCCATGACAAGGAATTCTCCGTGCATCCAGTATTTTACCCAAGGGTGCTTTCCTGTGGCTCCTTCTGTCTGCGCAATCTCGTTAGTGTGATGTATCGGTATGTGGTCAATGCCACCGCAGTGTATGTCAAACTGCTCTCCTAAGTATTTCGTCGACATTGCGCTGCATTCTATATGCCATCCAGGGTATCCTACACCCCACGGGCTAGGCCATTTCATCTCCTGGTCTGAGAATTTTGATTTTGTGAACCACAGGACAAAGTCATTCTTGCCTTTCTTGTTCTGGTCCTCTTCTACTCGGGATCTTGATTTGTCATCTTCAACCAATCGAGCAAGCTCGCCATAATGTTTGAATGCCTTGACATCGAAATACACATTTCCTCC
>Ga0315268_10001227_pt1 | contig 29384 bp, 29 predicted proteins | sample C1_top_MG_FD_204535 | JGI IMG/M metagenome (GOLD analysis project Ga0315268, IMG submission 204535) | Sediment microbial communities from Yellowstone Lake, YNP, Wyoming, USA - C1_top | ecosystem: Environmental > Aquatic > Freshwater > Lake > Sediment | place: USA: Wyoming | collected 2017-08-01
TTCGCGGATTTTTGAGGCTTCTTTAACTACGTTGAGGTCGAAGACTGTGGCAGTGCCCGAAGTAGGCAGTATTAATGTGGAGATTATTCTGAGCGTTGTGGTCTTTCCTGCACCGTTAGGTCCGATTAAGCCGTAGACTTCGCCCTCTTCCACTTTGAAGCTTAGTTCGTCTAGGGCTGTTGTGGTTCCGAAGAATTTTGTCAGGTTTTCCGCTTCGACCGCTTTGCCCATGATGGTTTTCACGTTCCGTTGAAGTTGCGAATTACGAGATGTCGATTTAAACTTTATGCCTTCTAGTCGCATCTCGGTTATTTTCACTTTCGGACAGTTTGTGAACTGTAATATTTGGTCTGTGGAAGGATGATTTAAACCACGCATGAAGCGCTGTATATCATGTTAAGCGTGTTGGAGGAAAAGCTTTGAAGAAGGCGATTATTGCGGTTCGGCTTGTTCGGGAAGCATCGGAGGCTTCTAACGAGAAGTTGGCTGAGGAAATCATGCGTGAGCTTTCCGAAGAACTGCCCAGGATTCCTTGGCAGGCGAAAGTCTTGCAAGTGGCAGTTGTTGAGGATTAGAACCAGCCGTTTGTTTCTGGTGTTTTGCGCTTCGGGATAGTGCGTTTGTTTACGCCTGTTTTAGTCTTGTTCTTGTTATTCTTCTTTTGCTTCGGGTTTTTCTCTATGATTTTGGGCGTGTAGTCTTGGCAGTTGGCTGCTGTTTTCCAGTCTTTTTTCTTTGACAAGTCGTAGCCGTATTTTATGCAGCGGTTTACCGCGCTGTCTTCCATGGTTATGGTGAGCATGTAGACGCAGTCGTCACACCACTTCTCTGTAGTGCGGCATGATTTGCAGAGTCCGACCTGTTTAGACTCGCCCAGCGTATACTCTATGAGCCCAATCGGCTTGCCGCACTTCACGCAAGATGCCATTTCTATCTCACGTAGAGTATGATGAAAGAGTGGGTTTTCAAAGTTATGAATCCAGAATCTGTACGCTTAGGATTGGTGGGGCTGGCCGGATTTGAACCGGTGACCTCTACCCGAAAGTGTGGCTTGCACGCTCCCTACGGGTTTCTCTATTGGGTGACCGCTCCAGATTTTCGTCATTCCGCACGGGCGGTCAGCAAACCCGTTGTTTGCTTTCTGGAGCCCGTCGTCATCCCGAGCTAGACTACAGCCCCACCACGAGTTAGAGAACTCAGCAAACACCGAATATATACCTTATTACGCGATAGTCAACGTCAAAAATACTCGTGTTTTGGTTTTTAACGGCGCATTGTATGATAGACTTTGGCTAGGCAGAAGAATTTTATTGGTTTTAGGCTGTGAGTAGTTTCTTTTTGGCTATTATTTTTTCTATGTCTTTTTTGGCACCCATTTTCTGGAAGATTTCTAGTGCTTGGTTGAGGAGTTTGTCTGCTTTTTCCCTGTCTCCCGGTTGATTCCTCTCCAAGTACACGCAAGCATATTCGTATAGAACCCATTTGGCGAGGTTGTAGACATCCCATCGTCTTGCTCCTATTGTTTCGAATTCTTTGAGGCTTTTTTCAAAATATTCGATGGATTCTTCCCATTTTTTCTGTGCCTGAAACAATTTCGCTTTTAATCTATACGTATAGGCGATAGGTTCTTTGTAGTGAGTTTTTACTTCAAGCGCAATCTTATATAGGTTGTCTATTTGGCTCTGGGCTTCTTCGATTTCTCCAACTTCTATACACGCGTCAGTAATCCAGTAAGAGAAGTACCATTGCATGCCTTTTACTCCCGTTTTCTTTGCTTCTTCATACCCTTTTTCCAAAAGCTCCCTTGCCTTAGCATATTCGCCTTCGTTATAATGGAAAAACGCCAGAATTTGATAACCGAAGCCAAGTGCTTGAATATCCTTTAATCCTTGAGCTATATTCAAAGCTTCTTTGAGGCATTTTTCGCCCTTGTCCCATTCTCCCAGTATGGTATACTCGTGACCAATTAGACTCAGAGACATGGAAAGGTGATTCAGGTTACCAGTTTTCCTATCCAACGCGACTGATTCTTCCTGCAGCGAAATTGCTCTGGTTATATCTCCCTGGCCTAGATAATTTTCACTCAAATTGCTGCCAAGCCAAGACACCATGTTGATGTCCCCTATCTTTTTGGCCAACTCATAACCTGTCTCGAGATATTCAAAGCCTTTTTTCTTTTCTTCTTCTCCCCCTTCTCGAAGCGCCGCTGCAAGGTTATTATACGCACGCAAGGCAATCTCCATATATCCATGTTCAAGCGCTATTTCCAAAGCCGTTTCTTCCAATTTAACGCCTCGTTCGTAATCCAGCATCATGGTGAGGGTATTACCTAGGTCAAGACATGAATTCGCGATAATCTCGTGATCATTCACTCTTTTGGCAAACTCAAGCGCCTTCTCACCCCAAGAACGTGCATTGTCTGTATCTCCCGTTCGCCAATACATGTGAGCCATTTCACCGTATACGCGTGCCAATTCGGAGCTTTCAGGTTCGGTTTCCAGAATCTTTAGAGCTTTTTCGAGACTCTCCTTAGCTTTTTCTATATCGCCTTTTTGTTCCCAAAGAATATTCGCTATTTTGCGGTGCAATCGTGAAACGTTTTCCTTTTCCTGCATCTGCTTCCACAGAAGCAACGCATCATTCCAATGCTTCATGCATGCGTCCCATTCTCCGACAATCTTTTTGATATCTCCTAGCTCCTCAAGAACACGCGCTTTTTCCAAAAGTTCGCCCTCTTTCTCTTCAAGAAGACTAAATGCAGATTGGAAGTACGAAATCGCCTCACTGTTGGCATAGATTTTCGCAGCTTTTTCTCCAGCTTTCAAGAAGTAGTCAAGCGCTTTATCTTTGTCACCGCCCTCCAGAAAATGATAGGCAAGTTCGCCAAGGTGTTCGTCAATCTTTTTGGCATAAACTTTCTCTAATGCGCTTCCGACTTTACTGTGAAGTCTTTTATGTCTTAAATGGCTAACTTCCTCGTGCACCACATCTCTCACAATAACATCAGTAAAGCAATACATGTCTTCTCCACGAATCACCCTCTCCTTAACCAATCCAGTCTTGAGCATCCGCTCCACAATCTCAAGTAATTTATTCTCTTCAATACCAGTGACTTCACATAATGCGTCGAAACTAAAATCGTTTCCAATAAAAGACGCCATAGTCAAAACATTCTGGCATTCGTCATCTAACCGACTTACCCTAGCCTTTATGACACCCTTAACAGTTTTTGGAAACTCAATCTTAGAAACATCTTTAATCTTCCATTTATTATCCTCGCGGTAGATTATTTCCTCTTCTTTCAGAGACTTGATCACTTCTTCTGTGAAGAATGGGTTGCCCCTCATCTTTTCATAAACCACTTCGCAAAACTCTTTCGGCACGTCATCTTGTTCTAAAATTCGTTTAATCATCTCCAAAGTATCATCGAAAGACATACGTTTCAATTGAGCGGACTGAAGCAAACGCTCTCGATTTAATTCTGTCAAAACAGGAGACAAAGGATGCTTCTCATCAATGTCAGTGTCGCGGTAAGCACCCAAAAGAAGCAAAGATTCCCTGTAAACGCCGCGAGCCAAATAATGCAGCAACAAAAGCGAAGTTTGATCTGTCCACTGCAAATCATCAAGAATAACCAACAACGGCGCCTCTTTAGAAATATTGGTCACAAACTGCGAAACCGCCTCAAAAAGCCTATCACGCCCATGCTCAGGACTTATGGGCAAAGACTCGGGAACCGCGCCAAGCTTCTGCCTAATCTCAGGAACCAGTTTCGAAAGCTCGCCCGGATAGAACCCAATCACCCTATACAACTGCTCGGGACTGCTAGACTGCAAATAATCCTTAACAACCTCACTCCAAAGCACGTAAGGCGGCACACCGTCCATCCTAAATAACGCTGGGCATCTGCCATACAAAACATGCATACCACGCAAACGTGCGTAAGCTCCGAGTTCTCTAGTCAATCTTGTCTTGCCGATTCCAGCCTCCCCATAAAGAAAGACAGCACCGCCTTCGCCGCGAACTGCTCTGTCAACAGCTTCTCTGAGAAGACGCATCTCCTCAACTCTATCGATAAGTTGAACCTCTTTAACCGCAGAAGGACGGGGACTCGGAACAACAACGCTTGGCTTGTGAGAAGGCACAAGAACCTCCCTCAAATAGCCCTCAGCAACCTCCCTCAACACAACAAGCAAATCCGTCGCAGACTGATAGCGCTTTCCAGGTTCCTTTTCTAAAAGCTTCATAATACAATCAGCCAATGCCTGAGGAACCTTTGGGTTTGACTTAGTCAGTGAAACAGGGTAGTCATGGATGTGACTAAAAATGACTTTCACAGGGTCTTCTCCTGGAAAAGGCGGTCTGCCGGTCAAAGTTTCGTATAGCACGGCGCCGAAAGAGTACAGGTCAGACCTGGCATCAGCGCCTTTTCCTAGAGCATTTTCAGGTGCTACGTAGGCGACTGTGCCGACGATTATTCCTTCTTGTGTGATGCCCTGTTGACCCAGCATCTTAGCTAAGCCAAAATCCATCAGCTTCGCAACGCCGTCTTCGGTGATTAGAATATTCTCAGGTTTAATATCTCGGTGAAGAACCCCTTGAGCATGCGCATACTGAAGAGCGCTACAAACGTCTATTGCCATTCTTAGCACGGTTTGCATGTCGCATTTGCCTTCGGGATACGTCTTCATAAGCTCGCGCAGACTCGTTCCATCAACAAATTCAAGAACAAAAAACCGTTTTTCGTCCTCCTTGCCGATGTCATATATGGAGACAATGTTTGGGTTATTTAGCTTCGCCACCGCCTGAGCTTCACGAATAAAACGAGAATACGCCTCCTCACTCGCTGTCTCACTTTTGAGCATCTTAATCGCAACTACACGGTTCAAAGCCGTATCCCTAGCTTTGAAGACAATTCCCTTTCCGCCCTCGCCCAGCTTCTTTAAAACCATGTATCGTCCATTCTGCAAATACTCAACCGACGACAAGAACGTCTCTCCATTCAACCCGTAATTCTATTCAGCCACTTTTAAAAGATTATCCCAACGCCACCTAAGTGAACCCGTGGTTCTCTGTTCATATTTGGGTCATATTTGGAGCCTAGTAGCATCATATATGGAAGAGGGTCTAGAGAAGCGCAGAGCACACTCTCACACAGCCTAAAGCGAAAACCTTATGAATCCCAACTAAGCGTGTTTGTTGGGGTTGCCGGCCAAAGGGCGCGGGCTCCACCCGAACCCATTCCGAACTCGGAAGTTAAACCGCGCTCCGTTCATGGCGTTAGTGTGGTCTTCGGCCACGTGAAACCAAGAAAGCTGGCGCCTCACTTAAACGCTTAAAAGTGGAGGAGAAATACTCAACATTTATAACCCTCCTTATATGCAAATTTCAAAAGAAGTGAAAAACGCATAATGATACCCCAAGCAGCACAATTCGGCACAGACCCAATTGGCATAATCTTCCAAGTTATATTCACGCTTGTTTTTGTTGTGTTCATCTTCTACGGTCAAAGAATCCAAATGTACGTCATGCTCCGCGAAGTCGAAACCAGCCTCTTACGCCTCAAATACATAAGAGACGAAGGACGAAAAACCGCCATAGAAACCATAAAAGAACTCGGCAAACCCGCCGCCGACCCCACACAGCGCGTCGACCAATTCCTCGAATACATAGCTATCCCGCCAGAGGCTATGGACCCAGCAGGCGTAGTGTGGAAACTCGAACACATTCTAGACGTGCAAGATACACGCTTGAAAGACGAAGTAACACTCATGGCACCCCAAGCAACATCAGCGCAGATCAATAACCTCGAAACCAGCCTAGAAATTGCCATAGGTTTGAACATAATCTACAAAGTCATAAGGCACTACTACATGCTCGGCAAAAAAACATGGAGTCTCTACGTAATCATGCAAATCCAAATGATACTCCCCCTCATCATGCGTGAAGCCGAAGCCTACGCAGCGGCACTAAAAGCCGCCACCCTCGGCCAACCATGGGGCGACGGCGCAGGCCAACTCGTCGCAGGAAAACTCATCTATGGACACGAACAAAGAAAAATCGAAAAAGATTACCTCGTCTCAACAATTCAAATCGAAGGAAGAACAGTCCACGTTCTAAAAGGCGAAGGCCCAGGCGGCAGCGTGGGCAAACCCGGCGAAGCAATCCGACAAGTAATCGAAGAAAACAACGGAAAAATCACCTCAATAATTATCATCGACGCAGTACAGAAGCTTGAAGGCGAAAAACCAGGCGAAGTCGCGGAAGGCATAGGCGTGGCCATCGGCGGACCAGGAGTAGATCAGTTCAAAGTTGAGGAAGAACTAGTCAAATACAAGATTCCTGTTAACGCGGTTGTTATAAAAGAAGATGTGGGCGACGCAGTTTCACCCATGCGCAAAGAAGTTTTCGACGCCGTGGACACCACGATTGAAAGAGTAAAACGCGTCATAATGGAAAGAACAAAAGAAGGCGATGCTGTGATAGTTGCCGGCATAGGCAACACGATAGGAATAGGACAATAGGTGAAGACAATGAGTGAAGATTCAGAAAAGACAGAAACTCCAGGACCAGCGCAAAGGGTGTCTTCTTATTTCTTCTTGATAATCTTTATCACGTTGATTCTTTCGTTTGCTGCATTAGGGTTTGCTTACAATAGCTTCGTCACCGAAAATAATGCCTTTCTTGCTGCTATCTTTCTGATTATAGGCTTTGTCGGAGTTTCCTTTTCCACTTACATGCTGCTTCAAACGAGACGTCGCGTGATGCAGTTATCGCTTGAAATCCCGCCAGTATTGACTACCATTACATGCCAAAAGTGCGATTTCAAGAACCAACGCGAATTCGAGCGTGGCGACTTCATCTTCAAAGAAGCCGGTCCATGCCCAAAATGCAACAACAAGCTGCTTATCTCGGCGATTTACCGTGAAGTGAAGGAAAAACCGAAGAAAGAAATCTTCTAGGTTATCACTTCGCAGCCATTTGCAGTAATGAGCAGCGTGTGTTCTGCTTGGGCGACAGGTTTTCCGCTCACTTCGACGAAAACTGGATATTCTGTCAGACAGTTTGAAACTCGTATCTCTTTGAAGGCTTCCTTGTACTTGTTTTTTAGCGGACTCTGCAGTAGCCAGCGTTCTGCGAAGGGAAGCGTGCGAAAGCTGTTTTCCATATACTGCAAGAGCTGTTTGGCTGCGGGTGTTCTCATGGATTTGTGTTTCTTCAGTTTGAAAATGGTTATCTCCTTTCCATTCCCAACCTTGCCTGCCGCTTCTTTGAGCGTTACGAAGGGTTCAATCGCGTACACTTCACCTTCATGTAGTCTTGTTGTTGAAAGGTGAAAAACGTTGGGTAAAGACCTTCCTGCATGAATCAGGTAGCGTCCAACCTGGTGTCCAGTGAGATTTGAAACAGGCTTGAAACCGTAGGATTCGATTGTTTTCTGAATTGCCGTTCCGAGCTTGGATGTGAATATTCCGGGTCGAAGCGTTTCGACGGCTGTTTTTAAGGCGTCTTCTGCCGCAGCAACCATTGCCTTATAGTCGGGGTTAAAGCAGACCGTAACGGCGGTGTCAGCCAAGTAACCGTCGACGTGTGTTCCCACGTCCACTTTGACGATGGAACCTTTAGGGATCAGTTTTCCATCATTCGGCGGAGAAGTGTAATGCGCGGCGATTTCATTTATCGAAACATTGCATGGAAACGCGGGTTTGCCGCCGAGTTTGCGAATTAGTGTTTCGGTTTTTTCGCAGATGTCTAATATGGGCATGCCTTCGTGAACGGTTTTTTTCATCGTTTCACGGGTTTCAGCTGCGATTTTTCCTGCCAGTCGAAGTTTTTCCAGTTCTTCTTTCGAAAATCCCATTTACGTTGCACGCAGTCTTCTTTAAGCGTGTGGAGAGTTAAAAAACTTTAGAACCTGGCTGTGGTTGACTATGTTTGGCGCGAGAGTGAGGGCGTGACTACTTTGGTGCGAACTGTTGTGAATTTGTTGCCTCCCAAGTGGAAAATGAGTTTAGCCTTTTTCAAATCATACTTGTAGCCGAAGAGACTTTCATTTGCATACGCGGCTTGGATTTCGCCGATGAATAGGGTGTGGTCGCCTGCTGGTATTTGCTTATACAGTTTGCACTCCAGATGGGCTACGCATTCTTTGATGATTGGTGCTTTGACTGTCTTGGCTGGCGATGGCGTGAGTTTTGTTTCTTTGAATTTGTCCATATCTCTTCCGCTTCTTCTTCCACAGAACAGCGTTTCTTTGGCAAATTCTATAGTGGGTATGTTTATCACGAATTCTTTGGTTTCTTGGATCATTTTGTGGGAGTATCGCCTTGGCGCTATGCTTACAGCCACTAACGGTGGTTCTATCGAAACTGGCATAGTCCAAGCCAAGGTTATGATGTTGGCTTTGCCTTCTTTATCAACGCATGTTAACAGAACGGCGAGTTTTGGATGCAGCAAGCGATAAGCGCTCGATGCACTAACCGCGATTATTGCTTTCTCTCCTTTCACGCTTCTTTCCGCCTTATGCTTTTAAGAAGAATTTTTCCAAATCCTTTCTGGCTTTTTCTCGTTTTTTCTGATGTTCCTTCAGGAATTTGTTTGCTCTTTCAGTTAGGATGGCTTTGCAGTCGCCGCAGATTACTTTGCCCGTCCTGCATTCCCTGTCTAACTGTGCGATTTTTTGGTCGTCTTCTTCGAATAAGTAAAGGAAATATTGAAACACTGAGCAGACGTAAGGGTCACCGCCAGTTTTTCTCTGTTCTTTAACTGTCGGCTTTCCGCCAGTGAATGCGTTCCAGACCTTTCTTTTCACGTCTTCTGGCGTGTCGGTTGTGAATATGCATGTTTCAGGCTCTGAAGCAGACATTTTTCCGCCCTTGCCTAAGCCTGGCACGAATCGGCAGTGAATCTGCGCGGGTTTGTGGTAGCCCAGTTTCTGCGCCACGTCTCTTGTGATGCGCCAGTACGGGTCTTGATCGATGGCTGCTGGAATCAAAGCTGGAACATTTTCGCCCGTGAGTTTTGTATGTATGAAGCATGGAACAGCTTGGATGGCTGGCCAGAATATCCAGCCTAGGTTGGTGCTTTCTTGGAAACCGAAAACGGCTTTGGCGGTGGAGTAGGTGACGCGTTTTGCTACTTTCAAACCGATGTCGTATAATGCGGCTATGTCTTTCACGTCGAATATTATAGAAGTGTTTTCTGGCTTGAAGCCTAAGGCAATCAAGTCTAGGGCGTTTTCGTATCCCCACTTTGTGGTCTCTTCCAATTCCATAGTATCTTCTATGACGAACTTTTCATCGTCCGTCATCTGAAAGTAAAGTGGAACCTTAAACTTGTCCTGCAGGTATTTTGTGAAAATCCACGGCACCAAATGCCCAATATGCACGGGACCAGATGGTCCTCGTCCTGTGTAGAGCACGAAGCCTTTTCCTTTCTCGTACCTGTCCAGTATTGAATCAAAGTCTCGATGAGAAAAGAATAGCTTTCTCCTCAGTTGTGGGTGTAGGGGTTCGCCGAGGTCTTTTTTCACTCTTTCTATTAACTCGTCTGTCAACGGTTGAGTGCCGAATTCTCGGATGAGTTTCTCATAATCTATCTTGCCTCTGACTTCCCAAGGCGTGACAATCATTTCTTCTTCGTTACCCACGCTCTTCACCGCTTCATTTTTGAATCAGTTAGATTATGGGAAAATGTATTAAACTTTGTGAATTGTTAGCGGAATAAAGCATAAATAAGATGCTGCGATGCTTTCATTATGGTGCAAGTGATGTCCCGCCAATTTCCACACTAAGCCTCAAATTCTTCCAATTAACCAGCCAAGGGCATCAAAAAGCGCTAATTCTTCTGAAGGATTTTTATTCTAAACCCGCTAAACTATTCAAAACATTAAGCCGAGAGGAAATCAGTTGACCCAACTCAGAGAAAACGAACAAAAAGCACTCCTAGCCCTACAAAAACTCGGCGGAAAAGCAACAACAGAACAAGTAATCCAGCAGAGCGGCTTGGCGGACGCTGCGGTGATGCGTGCTGCGCTGACATTAAGCGACAAGGCACTCGTTCAAATCACCGAAAAACCACAAACAACCATAACCCTAAACGAAGAAGGAAAACTTCACGCCGAAAAAGGGCTTCCTGAAAGACGCCTAGTAAACGCCCTAATGAAACTGGGAGACAAAGCCCCGCTTCAGACAGTCCTCGAAAAAGCCGAGTTAGAACAAACTTTCGTACCCATAGCCTTAGGTTGGCTGCACAAGAAAGGCTGGGCAACCATAACAGGCAAAGAAAAACTTCTGACATTAAAAGAAAAACCATCAGCAGGCGCGGACGAAAAACTTCTGCAACTATTGAATCAAAAAGACGCGATTGTCGCAGAAAGCTTGGACAAACCGCTGCAAGAAGCCGCTGACGTGCTGAAAAGGCGAAAGCTTATTGAAATTAACGAAAAAACCGCCAGGGAATTAGCCTTAACCGATACAGGCTGGAAGCAAATCAAAAAGGGCATAAAACTAGTCGAAGAAGTCAGCCAACTCACACCCGAGCTCATCATAACGGGCAAGTGGAAAACGGTCAAGCTCAGAAAATTCGACGTAACCGCGCCCGGTTCCCCAGTTTATGCGGGCAAAATCCATCCTCTGAGAGAAATTATCCAGCGAGCTAGAGAGATTTTTCTGGAAATGGGTTTCACGGAAATTCGGGGACCGCTTGTGGAAACGGCTTTCTGGAATTTTGACGCGTTGTTTCAGCCTCAAGACCATCCGGCAAGGGAGATGATGGACACCTTCTATCTTTCTTACCCCCAGAAGGGTGGACTGCCAGCGAAGAGCATTGTTGAGAAGGTGGCGAAGACGCATGAAAACGGCTGGACAACAGGTTCGAAAGGATGGGGCTACAAGTGGAGCCCAGAGGAGGCTAGGAGGCTGGTTTTGCGGACGCACACCACTTCGGAAACGATTCAGTTTCTTTCTCGGCATAAGAAGCCGCCTGTTAAGGTGTTTTCTGTGGATAGGGTTTACCGCAACGAACGCGTAGACTATAAGCACTTAGCCGAGTTTCACCAGATTGAGGGCATAGTTATGGCTAAAGGCGTTACCCTACGTGACTTGATGGGCACGTTGAAGACTTTTTACACCAAACTAGGCTTGAAGAAGATACAGTTCTGGCCCAGCTACTTTCCATACACAGAGCCGTCGGCGCAGGCAACCGTCTATGTGCCTAAACTGAAAACTTGGATTGAACTCTGTGGTATGGGCATGTTCAGACCCGAAGTCTTAGAGCCTATGGGCATTGAGTATCCTGTTTTGGCGTGGGGTGGCGGCTTAGAACGCTTGGCTCTATTAGAACTCGGAGTAGATGATGTGCGGTCGCCGTATAAGAATAATCTTGGCTGGATTAGGAGGACACCAGTGTGCCTACGATAACTCTGCAGAGAGAACGCTTCAACAAGTTCCTCAATCGGCAACTGAGCCTCGAAAAGATGGCTAAATGGCTGCCCTGGCTAGGCGTTGACTTGGAAGAAACAGGACCCAACTATGTGAAGATCGAGTTCAACCCCAACCGCATTGACCTGTGCAGTTACGCGGGTGTTGCGAGAGCATTTAAAGGGCTTATGGGCTGGGAAACTGGGCTTCCAGAGTATCGGCTGAAGAGTGGCAAGATGGTGCTGCGAATCGACGAATCCGTTTCCAACATCAGACCTTATATGTTAGCCGCCGTCGTGCACAACATAAAAATCGACGAAGATACTGTTGCCGAACTCATGGAAATCCAAGAAGACCTGCACTGGGGCATCGGACGCGACAGGAAGAAAGCGTCAATCGGAGTGCACAACTTGGATGCAGTTCATGCACCGTTTACGTTTAAGGCGGTTCCCCCTGACTCGGTGCGGTTTGTTCCGCTGGACAAGGGTGAAGAGATGACGTTGCGGGAGATTTTATCGAAGCACGAGAAAGGCGTAGCCTATAAGCATCTGGTGGACTGGGCGTCGAGGTATCCGTTGCTCGTCGATAAGGATGAGCAGGTGCTTTCGATGCCGCCCATAATCAACGGCGAATTGACGCGTGTAGACAGTGATACGCGTAACTTGTTCTTAGACGTGACGGGCACTGACTATAACGCGGTCGCGAGAAGCCTAAATATCCTAGTTACAGCCTTAGCGGACATGGGAGCAAAAACAGAAAAAGTCGCCGTGGAGTACCCAGACCACACGGAATCTTCACCAGACCTCTCGCCGCAACGTATGCAGCTTCGTGTAGCCTATGCGAATGAAATGCTCGGCTTACGGCTCTCCGAGTCTGAGGCGATTAAGTGCCTGAAAAAGTGCCGACTGGACGCGAGGAAAGTTGGGAAGATGATGCTTGAGGTTTTGATTCCTGCGTATCGCATTGACGTTTTGCACGAAATCGACTTGGTGGAAGAAGTCGCTATCGGTTATGGTTATTACCGAATGAAGCCCACCTTGCCCGTCACTGTGACCGTTGGCGAAGAGCACACGGCTGGAAAACTTGCAAACACCGTGCGCCAAATATTAATCGGACTTGGTTTCACTGAGGTTATGAATTTCACACTTACCAATGAGGGCACGCACTATGCTAAGATGCAGAAGAAGCCTGGAAAGGCTGCGAGGCTTGCGAACCCAGTTTCCCTTGAATTCACTATTTTACGCGAGGAACTTTTGCCTGGGCTTATGCAGAATCTGATGGACAATCGCAGTGAGAGTTTTCCGCAGAGGCTGTTTGAGGTTTCGGACATTGTCAAAGTGAACATGCGAGCAGAGAGTCGCTGTGAACGCAGGCTTCGTGTTGCTGGAGTGGTGTCTTGTGCGGCTGCGAACTTTACAGAACTGAAGTCCACTGTGGAGACGTTGCTAGCTAATCTGGGGTTTAAGAAGTGGCTGGTCAAAGCGGTTGCGCACCCGAGTTTTATTGAAGGCAGAGCCGCATCTGTCGTGGTTGGCAAAAGGCAAGTGGGAATAATGGGCGAGGTTCACCCGCAGGTGCTGAATAACTTTGAGCTTGAAAACCCCATCGTCGCCTTCGAGCTAGACTTGGAGGAGCTTTGTTAGGAAAGCTTAATTTCTTTCCGCTCCAGCTTATTTTTGACGATGACGAGCTTTGCTTTGAGTTTAATCCCGCTGGTTCCTCCTTTAAGGGAGGCTTCATGGATACGGACTCCCGTTAGAATGGATGCCAATATCCTTGTCTATGATGCGGGGGTTTACCCAGACATGAGACACGGCGGGCGTGGGCGCGGTTTAATGTTCCCGCTTCGAGAGAGCTTAACGGAGAAAAGCGCACTGCTTACTCGGTGAGGTTAAGTGTTAGTTAGGTGGGACACAAATCGCCCACGATAAGGCATATCTTGGTTTTAGTAATGTTTTTGGGTTGCCGCTGTAATATTTTGAGTGAAGGACTCTGCAGTGATTATCGGCTTCGTGCTTACAGTTATACCCGTGTACACACCCGTGCAAAAGCCTCAGCAATTTGTGTTAATCTGTCCAAAATGCAGATCCCGCATTCCTGTTGACTGCAAGTTTTGTCCCGAGTGCGGTGCGGATTTGCGTCCCAAAAAGCGTACGCGTAAGTAACTTTTAAGTCAACGGTGCGCAAATCATACTGGAAAAGGCGACGTACATTGAATACAGAAGAAAAATTAGCGCTGGTTACGCGTAACACGCAGGAAGTTATCACTCAGGATGAGTTGCGAACAATCCTAGAAAAAACCACAAAACCTAGAGCTTACTGGGGTTTTGAATCCAGCGGCTTGATGCACATCGGTATGGGCTTAGTCTGTGGCGGGAAAATAAAGGACATGACAAACGGTGGTTTTCACTTTATTATTTTTCTCGCCGATTGGCACAGTTGGATTAACAACAAGCTCGGCGGCAAGATGGAGAACATTCGCGTGTGTGGAGAGTATTTCAAGGAATGTTTCACTGCTTTGGGGCTTTCGCCGCAGAAGGTTGAGTATCTGTGGGCATCCGATTTGGCTAAGGACATCGACTACTGGGAAAAAGTGATACGCATAGCCAAAACAGCTTCGCTTCAGAGAATCTGGCGTGCACTGCCCATAATGGGAAGAGAGATGAGCATGTCCGACATGGAAACCGCCTGGGTCTACTATCCATGTATGCAGGCTGCCGACATTTTCCACATGAAACTCGATGTCGCGTGCGCGGGGATAGACCAGAGAAAGGCGCACATGCTCACAAGAGATGCTGCAGAGAAGTTACACTGGAGAAAACCCGCCTGCGTTCACGTGCCGCTGCTGATGGGCTTGCAGGGACCCGCACAGATGGAGCAGCAGTTCGATGAGAACAAGACGATTAACTTGGAAATCAGCGCGAAGATGTCGAAGAGTAAGCCTGAAAGCTGTATCTTTGTACACGATTCGCCCGAGCAGATTAGGACTAAGGTGAAGAACGCTTACTGCCCGCCGAAGCAGGTGGAAGCCAACCCCGTGCTTGAGCTTGCCAGACACGCGGTTTTTACGCATCAGAAAAACTTGACCATTGAACGTCCAGTCAAATATGGCGGAACACAGGTTTTCAATGACTATGCAGAGCTTGAGAAAGCCTTTGCCGAAGGAAAAATTCACCCGTTAGACTTGAAGAACGGCGTCGCCGAGGCTTTAGTGAACATTCTGGAACCCGTACGAAAGCATTTCCAGAAGAAGCCCGATTTGCTTGAGAAAATGTTACAGATAGAAGTCACAAGGTAAAAACACAGTTGTCAACAAAACTACAGAAACGAATGGAAAAGGTTCAGCTTCTCATAGAAAAACTCGCCACGGATTCAGCGAAAGGCTGCTTAATCATCGTTGAAGGACAAAAAGACTATCGAGCGCTTCGTCAGTTAGGGATAAACGGCAAAATATTAACAGCAAAAACTTCCAGAAAATCCTTCTTAGACCTAACTTCAGAAATAGAAAAAAATCCCAGCCCTCAAATAATTCTTCTCTTAGACTTTGACAGAAGAGGAAAAGAGCTTACTAAACGTCTAGTTCAGAATTTGGAAACCGTTAGAATAAAGATGAACATAAACTACTGGAAAGAACTACAAGCACTCATCGGACGCGACGTAAAAGACATAGAAGGCATACCAACATACCTCCAAACACTAAACAGGAAACTCACGTAAACGAAATGATGTGGATAATGTCTATTTCGTTTCTTTTCTTATACCCGATTTACGTGACAACATTGCTGCACGATAGAGAAGCAGAGAAATCAAGACTATGCACACTAGAAGTAACATAGAAAGGACGCCGAATTCCACACCCATATAAAAGACGTCGGAATGAGTAGGATACTGTGTTGTAGTCAATTGCCAAACGATTGAAACACTGACAACAAACAGAAACACAGCAACACCCAAGAAAAAGTATCCTTTCACTGGGAATCTCTCCCTCTGCATCACCGTTCCCTCATCTCAACATCTTTCTTACACATATTTAACTTTTAAAGAAACTACGAATTCTTACGCATCTTAGCCCAAAAGTGCCAAAAAGTGCAGAACATATTTGTATCATATAGTGAAAGGGGTCTAGAGAGGCGCAGCGCAGATTCACTCAGAAGCTTCAGGCTCTTTTTCTTCGGAATCCTTGAAAACGTCCTTTAACTGGCGCTTCATTACCCGCGTGTCATGGCTAAACCCGAAATAGTCAGCAAAAAACTCCGTGGTTTTAATCATGCTACTACGCCTCACACGTTCCTTCACAATCAACCCCAACTCCTCCAACTGCTTAACATGACCATACGCGTGACTCCCACGCACAGCAATCACATGCACTTGGCTTATGGGCTGACGAAACGCGATGTACGCCAACGTTTTCAGAGGACCCGCAGACAGCAATGGACGAATAGCTAACTTTCGCACGTGAGGCGTGTACTCCGCTTTTAACTGAAGCACAAACCGCTCATCAGCCAACTCCAAAACCTCCAAAGCCGTGCCGCGCGCTTTGTACTCTTCAGAAAGCATTTTCGCCAATTGCTTAACCTTGGCCACAGAACGCGTGTGAAGCACCGAGCAAAGCGTCTTCAAATCCAACGGCCGCCCAGCCACATACAGCGCCGCTTCTAACAAAGCCAAACTACGCTTCTGCTTGTCTTCCTCACGCACAGCTTCAGGCATTTGCTGTTCCATTTGCTCCAAAACCGTTCTCTCCCAAAGTAATGTAAATCTCACCCATCTCTAAATCCTGCCACAAACCCACCTTACCACGCTGCGCAAGGAAAAGAAGAATAATAAACGTCCTAATCGCATCCAAACGCTCTGCACCCTTCACAAAAACAGAAAAACATATCGGCACACCCAATTTAGCCTGCTCCTGCAGCTTGTCATACAAAAGCTCCATCTGCTCCTCAATAGCCATCAAATACAAATCAATCTGCGGCAACACATCAGGCGGCGGAGGCAAAATAGGCTCCAAACGCGGCTGCAAGGGCAACAAACGCTCAGTTTTCAAAACCTCGTCCAAAACCTCAAGCAAATCCTTAATCGTCGTCGAAGTCAACTCATAACGAATGGGAATCTGCAACGCCGGAGGCACAAACTCCAACAGCTTTGGCGGCTGTGCAATGGGTTCTTCCAACTTCAACAATAGCTTCGACTTCATCAGATAAATGAAGGCAGAAGAATCAAGCGCCACGCCAGAAGCCCTGAAATCCACCTCACCGCGCTTATTCATCTCACCTAAAAAGGAAAGTAAAAGGTAAGAAATGTCCACTTGCCATGGCTGCAGCTTCTCCAAACGGTGCACTTCGAAAAGAATGTTCCAAGGCGGAAAGAGAAAAAACGGCTTCTTGGGCTCTGACAGCTAAGCCGCAACCTCCTCTTTGATATTCGCAAAAACCACATGCGAAATACCGTTCCGTTCATAAACGCCATAAATCTTCTCCGCCTTGTTCACAACCTCAGGCTTCAAAGTAACAACAATAAACTGCGACTTGGACGCTTCCTCACGCAAAAGTTCACCCAACTTACCCACATGAAACGCGTCAAGATGTGCATCCACCTCGTCAAAAATGTAGAATGCCGTGGGCGTAAACTCCTGCAACGCAAAAATAAACGCAACAGCAGCCACAGAACGCTCACCACCACTCGCACCACTGACAAGAATGGGCGGCTTATTCGGAAAAGTCACAATCATATCAATGCCACCGTGAAACGGCTCATCGGGGTCTTCAAGTTTCAACACGGCTTCCCCGCCATCAGTAAGCTTGGAGAAATACTTACCTACGTTGGTGTTCATGCGCTGAAAGGCATCCGTGAAGATTTGACGCTTTTTCCGCTCAATCTCATCCATGAACGACACTATAGCCTGCTTTTCCTTCTCCAACTCATTCATCCGCAGCGACAACTCACGATAACGTGAAACCTGCTCAGCAAAATGCGACAACGCTAATTGGTTCACGGCGCCCAGCCTTTCCAGTTCCAGATGCATCATCTTGAGCGAAGTTTCAGCCTCAGCCAATTCGTCAGGTGAAACGAGAAGAGGCTTATCATAACCATACTCCGTCAACTTTTGCCAGTGTTGGTCAAACTGCAACTGTGTCGTTTGTAGGCTCAGTTGAAGCTGGTTAAACACACGCTCCACTTGCTCATACTCGCTGTCCAAGTGCCGCAGTTTCTTGTCAATGGTGTCAATCTGCTCTGTGAAGCTTTTTGCCTCTTGACGCGCCGACAAAACCGAACTCGAAAGCTCCTCACGCGACTTCTCAAGCTTAAAAAGCTCTTCTTTCAACACTTCCCGCTCTTGCAACGCCATGTCAACTTCTTTCTGCACCGTCGAAAGCTGCTGCTTAACTTTTCCCAACTGGACTTTGACATTCACGTAAGTGGCTTTAAGCACATTATCATACTTTGACTGCAACGTCGACATTTCAGTCTCAACACTGCCAAGACTTCGCCGCGTTTCTATTATCTCGTCAGCAAGTTTTTCTCTTTGAATCTCCATTCCCTGAATCACAGAAGGATTCGTTTTTCGCCTCAGCGTTGCCAACTCGCCACGGAGCTTAATCATCTGCTTCCGTATGCCCTGACGCTGCGCTCTTTGCAGTCCAGCCTCAGTTTTTTCCTTATCCAGCCTTCCGCTCAGACCCTTAATGTAATTGTCAACGCGGCGAATGTTGTGCTGAGTGATTTTTGAACTCCGTTTTATTCTGTCAATCTCTCCATCAAGAGTGATAATTGCCTCCGACATTTTAGTGATGTCGAGGCGAAGTTTGTCAATCTCCTCCTCATAACCCGACACGGCGCCTTCTCTACGCATCAGGTGCTCTTGAAGTGCATGAACAGCCTCATCCAGCCTCTTTATGGCATTTTCGCTGGGAATTATGGTGGAAAAATCAATAGGTGCACGGTAATAGCCGCTTTCCAGTCCGCCGCCGACTTCGTAAAGGTCGCCTTTCGTCGTGACCGTTCTAAATCCTTCTCGTGCGACTTTCATCGCGACCTTTTCGTCGTCCACTATTATCGTATCGCCTAGAACAAAGTCAACCGCTGGCAAGTGTTCTTTGGCGGATTTGACGAATGATGCTGCCACTCCGCTTATGCTTTCTGCACTAGGAGGCCTCGACACTTTGTTCTTCACGAGCCCTTGGATGGGAATTATCTTTATTCTGCCGAGTTTGAGTTGCCGCAGTGTTTCTGTGCAGGTAAAAGCGGTTTCAATATCCTTGACGACGATGGCGTCAAGCCAGCCCGTGGCGGCCACTTCAATCGCCTGCTCGTAGCCTTTTTCTATTTTGATGAGGTCGCGCAGTCGTCCGTAAACTCCTGCTATTACTCCGATTTCTGCGAGTTCTTCTATGTTTCTTAATGCCTTCTCTTCTGCGGCAACTGTTTCTGCGAGTTCTCTTTGAGTGGCAAATTCCACAACTGCTTCTCTGGCTGTGTCTGCGATTTTTCCAGCCTCGTCGACTTCGCGTAACACCGCCTCTTTCTGAAGCGTTCTTTTCTCTAAAGTCTGTTCGAGGCTTTTTAGTTGTTTTTTCTGTTCTTTTTGCACTTCTTCAAGTCCAGAGAGCGATTTTTGGAGTTCTTCGAGCGTGCTGGCGAAGCGATTTTTGCGGTTGTTGAGGTCTTCGATTCTTCGTGAGAGTATTTTTATGGTGGTTTGGTTTCGGGCGTTCTCTGTGCGTAGATCCATGAGGTTGTTGTAGAGGCTGTCGAGTTGCTTCTCTATTTCTTGTATTCTTTTGTTGTTTTCTCCCATGTTCTTCCATAATTGTGTGGTCTCGCTTGCCAAAGAACCATGCTCGGCCTGTTTAGCGTCAAGCTCTTTCTGGAAGCGGTCTTTTTGGCGTTTCAGTGATTCGATTTGTCTTCGGTTTTCGACAATCTCTTTTTTAATCGATTCCGCTTGTTGGCTGTTGTTTTCTTCGACTTTTTTTAATCCTTCAAGGCTGGTTTTGCCCGTGCCGATTTTTGTCATGAACTCTGTGAGTTTGGATTTCAAGTCACCGATTTTTATCTGGACTTCCAAAACCTTTGAGCTGCCTTCTTCCACCATTTCTGAGCTGAGTTTTCGCCACTGTGACTCGATCTCGTGTCGTTCTCCACGGTGCTGATCCCTTATTTGTCGCAGCTGTTCTACTTTGGCGCCGACTTCTTCGAGTCTGGCTGTGATTTCGCTGATTTTTTCTTTGATTTTTGTTATTTCGTAGCTGAATTTCATGGCTTCGAAGCGTTTTATCTCCTTCTGTACATAATTAAAGCGTAAGAGGTCGTTGCGTTCTCTTTCTAAATCGTCCACTCTTCGTTGTACTTCGTCTATTCTGCCCATAGCCGTGCGTATGGAGATTTCCGCGGCTCTGAGCTTCTGTTCAGCCTCGGCTTTTTCCGTATCATACTGCGCGATGCCTATCAGGTCTTCAATTATCTTTCTTCGCTCATCGGACGAAATTTCTGTTAGACGTGTAATCGTGCCTTGAACAATCACGTTATGCCCAGTTGAGCTTAGGCCCGCCATGGAAAACATGTCAAGAACTCGTGTTCTCGGGAAGCTTCTGCCGTTGACGCGGTAGACGCTCTGTCCATTCCTGAAGACTTCGCGGGAAACCGTGACGGTGCTGGTTTCTATTGGGATGAGTCCGTCACTGTTGTCGAATTGAATGACGACCTTTGCCGATTTTACTTTCTCTTCGCCGTCTCCAGAGATGCCGTGATAAATGAGTCGTGAAAAATTTTCTGCACGAAGTCTTCTTGAACTTAGTTCACCCAGAACGAATAGCACGGCGTCCACGATGTTTGTCTTGCCGCTGCCGTTTGGGCCTGTGACCACGGTGAAGCCTTTGTCTAGGTTGATGGTGACCGTCTGTTGGCCAAAGGACTTGAAGCCTTTAAGCTCTATCTTCTTAAGGTAGGGCATGTCTCAGTTGCCGCCGGGCGTGCATAATCGTTTCTTCTATAAGATTATTCCTTAATATACACGTAACTGTTTTAACAATTATGTCAGCATTCATGTTTAAGATTTTCTTGCACCACGGAATTTTTCGGTCATTTTCTTCATGAAACCATTCAGTTTCTCTTTATCGCCGTAGACAAGTAAGTATCCATTTTCTTTGTCATTCGTTCGAAGCCCAGAGTCCTTAGCCAGCGCTTCCACAACTTCCAGTTTGATATCTTCTGAAATCTTCACTCTTACCCATGGAGTGTCCCGTGGCATGCCTGGCAGAAACTTGGAAACTGATGAACCACTAGCTTCTTCAAGTGTTTCTTTTCTTGCTTTCTCCAGTTTTTTCATCCATTCGTCGGCGAATTGTTGTCCAAACTTTTCTTGTGCTTGGGGTATGAGGTAGAATTCAATGTTGTTCAAGTAAACCTCTATCCGAATAGAATCCTCAGAACTCGAAGGCTTAGCACGGGAGACTTGGATTAACGATTTTGCTGCTCTTAGGTCTTCCATGGTTTCTGGCGGTATGGTTTCACCTCGTCTTCGGAATTCTTCTATCAAGTCTTCTAATGTTTGCCAGACGGTTTCATGCGGCAAAGAGACACCAATAGTTAATGCATCGCTTCTTCTCTTTAATTCTTACTACGTAACAGCCTCTCCCGAAATCATCCTTTTCCATGAACTCTGTATACGAAAAGGTTTTTAGTTGCATCACTACATTTTGAACAAGCAAAAACATTAGTCATCTGAAAGAGGTGTTAAAGTATTGTCCATATTCGCTGCGCCCGGGGCGTATGACCGCGCTATTACGGTTTTCTCGCCCGACGGACGCCTGTTTCAAGTAGAATATGCATTAGAAACTGTGAATAAGGGAGCAACTATTGTTGGAATCGCCTGCGCCGAGGGAATAGTGTTAGGCGCAGAAGAGAAGATTGAATCTAAACTACAAGACCCGGAATACTCGTGGAAACTTTTCGAAGTAGACTCGCATCTTGGTGCAGCCGTTGTAGGATTAGGCTCAGATGCTAGAATATTAATAGACCAAGCACGCATCTTTGCACAAAGCAATCGTTTAATGTACGATGAACCCATAGACGTGGAAATAATAACCAAACGAATCAGTGACATAAAACAACTCTACACTCAGCATGCTGGTGTGAGACCATTCGGCGTATCAATAATTTTTGGCGGAGTAGACAAAACGGGAAACAGAATATTCTCCACTGACCCAAGTGGGTCCTACAGAGCATACAAGGCAGTTGCTATTGGCATCGGAAAGGAAACAGTTGAAAACATCCTGAAAGAAGAGTACAAAGAAGACATGTCCCTAGAAGAAACCATAAAACTGTGCCTAAAATGTCTAGTGAAATCTCTCGAAGCCAGAAGTGAAACGCCACGCGCTAAAGTCGCAATCATTCCAACATCAACAAAGAAGTTTAACATGCTCTCTGACGAAGAAATTGGAAAGTACATGAAATAGAACCCTAGGCAGTGCCTTGGATGAGTGACCGTTACACCGTCGCACGCATAAGTCGCGATGGAGAACACTTCGAGATTCTCGTGAAACCTCAGCAGGCGCTAGATTACCGAATGGGCAAAAAGACTTCAATGTCCGAATTGCTCGCCATAGACACAATATTCACAGACGCTAACAAAGGAACAAAAGCCTCAGAAGAAAAACTCAAAAAAGCCTTCGGAACCCTCGACCCACTCGCAATCGCTGAGATAATCATCGCCAAAGGACAACTTCAACTCACAACAGACCAAAGACGACAATTGACAGAAGCCAAACGAAAACAAATAATCGCCTTCATTGCACGCAACGCCGTAGACCCCAAAACCAACATGCCACATCCACCAATGCGCATAGAACAAGCCATGGAAAAAATTCATTATTCCATTGACCCCTTCACGGAGGCAGAAGAACAAGCCAAGGATATACTCAAACTCTTGCGCCCGATTCTGCCCATAAAAATGGAAAACGTCAATGTCGAGATTCGCATACCCACAGAATACGCTGCCAGAGCATACGGTGCGGTCAAAGGATACGGCACGATAAGAAAGGACGAGTGGCGCGCCGATGGTTCATGGCACGGTATAATCGAGATGCCAGCGGGCTCTTACGCGCCTCTACTAGAGAAACTCGGAGAAATAACGCGAGGCACTGCAGAAGCAAAAATAGTATAAGCCGAAAATTTGAAGGAAGGTGAAAAGATTGCCAGTTTTCTTTGAAAAAAGAGAAATAGTTACGCCAGGCGATTTAATCGCTGAAGGAGACTATCTCGCTGGAGAAAACACTTACAGGGAAGGCGAAAAACTCTACGCCACAAGAGTCGGACTCGTGGACTTGATTGAAAAAACAGTCATGGTCGTCGCGTTGCACTCATTCTACGCGCCGAGAGTCGGGGACACCATAATAGGTAAAGTCGTCGAACTCACAATTGCGGGCTGGTTAGTTGACATAAAAGCTCCGCAATCAGCCATGCTCAGAGCCTCGGACGTTTTCGAACGTTCTTTCAAGCCACAAAGAGACGATTTGCCGTCAATCTTCGATATAGGCGACCTAGTTATAACAAAAATAATAGCCTACGACCGAACGCGCGACCCACAGTTAACCGTTCGCGAACCAGGGCTAGGCAAGATAACTAGGGGACAGATAATGGAGATAACGCCGACGAAGATTCCCCGCGTGATTGGTAAGAAGGGCTCGATGATTACCATGATTAAGGACTATACTGGCTGCCACATCGTGCTTGGGCAAAATGGTGTTATTCTAATCAGTGGGAAAACTCCGGAAAATGAACAACTTGCAATGATGGCTATTCGTAAAATAGACGAAGAGTCTCATATAAGCGGTTTAACCGACCGCGTGACTGAAATGTTAAAGAAAATTAAAGGAAGTGATAAAGATGCCGGAAAAGAAGGCACAAGAGAAACAGAAACTAATTGATAAAGAAGGAAAAAGAGTAGACGGGAGGCAACTCGATGAGTTAAGACCCATAAAACTAGAAGTCGGTCTCCTGAGCAGCGCAGACGGTTCTGCGTATATCGAACAGGGAAAATGCAAAATACTGGCCGCGGTTTACGGACCACGAGAAGCACATCCAAAGCATTTATCGTTACCCGACCGCGCCTTGCTTCAGTGCCGCTATCACATGGCGCCATTTTCTGTTGAGGAACGCAAATCGCCAGCACCGTCACGAAGAGAAATAGAACTCTCAAAAGTGATTCGTGAATCTTTGGAGCCAGCGGTTTTCTTAGAGTATTATCCACGGTCGTCGATCGACTTGTTTATTGAAGTTCTGCAGGCAGACGGTGGTACTAGGTGTGCGGGCATTACGGTGGCTGCTTTGGCGCTTGCCGATGCTGGTATTCCTATGCGCGACTTGGTTGTTGCGTGTGCCGCTGGGAAGGCGGAGGGCAAAATAGTACTCGATCTGTCAGATGCCGAGGACAAGCTTGGCGAGGCTGACGTGCCAGTTGCTTTGATGCCCACGCCAGAAGAGGCGATTACGCTGTTGCAGATGGATGGAAATCTGTCGTTGGAAGAGTTTGAGCAAGCCGTGAACATGGCCTTGAACGGTTGCAGGCAGATATACAAGCTTCAGAAGGAAGCGTTAAAGGCTAAGTATGTACCCCTGAAGGAGGAGGCGGAAGAATAATGTCCGAAATAGTCGCGAAAGTGAAACAAAAACAAATCGCACAGCTTATTGCTCATGGAAAGAGGCTGGACAACCGTGGAATAACTGATTACAGAGACTTTCAGATCGAAGCAGGCTTAATCGAGAAAGCGGAAGGCTCTGCGCACGTTAAGCTGGGCAAAACCGAAGTCCTTGTTGGAATCAAGATTGATGTGGGCGAGCCTTTTCCTGACACGCCGGAGGAAGGAGTGCTCACGGTGAGTGCTGAGCTTCTGCCGTTGGCTTCTCCGAGTTTCGAGCCTGGTCCACCAGACGAGAACTCTATCGAGCTGGCTCGTATCGTGGATAGGGGGATTAGAGAGTCGAAAGCCATTGCTGTTGAAGAGCTGGTCCTAGAGCCTGGGAAAAAGGTCATCGTGGTTTTCGTGGATATTTACGTCCTGAATCATGATGGAAACCTTATCGACGCGTCTGTGATGGCTGCTTTAGCTGCGTTGTTGAATGCTAAGATGCCTAATTACGTAGTTGAAGAGGGCGAGGTCAAGAAGAAAAGTGGCTACACGCAGTTGCCCATCAAGAACCATCCGGTTTCCATTACGTTTGCGAAGATAGACGGAAAAATGATTGTTGACCCGTGGCTTGAGGAAGAACAAGTCATGGGTGCAAGGTTGACTATGACTTTCGAAAAGGACGGCAACATTTGCGCCATCCAAAAGGGTGGTGGGTATGGCAATTTCACTGTTCAACAGATTCTTGAAGCGGCGAAAATTGGACAACAGAAATCTGCGGAATTGCGAAAACTCGTGGTGAAGGAATAATGCCCAGGACGAAGAAGGTAGGACCCACTGGCGGCTTCGGTCCGCGTTACGGCGCGACCGTGCGGAAGCGTTACATCGAAGTGGTTACGAAAATGAAAGCCGCCCAAAAATGTCCTCAGTGCAGTTCTAACGCTGTGAAGCGTCAGAGCGTGGGAGTTTGGAAGTGCAGGAAGTGTGGTTTTACCTTCACGGGCGGCGCTTACGTTTCTTCAACCAAGCTGGGCACGATTGCCAGACGTGCCGCTAAGGGTATTCCATTGGAAGCAGGAGCTACGAAAGAGTTAGAGCACAAAAAGTAACACGTATGCCGTCTGGGAAATGAGAGCGCAAGCGGTTATTCGTTTAAGGTTTGCGACGAAAAAAAACTTGAATGTCGTATTGAAGGCTTTATCGCCCGAGACGGTGAAGTCTGCGGCTAGTCGTTCGTTGGTTAAGATTGAGAGCGAGGGCAATGTTTTGATTTTGCGTTTTGAAGCAAGCGACACGTCAGCGTTGAGAGCGGTGGTTAACTCTTATCTGCATTGGGCGCTGCTGGCGATGGATACTCTTTCGAAACTTGAATCTCTGAGCAAAGCCTAGTCAACCAAGAACTCCAGTCGACACGGAATTAGCGAAATAACAGTATTAACCGAGAATCTGGTTCTCTTCTGGTGCTAGGCGAGCTGTTGCCAGTGGATGCCGACTATCGCAGCGTCGGATATGTCGATGATGCCGTCGCCGTTGAAATCTGCTAGAACTGGTGCTGGTGGAACTGTTTTCTGCCAGTTGACGCCTATTAATGCAGCGTCTGAGATGTCAACTATGCCGTCGCCGTTGATGTCGCCTGGAATCGTGACCTTTAAGTTTCCGAGCATCACGGTTGGATGAAAAGTGCAACGATACTTAAAGTTTCCAAGCGTGTCAGCGATGAACGAATAAGTGATTGTTCCCGTGAATGTCACCGAACTAGGTTCGCCCGAGTCCGCAACGCTGTTGTTATTGTAATCGACGAAGAATTGATGCGCCAAGCCATCTTGGCTTGTAAGGGTTAGGTTTACTGTTTCGCCTTGGTAGACTTGGATACTTGGACCTGGAGAGGTAATGCTGTTCGATGCGAAGCCCCATCCTAGGCTTGCACTACCATACAAATGGAAATTTCGTGTCTGGGCGCTAGCCTTCGGGATGAGTGCACCACTTAGCATTCCGACCAAGAAGACTATGACAAGAATCAAAGTGAAGTTCTTACTCATACCAATCACGCCTATTACTTATCATTACTGCATGTAAAAGATTGTAAACTTATAAATCCGTGTGACTGTAGCCAAACAGCAACGATTAGGGTTGACAGTGCGGAAAGACTTCATTCAGCTTAAAAACCTCCGGATTCGAGCGGTTTTTTGGTGAGAAATTATGGAAGGAAAAGAGAAGAGGTTATACCTAGTGATATTCGCTTTGAGCCTTTTGGCTGCACTTTCTGGTTATGTTGCTGGTAATGCTGCGGCTCCAGTAGCGTCGGTGAGTTCCAATATTTCGAGTGGTGTCGATGTGCACACTATTACGGTTTCTGGGAGCGGAACAGCCAGCCTAAAAGCCACCATGTTTAGCACTTATGTGGGCGTGGAAACACAAGCTAACACTACTATTGATGCTATGAAAGAGAATGCGGAGAAGATGAGTAGTGTGATGGCTGCGCTTAGGGCGTTTGGGTTAACGGATGATGAGATGCAGACATCGCAGTTCAGTGTGTCTCCAGTTTACAAAAGAGTCAATCCATGGGACGTTGGCGAACTCATTGGTTTCCGAGTTGTGAACGACATAACAATCACCTCGAACAAAACTGACCAGATTGGAAAAATCATAGACGGGGCAGTGGTCGCTGGGGCAAACAGGTTTGGAGGCATAACATTCACGTTGCCTGAAGAAAAAATTAAAGAATTAAAAATCGAGGCAATGCAAAATGCGGCAGAAGATGCCAAGCTTAGAGCCACTACGTACGTAACTACTTTGGGCGCCAAGGTTCTTGGTGTGGTTTCAATAAGTGAACCCTCATACTCTAGTTACTTCATCGCCGCTCCGAAAGGGGTGTCTGCAGCTCCCCCTTCAGAGACGCCTATCCTCGTTGGAGGCGCTTCGGTCTCAGTCAGCATTACTGTCGTGTTCATGATAGCCTAACTACGCAGCTAATACCTTTAACTCCTCTCTTTTTTCTATGGCTCGCTTTGGATTCCATAAGGAAGGTCTAGTCCGCTGTGTGCGCGCACTTCGCCTTGAAGCCTAAAGAGTGACAGAATATGCCTAATCATATTTGGATCCTAGTAGTATCATATAGTGAACCGGGTCTAGACCTGCACAGAGCAGATTCACAGAGCCTGAAGGTGAAAACGCTTAATTAACGCGATGTTAATATGCACAGAACAACAAACCCGTTCACGAGAGGAAAAAACAATGAGCGACGAATTAAGCAAGCTTCCACCTGCAGTACAAGAACGCTTACTGAGGCTGCAGCAACTGCAACAGAGTCTGCAAGCCACCATAGTGCAAAAACAACAAACAGAACTCGAACTCAACGAAAACGACACAGCACTAGAAGAGATACAAAAAATCGCCGACGACACCGCCATCTACAAATCCATCGGAAGCCTATTAATAAAAACCGAAAAAACCAAAATCACCACCGAACTAACAGAACGCAAAGAACTCCTAAACACCCGCATAACCGTACTCACCAAACAAGAAGAACGCCTACGCACACAAATGAAAGACCTACAAACCAAACTCCAACAAGACCTAAACCCCGTTTCACCACCAGGACCTTCAGAAATGTCACCACCGCCTTAGGTGAAACCAAACTTGGAAGAAATCGGGCTGCCCCAACTCACACCCGAACAACAAGAACAACTATGCCAAACGGCGGAAAAAGCAGCCCGCGACCACATTTTATCCAAGGTACCATCAAGAAAAATCACCACGTTAAATATAATCATAGAAATAACAGGACACAAACCCATCACCGTAAGTGCTGAAATAGAAATACAATTATCTCCTTCAATGAAAAACCTCGACACAGAACAACTCGCAAAAGAAGCAACACAAAAAGCCATACAAGCCACCGACAAATACCTGAGGCAAATCGCATGCAAATCAAAGAAGCAATAGAACTCATCGACAAAAAAAACGCCAAACAAGCCCTCTTGCTCTGCCACCACAACGCAGACCCCGATGCTTTATGCTCTGCTTACGCGATGGCGCAACTGCTGCAACGAATTCGCCCACAATTAAAAACCGAAATCGCCGCCGCAGAAGGACCAAGCCACCTTTCAAAATTCATGCTAGCCAAACTCCCAATAAAACTAACAAGCGCACCGCAGATTGAGAAGGCTGACATAATTTTTCTCCTAGACACAAACACCATTCAACAACTCGACACATGGGCACAACGCGTAAAAACCGCAGCCGCTCCAATCATCGTAATCGACCACCACGCAGCACACCCAGAAACCCAAAAACTCGCCACCCTCTGCATAGCCGACGAAAACGCAGCATCCACATGCGAAATCGTCTACAAATTCTACAAAGACCTACAACTCACGCTTTCCAAAGACGAAGCAAAAGCCTTATTCTTAGGCATAGCCTTCGACACACGGCACTTCATCCTGGCAAAATCCGTCACATTCAAAATAGTCGCAGACTTAATAGACGCAGGCGTAAACGTGGAAGAATCACTCTCTCTGCTATCTCTTCCCATGGAAGAATCAGAACGTATCGCAAGGCTCAAAGCCTCCAGGCGCGTCAAACTCTTAAAAATCAGCGGCTGGATTGTTGCGCTATCACATGTAAGCGCGTACCAAGCCTCGGCAGCAAGGGCTTTAATCTCTCTAGGCGCACACGTAGCAATTGTGGCAGGACAAAGAAACGACACACTGCGCATCAGCCTACGCGCAACCAACGAGTTCTATCAACAATCAAACGTGCATCTAGGACGCGACATAGCCAAACCACTCGGCGAATACCTACAAGGCATGGGCGGCGGACATTCGATTTCAGCAGGCGCAAACGGGAGAGGCGACGTGGAAGCAAGTTTGAAACGCTGCGTGCATTTGTTACGCGAAAAGTTGAAAACAAACTAACTCCATTTTGAGTAGCTACTCTTAAATGAACGAGCTTTCGCCATGACTAGATGGCAGGACACAAACAGTGGCAGTGATAGAAACCAAAGACTTAACCTACACGTATCAAGGCAGCACTAAACCATCCATAAGAGACGTGACCATAAAAATCGAGAAAGGCGAATTTGTCATCCTCACAGGACCCAGCGGCTGCGGCAAAACAACACTATGCAGATGCCTCAACGGATTAATCCCACACTTCTACAACGGCACACTACACGGCACCATAAACGTCGCTGGACTCAACGTCATGGAACACCAAATCCACGAACTCGCACTACATGTGGGCTTTGTGTTTCAGAATCCAGAAAACCAGTTATTCGCGTTGTCGGTCGAAAAAGATGTCGCCTTTGCATTAGAAAACCTAGGAACACCACGAGACACAA
>Ga0315268_10001228_pt1 | contig 29381 bp, 30 predicted proteins | sample C1_top_MG_FD_204535 | JGI IMG/M metagenome (GOLD analysis project Ga0315268, IMG submission 204535) | Sediment microbial communities from Yellowstone Lake, YNP, Wyoming, USA - C1_top | ecosystem: Environmental > Aquatic > Freshwater > Lake > Sediment | place: USA: Wyoming | collected 2017-08-01
CTGGATGATGTGTGGAACGAAGGAGGCAGTGACGGAAGCGGGGAAGGCTACGTTAGAAGCCATAGGCAAGGTTGAAGGAGTGATAACGCCTTTTGACGTTTGTTCGGCTGGCTCTAAGACTGAAACCAAGTTTCCGTTGATTGGGCCGACGACGAATCATCCTTATTGTCCGTCGTTGAGGGAGAAGTTGGGCAGAGACTCACTGGTGCCTGAAGTGGTCAAGTACATTCCTGAAATAGTGATCAACGGCGTTTCGATGCAGGCGGTGAAGAAGGCGATGAGAGTTGGTATTGAAGCAAGCCTGGCTGTTGACGGTGTGATGAAGGTCTCTGCCGGAAACTATGAGGGGAAGTTGGGTGAGTACAAGATTTACTTGCGTGAGCTGTTTCGATGAGCAGATTTGACGTTGTGGGGTTCGGTGCGCTTAACGTGGACAAGCTTTTCAGGGTAAACAGGATAGCCGCGAAGGAAGAGGAAAGCTTCATAACAGATTTCGCCGAGACGTGCGGTGGATCGGCGGCAAACACTGTTGTGGGTTTGGCAAGGCTCGGGTGCAAGGTGGGTTTTGTTGGAAAGGTTGCGAGCGATAGAGAAGGAGATATGCTGCTTGAAGGATTCCGTAAGGAAGGCATTGATACAAGTGGCATAACCGTTGCGAAGCAAGGGAGAAGCGGGGTGGTCATGGGTTTCGTTGATGAAAAAGGCGAACGAGCATTATACGTTGATTCAGGCGTGAACGACGAAGTGGAATTCGATGAGAGAAGCAAGAGATACGCGTCTCAAGCTGGGTTTTTTCACCTGACATCTTTTGTGGGGGAAAAATCCTTCAATACACAGAAGAAAATCGTTGAAACGCTTGGTGAAGATGGTAAAGTGAGCTTTGATCCTGGTGCATTGTACGCAAGGAAAGGATTCGCGGCACTGGAACCGATTATTGGAAGGACCTTTGTTTTGATGCCAAACGCGGGTGAACTTGAATTGCTGACTGGTATAGCAGATTATAGGAAGGGCGCTGAAGCCATGCTCAAGAAAGGAGTGAAGATTGTTGCGGTTAAGTTGGGCAGTAAGGGATGTTATGTGACTGACGGGGAACAAAGCAGCCATGTAGAAGCGTTCAAGGTAAATGTAGTAGATACTACTGGCGCCGGAGACGCTTTTTGCGCGGGATTCCTTTACGGCTTGCTTAAACATAAGAGTCTCGAGGAATGTGGAAGAATAGGGAATTTCGTGGCATCCAGATGCACAACAAGAATGGGAGCCAGAGTAGGACTGCCAACACTCAAGGATCTGACGAAGCTACACAGATAGAATTTCTTTAACCCTGCCCAAGAACTTCTCAGCGTTCTTTGCTATGCTCGTAGCTCCTTCCTCTGAGAATATGAGGCCATAATCAGCCTCTTCTCTTAGGCTCATGGCTTCTTCAAAGTCTTGAAGCAGTTCTGATTCAACCCGATTTTCAAATAGTTTTCTTAGCGCTATCAACAACGCGTAATGACTCTTCTCTCTGTATCCCTTGCTGTAAACGAGCGCTCTTGCCGCATGAAACATGGAATAATAACCCTGTATTGTAGCCCATTTAAACTTCTTCCTCGACAAAGAGCCCTTTGCCTCCTCCAAATCAGAGACGGCTCCTTCGACTTCCTTGGTGACTAATTTTCTGTCCGACCTTATCTTGATCAATCTTCTCTCTTCGATGAAACGTTCGAATTCGCTCATTCAGACTCCCACAGAGTTACTCCTTTCAAAATTCTCTCGTACAAGGGCTTGTCCTCCTTCTTCAACTTCACGAACTCGTTTGAGTTGACCACAATCGGCGATATCCTTTTGAGAATCCTTTGTTGATAATCACTGATACTCGATCTCACTTTATCCTTTTCATTGGTGAGAATGAACAAATCCACGTCGCTTTCTCTCGCATCAGTTCCCTCTGAACAACTTCCAAACAGAATTATCTTCTTACTGCTGTTTCTTATCTGCTCAACCAATGCATTAAGGGAATAGACGTTGAAAAGAACCTTGAACTGTCTCGCCACAGCGTTTTTCGAGTTAAACCTGTAAAAAACCATCCTACCCTTTCTGCTTCTTTGCAGGACTTTGACTTCAGAAAGCAGTCTAAGAACTCTGTTTGCAGAACCTTCACTCACCCGCGCTCTTCTCGCCACTTCTCTCTCGTGTATTTCCTGTGCAGGATCTTCATGAAATAGATAGAGAACCTTCAGCAGAGTCGGCGTAATGAAATCCAATTTTTTGAGCATACGCTCATTATTTTGAAACCTAAGAATAAATGCTTTGTCAAGCTGGATTCTCAGTCTTTCTCGGCGTCCCGCTTGATCGATCGAACACTCAAGGATTTGACGAAGAATCAACTGGTACGACATTGACCTAATGTGTGCCACTAGCCATTGTCACATTGCAGATTAGCGAACGCCTGCTCTTGTTGTGTGGAGTGTGTGCGCGCGTGCAACGGTGATAGGCCCCTATATTTGGATCCAAATATGTTAGTTGTGATGACTTCAGGCGGGCGTCTACCTCTGGAATTCATCTTGTGATACATGCACTAGCAAGACAGTGCGAAACTAAAAGAGAATGCTGAATCTAGGATTCAGTTGTCCCGTGGCCTGCAGTTAGCCTGCGATCGATCGCAAAGGAGCTAGTTAAAGTGCAGCCAGCACATATACAACGTGACAATTATAGTGGTCAAGAGGAGGAAGCGCGAGTCATGAAACGAGAAGCAAGTCAGTTCGCGGGAAAAGCTGCAGACTATTTCAGCCGGGACTACAACTGTGCCCAAAGCGTCTTGTTGGCTATGCAGGAATACTATGGCATTCGCAGGAACAGGTTGATCCCCCGAATCGCCACGGCTTTTGGAGGGGGAATCGGGAGACGCGGCTCACTCTGTGGAGCGTTAACGGGCGCTACGATGGCCATCGGGCTAAAGCATGGAACCGACAAGACAGTCTTGATAGAAAAAGACAAGGCATACGAGATAGCTTTAAAATTCTACGATCAATTTGCCAAGGAATGCGGCAGCCCCTTTTGCAGAGAACTCATCGGTTATGACTTGACTAATCCTGAAGAACTCGAAAAAATGCGAAAGTCAAAGGTACGTGATGAAAAATGCTGTGGTTTCGTGAAGAAAGCTGTTGAGATACTGATTGGTTTAGAAACGTAGCGTTTTGTTTGAATCCGTTAGCCTCGGCGTTGATGCGCAACTTCACGAGTTGCCAACCTGCTCACTTGTCCAGTTTTTCGCTTCTGTTTCTGGTTTGGAAAATGGCATGCAGTGGCTGCAACGTCATATGACTGTAGAAGGCTTATGTTGCGGGCTTCCATTGTTCAGATCATAATATTGCGAAAAGGAGGTTGGATAGAATCATGTCGGAAATGATTGCCTTTTGTGGATTAGACTGCAGTCAGTGTAAGGCGTTCAAGGCAACCCAAGCGAAAGATGCTGAGCGAAAGAGACAGTTGGCTGAGCAGTGGACCGAAGGAATGAAAGTCCGGTTCAAGCCTGAAGACATTGACTGCCGGGGCTGCAAGTCTGACGTGCTTTCTGGCTGGTGTCGGAAAATCTGCAAGGTACGACCGTGTGCCGAAGAGAGGAAAGTCGAGACCTGTGCCCACTGTAACGAGTATCCCTGCGAAAAGCTGAAGGAATTTCTGTTGAATGAACCAGTGGCGGCAGAGAATCTTCGAAAGATCCGTAGTCTACTCTGAAACCGGTAGGAAGTGCCAATCGTGACATTGACCCAGAACGTGAAAGAAGAAGCAAGGAAAACGGGTTTCACAACCGTAGGCATATCGAATCTTGATGGGCTCTGCGATTTGCCTTATGGAAAGACCGATTACGCCGGTGTTCTCAAGATGCCTGAACAGGAGCTGCCAAGAGTCAGGTCTGTCATACTGATGGCTATCCATGCTTGGGACGCTGCCTTCAACATCGTCGTCGATTCCTCTGAGCTGCAGTTCGACAAAAAACACAAACCAAAGGTGGCTTTTGAGAATTACCAGCTGTACCATGAGATTGCCATGAGCAAGGCTTGGGTGGTTGCGCATTATCTGCAGAAAAAAGGTTTTGACTCAGTTCCTTCGTTTGGCATCCCTCTAAAGACAGCAGCTGTGAGATGCGGTCTCGGCTGCCAGGGCAAGAGCACTTTGTTGGTGACTCCAGACTTCGGGCCAAGAGTGAGACTGGTCTCGGTGCTTACGACTGCAGAATTGGACATAGATGAACCTTACGAAGAGGACTTGTGCAAAGACTGCGAAAGATGCATCCTCGCTTGTCCAGCCAAAGCGATTGAACCGTACAAGGTGAAAGTCAACAAATGTATGGTTTACTCATCTGAAAACCCACGTTCAACAGATGTCCACGACGAGACAAGAGAGCTGGAGAAAAGGCTAACCGAGCGGCCTACGTCAAACAGTTACTTAGAGTGCAGTACATGCCTCGAAGCTTGCCCAGTGGGAAAAGTGACAAGCTAGCAGTCTTCCATCGGTCTTGTTTCTCATCTAACCTTTCGAAGGGCCTGCACGTAGTGTGCTCAAATTGTTTCTCTTTTCTGGTGTCACGCGCCTGAACAGTTGAATGTACGGAATTAAAGAGGCAACGAGCTTGTTTTCGGCTTTTTTGAGGTGCTCTTGGTAGGTTGTTCTGGAAACCCGTTTCTTGTTTGCGATGTCTTGGACGTTGGCTTTTCTCGGCAGAGTGTAGTACCCATTGCTGTATGCCGTTAGTAGGGCATCCATCTGTTTTTCAGTCAAGTCTGAGAAGAGTGCATCCGCAGTCAGGGTCAGCGAACCTGCGATGAACCCGTCAAAATCGACCTTGCGCAAAATCTCAAATCTGAAGCCTCTTTCCTCGAATTTTCGCATGAGTCCCTTCAGGTCTTTGTGTTTGAACGCGATCACGCGATAGTATTCCCAGCCATGACGATAGATGATTGGTGAAACTTGAAGAAGATCGAATTCGTCAATGATTCTGGTCACAGAATTCTCGGTTTTGCAATAACACTTTCTAACAAAGAAGTGGGCATTGTGAAGGTCGGATGACTTTTCAACAATTCCGTCGATCTTTGATATCCCGTCTATCACGGCGGAATATTCCTCAGGCTTGTCCACGATGACTTCGATTACATCGTGTTCTCTGTTGCACCAGTTGAACATTTTCAGGCTTGGGAAGCTCTTTGAGATATTGCAGAAGGAGCAATCGTGCGTCACTTTGAATACGACTTCAAACAGCGTCATAACATAGACTAGCTCAGCGCCATATTTAGCGGTTGAGACGTCACATGACGCGCACGGGCTAACACTGCCCTGCAACAATTTCATGGACTTTTCCACTCTCAAACTGCCATTAGACTAGACGTGCAGACTTGATACTCCGCGAAATCGTCTTAAAGACATTAGAACAACAACTGGCAAGGGATGTTTTCCTTTGCGAAAGCGATGGCAAGCTCTGTTTTCTGGCGGTTGAAGAAATCACTTGTCAATGCGCTTTCAAGTTTGTTCTTTCTGTAAACCCAATCTGCGTAGTGATAGTTCATTCTGTCGATGAGAACGTGATCAACGTTTCCAGTCAGCTGTGTCACCAAGTCTTCGGCCCCCGGGAGCAGTGGTGCGATCATGGCGAAGGTTTTGATGCCTTCTGAGTGTAGCTTCTTGAGTGTTTCTATTCGTTCTTTGATTGAAGGAGCGTTTGGTTCAAACATTTCCCTGATGTTCTCACTTGCGGTTGTAATTGTGAAGCCCACTTCAACATCGCGGAGTCTCTTCAACAAATCCAGATCGCGCGTCACTATGGGCGATTTGGTCTGAACGGTAACATGCCAGTCGTGCTCTGTTAAGATTTCGAGACACGTTCGCGTAACCTTGTAGTCTTTCTCAAGCGGCTGGTAAGGATCGCACAATCCGCTCATCCAGACTCTGCGCGCTTCTTTCCTTCGTATTTCACGTCGCAAGAGGTCTCCAGCGTTCGTTTTCACGTCGACGAACATCCCCCAATCTTCTCGGTGACCAGTGAACCTCTTTATGAAACGTGCGTAGCAGTAGGCGCAGCCGTGTTCACAGCCAATGTAAGGATTAACGGTGTAGTCGAAAACCTTCGATTTGGACAATATTGTTTTTGCATGGACCTCTTTGACTATCACGACAACATCAACCATTCTGGCTATGCATGTAACCCCGTTCTGAAGGACACACACGCCCAGCTATAACTATTGTCCAAGGTTCAGACTTGCGGTTTAGCGCGCGATCGATCGATCCTTCTCCACTCCCGAAAGCCCTCTAGGACAACAAGGACGTTGCCCATGCCTGGTTCCAGATCCTAGATTGTGACGCTATCTGCTCGTCCCCCAGCGCACTAGAATACGTTCAAGTCACTCTTTTCTCTGCGTCTGAAACAGCCATTCATTTCATCTTATCCGGAAGGACTCTATTTATCAATCCTTCAACCTCGGCCACTTGCCTTTTTTCAAGCCGAAAGTCTATCTTCTTCTCGGGGCGTCTTTGGACCACTAACTCCAAAGATGTTTCCAGAAGCCCTTTTCGAACAATGACAGAAACAACGTCCGCATAGTCCATTTCAAAGTTTGCCCTATGCAAGGTCAAGATCTCATCGAGGGTTTTATTCTCGAAAGCCTGTCTCCTCTCATACATCAGTTTCAAAGACCGCATCTTGATTTCCCTGCGCTGACCCAGGTTTCCAAACAATAAAGTTCCGAGACTAGTTTTCTCATATATGTCAGTGAAGTCAGAAAAGTAAAGCACTACAGCAGCCACCACTCGTTTATCAGAAAAGAAAAGATCGAAGACAATGTCGTCTGTTCTTCCCTTCACCCCTTGTACGACTCCGATAATATCCTCCAATCTCGCCATCTCTCACTCTATCAACATTCCAACCTGTCAGATCTGATTATCCTCCTTCAATCTGTCCATACACCTCCCAATATGGATACCGCCACCGCGATTGCGTCAATAGTCATCAGACAGATTCCATCCCAAGTCTCTTTAGAGCCCGCTAGCGTGTTCCTAAATTCGTCTGGAAAGTAGCTTGTGCTACTCGTTTGTCTTTTCAGACATATTTGGATCATACAGTGAACCGGGGGGAGGCTGTGAGAGCACAAACACCTAGCCGAACTGTGACCGTGACCATCAGAAAACGTTATGCCCGACTCTTGAAAGGAATTTAAGAACAAGCACGCGCGTAAGCCATTGTTGGACCCAACTTCTGTTTGTGCACCCATTCCTCTCTTGTTGGCGGAGTAGGTGGGAGTTGAGCCCGTGTCGCACGCCAGACAAGCGTGCATCATGCCACTGGACCACTGCTCCGTGGCGCCGGAGGTAGGACTCGAACCTACAGCTCAGCGGTTAATGGCCGCCCGCTTTACCCTTAAGCTACCCCTGCTCTGAAATCTACGTCAGTAGACGAGACAACGATAGACGTCTTGCCACATTTCCCCTTCAAACCATCTACATCCTTTCTTAGACCAACACACGTTCCATCTGAGTCCGGAGGGCCGAGACCGGGTTTTGATCCCAGATTCCAGGCTTCACCCGCCTATAGGCTGCCGATTGCCTCATCTCGGCCCCAAGCTCGATGCGATAATTGTGCTCGTGTTCTAGACTCAGAAGGTTGGCGTCTTGTTGCTAGACCAGTTTAGCAGTTTTGGCGCTGAGGGCAGGATTTGAACCCGCGTGAGACCAGCTCACCAAAATAGCAGTTTGGCGCAATGGACCGAGCTCTGCCACCTTAGCACGCATAGTGGCGAATGTGAGACCTGAACCAACCAAGGACGCGCTCACTCGAACCGGTTCTCTTGTGTGCTGCGTGGGCCTTTGCTACGACTACTCCTATGATAGCGCCGATTATGATTCCAGTGACGAAGTTAACGACGAGCGTCAGTAAGTTGGAATCTGGAAGATCTTCACCGCTCGAAGACTGAGGCGACGCGTTTGAAGTTGGTTCAGAGCTTTGAGGGCTTGCGCCGTGCGTCACTTCATCCACGACTCCCAGGAGATAGTGTTCCGGAACCTCCCAAGCGTCTGGTTCAGACATGTTGTCCATCTGAGTTTTGAAGCACCATTGTCCGTCCTTGCGGTACTTGTCAACGGCTCGACCGCATATCCACATGGACTGTGGAATCGACACTGCGGCTGCGGCGCAGTACACGATTATGTCTCCCGGATGCGTGTTGTTCTTTGGCCCGGCTTGTATCAGCGTCCCGTTCACGCAGACCCTGACCCTTACGTTGTCCCCGTCACAGATCGCTGGAGCCATCTCGTTTCCCCTGCAAGTCAGATAAACGTCGCCGATCGCCCCTACCGAAGCCACGGAAATTCTCAAGAAAAGAGGGAAAAGAAAGACCGCCAACATCAGCCCTGATCGGAAGATTCTCCTCGCGACTTTCTACCTCCTCTAAGTGTTTTGGTCTACGGCGTCGGCTGGATCCACTTGTTTCCGCATATGTTGCACTGGTAGCTCGATCCTGCCGGGCCGAAGGTCCAGACTCCGACGGTCAGCGCCCCACACTTCGGGCACCCCTCACCGAACTCCGGTATCTCCGTTGCAAAGTGTTCGTCGATTATCTGCCTGAACTGCGCCACGATCCTTGTCGCAGTTTCAAGTATCTTTTGAGTTCTGTCCTCTCTTAGGAGCGGGGCTCGAATGCCTTTCTCCGAAAGGGACGCTTGAATGATCTTGTTTCGATACAGTTGCGCCGCTTCGCCGATCATCTTCTCGAATCGGTCTTTTTCTTCTCCGTGAAGCCTTCTGGCCAGCAATTTCAACGGTTCTTCCTGACCGGCGCTCTGGTCTGGTTTTTCACCGTAGCAGTGCAGAAGCGCGCGAGAAACGTTCTCCACGCTTGTGACTGCAAGTTCAGCGGTGGCTTTGTGGTTCATCATCGCGGCCTGAGTCCTAGCAGCCAGCAAGTTGCTCTCGGCCAGTCTGACGAGACCGACTATCGATCTCCGCCAGTTCTCAAGGAACTTCTTGACATCGACCGCATCATTCCCAGCTTGACCCTGTCGGAGCGGAATCGGCCTCGGTGCACCCTGCAGCATGTCGGCTTCACGGGCCGCAGCTCTAAGAATGCCCGCCACCGAATCATCCAGCCCTCGGAACGGCGAGGTCGACGGGTACGTTGTTGCGGTCGGCAACTGCGACGGCGTGCGGTGGAAGATGCCCATTGGCTGTGTCATCGGTCTCTGCGGTGCCTTTTGTTCTTCGTGCAAGCAGATTTTTCTGGCTACTATAGTCAGACCGACCAGAATTCCTATTATCAGGACTATCGCATCCATCACTATTCCTCCCCTGCGAATCGAACTTCAGCGTGTTCGTAGGATCTTCACTGCGTGTGACCGAGGAGCTGCTGGTACCTTCTCCTCTGCTCCGCGAATCGATCCGGCGGACCCTGAAGCGCGTTCTCCTTCAACTTGCCTTTCCTCAACTTGACCTGAAGCTTCAAGTACTTCTTCAACAACTGCCTCAACAGGAATTCGAAAGCGTAAGGATCGTTCTTCTTCGCTTCTTCAAGCTGCTCCTTCAAGTGTTGACACCCGTTCGCGCCTATCACTCCAAAATTCCTCCTCATCTCTTCTTCCAGAAACTCTTCTAGGTTTTCGTCTCTAATATCAACCGGCCGGTAAGAGCCAAAGTAGCCCTCTTCGGCCATGATCCTCGAGACTATGGGGAGAACGATGTCATGAACGACTGTTCTACTCATACTAGACACCTCAAATCGGCATGTTGCCGCAACACAAAACAAGACCCAAATATTTAAACGTTGCGCAAGCCTTTTTAAGGCGATCTCCCATCAGTAACACACATATGCCAAACCCTAAACCACGTATACTAGAAGAAATAAAAGAACTGCTCAAAAGCGTCGACAGCAAACTGGACAAACTGCTAGACCGCAAAATCCCAGAAGACCTCGGCCTAGGCCCACGCCAAAAAGAATTGCTGAGACACCTCGTCACGAGAGACTCCCGCCCTAACGCCCCTCCCAAACTCTCCGAGGGGACGCTGCATCTTGGCCGCGATTCCTACGCGCGAATTGAGATCGAGCCTCGACCGGGAATTGATCAGCAGAGTTTCGTCCCCGCAACTTTTGTCTCCTTGCCTGAGCACCTCAGGGAGACGATGCGGGCCATCCTGATGTGCGGCGAAGCCACAGCGTTACAAGTGAGCGAGAAGACGGGCAGAAGCCGAGCGGCGGAGAGCGATTACCTCAACCAGCTCGTGGATCGCGGTTTTTTGAAGAAGGAGAGAAGGGGCAAAGAGATTGTTTTTCAGGTTTTCAGTCTGCACACGCTCTGCCCCATGTGCGGCCGACGCGTACCGTTGAACGTGAAGTTCTGCAGTTTCTGCGGAGCCCCGCTCTACAGCCGCGAACAACCATTGTGACCACTGCACTGTTTTCTGCTTGAGAAGCAAAAGGCATTGACTTTGACTGTCGGAACTGAACAACATCAGAGTCTTGACTAGTGCAGTAACCAAAACGTCTGACTATAGAGCAGAGTTCACGGACGATAAATGGGGAATAGGTCATGTCTTGAGGTTCTAGAAGGTTTTCCCGAAGCTTTTGGCGATAATGCTCAGGTCCACTATGTTTATTGTTCCGTCCTCTTGAACGTCTGCCTCAATGTTCCATCTGCTTTCTCCTAGATTGCTTCCGAAGGCTTTTGCCGCTATGGCAACGTCGATGATGTCCACTCTCTCGTCGTGGTTGATGTCAGGCAGCATAAGCTCAATGCTCAATCCATAGGTCCGAGGCATGGAAAGATTTTCTGAGCGCCCCACACAATAACCGGATAAGGTGTACATGCCTGGAGGCGGCGGAATGAATTCGCTCCCGCTGAAATTGAAGAAACTGCTAGGATTGTACAGGAAGAAGTTCCAGTCAAGGGTCTTGGTAATCGTTTGGTTCGGGTCAAGCCATCCTTCCCACACCAAAAACAGGAAGAAGAGCCCAGCTGACCATCTCGCAAATACACCCCTACCTTGTAGATATATGTCAAAGGTCTGTGAACTCCCAAAAACCAGGTGTATGGATTCATTTCCCGCGTTCCGCAAGGTCATGTTGATGTCTACGACCTGTCCTATGGTTATCCTTGTCTTATCTACGTGTAGAGTCAATTCGAGCCCGTCGTTGGCACCTGAGACGGTGCAACACGGGTTGATCCTGACAAGTAGATCTTCGACTAACGGGCGGAAAAGTTCTGAAGTTTTCGTGAGCGATATGAGCCAAGAATCATCATTCTGAGTGATCGTGTAGTTCACCGGGTTCCACAGCCACCTGCTCGCCTCTTTGTCATACCGTAGCGCGTGAAGGTCCATGTTTCTCTCTGTAGAAGCGAGGTCTTTGCTCACGTTTATCGAAACGTAAGCCGTTGTCTGTTTTGCGTAGGATTCCAAGTATCTTCCCGTTCCCATAGCGTACAGGAAGGAATAGCTTCCATCCTTCACGATCAGATGAGAATAGTGTGTCCTGATTTCAAAAGAATCTGGAGCGGGGTCAATCAGCCATTCTATCATCGGAAACTCGCCGACCACCGTCGAATAGTTCCCGTCAGAATACTTCCATTCCAGAACAGTATCGTTCATCATAACAGTGATTTCGCTTGAATTCGGAGGGACCGGATAGTACATTGTAACGTTTTCGTAGCCTATGTTCTTGAAGGGATACAGTCCATCGACTTCGGCATACGCCAATCCATGGTCACCCAGAGAAATCGTGGCGTTTATGTATTCTTCTGGCATCATGATTACCGGAAATGGAATAGGGTTTGCCTGTGCAACACGATTGAAATACATTCCAACTGTCCCACACACTAGAAACAACGAAAACAACGTCGCAACTACCCTATTCTTCATCGTTTCCACCCACTTTCAACCTATTAGGCGGTGATTTCCCCTTTTGCGAAGGGTGTGACGAACACCCGCAGATTTTCCTCACGTTCCTTTTATTACGCAAACTTGAAAGATCACACGTGCTGAGACAACTCTCCAATTATCAACAGGGCATGTCAGATTATGACGAACTAGCTCTTCCACAAACAATTAGGGTTAACTCATAGATAAATAATGTGGAACAATTGTTCATACAATAATCCCATCTGTTTCCAGAAAAACATGGCCTGTGCTTACCATCTTGAGTCAACATAGTAGTATTCACTATTGCCGCTGCAAAAGTCTTCACTTTACAGCAGAGGCAAAGTGAAAGGACTTCAATTCCTTTTCTTTTCCAAATACCCTATCAAGCCATCAAATATCAGCTTTCCGTCGCCATGCTCTGACATTCTCTCTCTTCTTGTCCAGTCGGCTTGCTGCCACCAGTAAAACGCTCTTTCCGGATGCGGCATCAACCCGAACACCGTTCCCTCAAAATTGCATATGCCTGCAATGTCATGGAAAGAACCGTTTGGGTTAGCTGGAAAACTGCCCTCTGCGTATTCGCCATCTCTGTCACAATAACGAAAAACCAGCTGATCATTCTCTGAGAGCCTCTCCAAACACCGCTTCTCCCTCTCCTTCGGAAACATAAACCTGCCTTCGCTGTGCGCCACCGGCACATGCAGAACCTTTCCCTCAGGAATCTTCCACGTAAAGGCGCACTTGCCTCTGCCCTCGTGTTTCAGATGAATCCATCGACAGTTGTAACCCGGCGGATCGTTGGGGGCTAAAACCGCCTCAGGATACGAGCTCATTCCTTCAAAACCCGGAAGCAGTCCGGCCTCCACAAGCACCTGAAAACCGTTACATATCCCCAATATCGGACGACCCTCATCCGCAAAAATCCTCAGCTCCCTGCCCAGCTTCACCAGAGCCCATTTCGCCCAGATGGCTCCGGCCCGGACGTAGTCTCCGTAAGCAAACCCTCCTGGAAAAACCAGAGCACTGTACTCCAACAGGTTCCCTTTCTTCACAACGTCATTCGCGTGCACAACCTCGGCACGCACACCTAACGCTTCAAATGAACGCCTCGTCTCCGCATCACAATTAGTCCCACCAACGCGCAAAACACAAACCCTGATCTCCTCACGCTTCATAGCTCACACCTCACGGCCCAGCGTTCGCTTCCAACTCGCCAACAAGTCATGAAGCGAAACATCTACAACAACCTTGCCACCCAACCCTTCAAAGCACAGCCGAGAAGACTTCGTGACCCTGCCCACCTCAGCACAGGCGACGCCCTTCGTTAACTGCTCAAACTCATTCCTCGCCTTCCCCGAAACCTCCACTAGAAAGCGACTGTTCGACTCCGAAAACAAAACGAAATCATCACGCCTCAAGCCTTTCCACGGAACCTTCCGCAAATCCAACTCCAAACCATAGCCACCCGCAAATGCCATCTCCGCCGCAGCCACGCCCAAACCACCCTCAGACAAGTCATGACAGGCCTTAACCAGCCCAGAATCAACCGCTCGAGTAACCGCGCTAAACACTCTCCTAGCCCTACCACCGCGCACCCGCGGAACAGTCTTACCCAGAAAACCCTCCAGCCTATAATATTCCGAACCGCCCAGCTCCGGAAACGTCTCCCCAACAACGTAGACAGAATCGCCAGGAACCTTAACATCCATCGAAACCACAGAACGAATATCCGGCACAATGCCTAAGGCTGTGATCAGAAGCGTCGGCGTCACAGGTCCAAGGGGCGACTCGTTGTAGAGGCTGTCTTTTCCAGAAATGAACGGTGTTCCAAACGCGACTGCAAAATCATAGCAGGCTTCGCAAGCCCTTACCAAGCTGCCCAGCCGTTCCGGTCTCTCGGGGTTTCCCCACGTGAAATTGTCAAGCAAAGCAATTCTTCTCCCGCCGACCGCCACATTGTTCCTAACAGCCTCGTCAATTGCGGAAGCAGCCATCCAGTAAGCATCTATCTTCCCGTAACTCGGGTTCATCCCGCACGAAACCGCTATGCCCTTCCAAGAACCATCCAACGGCTTCAAAACAGCCGCGTCATTCGGCCCACCAAACTCACCCTGCAACGGCTTGAGAACCGTGTTACCCTTAACCTCATGATCATACGATCTCACAACACTCTCCTTACTAGCAACATTAGGCGAACCCAAAACCCGCAACAACACATCATTCAAATCCTCAGGCTCGGCAAACTCCGGCTCCGCATCGTTTACCACCGGGCATTCTGCTGTCCTCGTGATCTTGCACGGCTCAAACAGAAAAGAAATGTCCATCTCGACAACCTTTTCACCACAATAGCTAAGCCTCAACAGCCCGTCCGAAGTCAACTTGCCAATCGCCGTAGCCTCAACATCCTCATTCTCGAAAATCCCCAAAACCTGCTCGACATTCGCAGGAGATACAGTTAGAAGCATTCTTTCCTGAGATTCTGAAACATAGATTTCCCACGCAGCCAACCCCGCATACTTCAACGGCACATGGTCAAGCTCAACAATTGCTCCGCAGCCGTACTTCTTAGCCGTCTCGCCGACAGCCGACGACAAGCCGCCCCCGCCCAAATCCGTTATCCCTGAAGCCAAGTCCAGATCCCGAACCTGAATAATGGCTCTTTTCAGCTTCTCCTCCTCAATCGGGTTGGCAATCTGCACTGCAGGCCGGGAAACCTCCTCAGACTTCTCCGTCAACTCCGCAGAAGCAAACGTCACGCCGTGAATTCCGTCACGACCAGTCTTTCCTCCCGCGAGAACAATCACATCATCGGCCTTCGCGTTCTTCCTGAACTTGTCAAGCGGAAGCAGTCCGATGCATCCACAGTAAACCACAACGTTTCCCGTGTAACTCTCATCAAAATATATCGCTCCGTTCACCGTTGGAATCCCCATGTTATTCCCGTAGCTTCCGATGCCCGCTACGACGCCCATGTACACGTATTTCGGATGCTTAACGCCAGCCGGAAGCTTCTTATAATCAAAATCAAGCGGGCCGAACCCCAAAACATCTGTACACGCAATCGGATCAGCCCAAACGCCCAGAATGTCTCGGATTACGCCGCCCGTGCCCGTGGCCGCACCGCCAAACGGCTCAACGGCCGAAGGATGATTATGTGTCTCAACCTTAACCGCTACGCCGTAGCCCTTGTCAAAACGCACTATACCAGCGTTGTCCTCAAAAACAGAGAAACACCACCGTGGATTAATCTTCTCCACGGCCTTAGCAATGTACGTCTTGAACAGGCCGTCAATCACTTTGCCGTCAAACCTTATCTTGTCCTTGAAAGTCTTGTGAAAACAGTGCTCCGACCAAGTCTGCCCGATCGTCTGAAGCTCCACATCCGTCGGGTTCCGACCCACCTTCCCAAAATAGTCCTTGGCACACTTCATTTCCTGCAAGTTCAGGGCGACGCCGAGTTCACTGCTTATCTCCAAAAGCCCACGGTCATCAGCTCCAAGAACATTAACCTCGAACAACGAAAACGACGTTTTCCTGCGAGTGTAGAGCGCACGCGCCGTCATTTTTCTGCCTCAACCGCAATTGCATAGTCGTCCTTAGTCGGGTTCGCCAGAAGCCTTTTGCACATCTCCTCAGCTTTCTCCAAAGCCTCCCGCTTCGAATCAGCCTCAACAGTAACCCTGTAAACCTTACTCACACCCACAGCCTCAACCCTGTAACCAAGCTCCTTCAACAAACCCGCAGTCGTCTCACCCTCAGGATCACTGTGCCCCGGCTTCAAACAGACTTCAATTTTCAAACAGTATTTCATAGGCAAGATTCCAATCCAAAAAGATTTAAACGCTTTCATCACCATCGAAGCAAACCCCCGAGAAAGACACTCCTGACTCATTTGTCATGAGGCGCGCAGGCTGAAAATCTCGTCAAGGAAAGGCTCTCTTGGGACACACGCCACTTGACCTCAACTGTTATTTACTTTCTCAGCCAATCAGAAGCCAATCAGAATCAAGGTGTGAGTCATTTGGATTCAAAGGAACTTATCGAATACAGTCAATCAATTCGGAGTAGATACCTAGAACAGCTTGCCACCCTTCCTTGGGAACAAGTCACGAAGAGCCGTGGGGCCAGCTTTGATTCTCTCCGGAACATCTTACTGCATACCGTCGACGCAGAAGACAGGCTGGTCAACTATGTAATCACTGGTCGGACAAAAGACTGGGTATCACGGAACCCGGAAGAGTTTCATGACATGGGTGCCATTAAGAAACGTGCAGGAGAAACTGAATCAAAAACAAAAACCTATCTGGCAAAATTGACACCTAAGGAGCTTGAAAGGAAGGTAGAGTTTTCGAGGACAGGAATGCCGCCTACACTAGTTCGAGTCGAGGACATTCTCATCCATGCAGCGCTTGAGAATATCCACCACTTCGGAGAGCTGATCGCCCTGCTCTGGCAAATTGACGTTGAGCCTCCTCACATGGGATGGATAGGCTACCTTCAGAGGAAGTAAAATAGCGCGCGCATTACGACTTGTTACCTTTTGCCATTCTCTCAACATTGCTCAAAAGTGCTTCAAATACTCGAATTGTTACCATTGGGTCCTGAAAAAAGATCTCTTAACGCGCGCTAAAACTTTACAGTTAAATAAACTCGGGCCCTAGTACGGGCAACACTTCAAAGAGTGAAAATCAGTGAAATGAACTATACCGCCTTTCCGTAGTCTTTAGCTACGAATGCGATGTCTATGATGTTTATGATTCCGTTCTGATCTAGGTCAGCTGTGGAGTTCCAGTTTGGATCTCCGGCCTTGGTTCCGAAGGCTCTTGCGGCGATTGTTATGTCGACTATGTTGACGACGCCGTCTCCGTTTAGGTCGGTCTGCTTGGTGGTTGCCCTGTGTATGAGTGGATAGGCGTCTTGGTTGTTGGCGTCGATGATGTACGGTGTGTCGCCTATGCCGTCGTTGTTCGTGTCTGTGCCGCTGTAGTCGCTCCAGTAGTTGCCGCCCGATGGGTATCCGTTGTCCCAGACGTTTCCGATCGGGCAATCGATGAGCCACGCTTGCCGTTCGTTGTCGACGAAGTTGTTGTTGTAAATCAAGTTGCTTGACGTATCTCCGAGTTGGACGCCGCACGTGTTGTTTACGAGGTTGTTGTGGTGTACCCTGTTGTGCTGTGGTGTTCCGTCTGAGGATATTCCGATTCCGGCCATTCCGTTGTTCCGTGCAGTGTTGTAGGCGATCGTGTTTTCAAGCCCCAAGCCTACGAGGACGCCGCGGTACCTGTTGCTTAACAGGTTGTTGTTTGTGATGTCGTTCCAACTTGAATACGTCAGGATTATGCCCTCTCCGTAGGTGTTCGTCACGTTGTTGTGGTCGATGGTGTTGTACCAAGAGTTCTCCAGGGCAATTCCAACTTGGCCGCCCACGACGTTGCAGCCTTGAAACGTGTTATTGTGGGATTTGAACAGGTAGATGCCATAGTAGTTGTACGTGACATTTAGGTTTTGGAATGTCGAGTTCTCGGTTCCGGCAATTATGATTCCTTGACTGTTGGATTGTAGTTGCAGGTTTTTTGCCGTCATGTTCGTACAGTTTACCAGTGCCACGAAAGAAACGTCTGACTCGATCTGTTCATCGTAATGATTCACCAAGTAGAGGATTGGCTTGCCGTCTATCTTGTTTGATTCATCAATGTCCTGCATGAAATAGGAGATTTGATTGTCGGCGTACATGTACGCGCTTACTCCGAGGTTTTCGTAGTTGTTGTTTGACGTATTGTTTTTCATAGTGTTGGAAGGAGAAGCGTAGATGCCAATTCCATTGATATTTTCTGTCAACGAATTGCCAATCAAGCTGTTGTTGGATGAAGGGTGACGGTCGTCGTCGGAAAGTATGATGCCTTCGCCATTGTTTGAAATCTTGTTGCCGGTTACGCTGTTGTTTGAGCTGCCCACCAACGAGATGCCCTCTTCGGAATTGTTGGCTATTTCATTCCCTACGACGCTGTTGTTGTTATTGTCTCTCAGCAAACAACCTCTCCAGTTGCTCGTTATCACGTTATAGGCCACGTAGTTGTCATTTGAGGACCAGTTCAGCCAAATCGCATAGTCTTTGTTATTGGCTATAACGTTGTTGGAAATGACGTTGCCCGAGCTTTCCAAGAATATTGCAGCGTTAGACTGGTAATATGGGAAACCGCCGTTTTGAACTGTAAAACCTTCTATCGTGACGTGGTCGCCAGTTACGTAGAGAACCTTGCTGGCCCCGTTTCCATCAATGATTGTTATGTTGTTGTCTTGACCTATCAACGAAATGGGTTTGTCGATGATCAAACTTTCAGAGTAAGTGCCTGACCTAACGAAGACGGTGTCTCCTTCATTTGCGTTGTCAATTGCTTCTTGTATCATTTGATAATCGTCCGGAACCGTAATGGTTTTAGACGTCGACTTGACGGCACGAATACTAGGATATACCAATATTCCAAACAGAAGAAGCGTGAGCACTGCCGTAAAGATCCTGTTCTTCAACGGCTGCCTTTCTCCAACAACTAGCAACGCAATCAACAAGATAAACATTTTTGAATCCCTCTTTTTCTTTTCTTACAGAAGAGCTGGAATTCTCTTCTATGCCCAGACCCAAGCTCATCGTCTGAAACAGTGTGATCGACCGAGTCATCCAGGATGCAGATTGATCGATCAATCTAGGCAATTAAAGTTCTCTATAATGTCGATAAAACGATCGTTTCCAAGACATACACGTCTAGTCCTGTGGGTCTTGCTACCCTTTCTTTCTCTTGATAAACAACGCGACGATTGCCACGAGGATCGCAGCCAAAACCCCGAGGATCAGGTAATGCGACACACTGGCAACCTCTCGCCAATTGACGCCTACGTATATGCCAATGTAAATTAGAAAGGCGTCCCAGACTAGACACCCACCTGCTGTGTATGCGACAAACTTGCGAAGCGGCATCTTCACTGCTCCTGCTGGAAATGACACTAGAGTTCTGAACCCCGGGATCATGCGGCCCAGAAACACAACAAGCGAGCCATACTTGTTGAACCACTTCCAGACCATTTCTAAGCGCGCCCTGTTAAAAACGAGCCTATCCAACACCCTCCGTTGCGCCAATAGCTTCATCCCTTTCACTCCGATGTAGTAGTCAACCAGCGAACCCATTATTCCCGCAAGAGTTGAAATTAGGATAGTTATCCACAGGTTGATCTGGCCCAAGGAAACAAGGTAACCCGATAATGGAAGTATCACCTCACTTGGAATAGGCAGAGAAATGGCCTCAAGCAACATCAACAAAAAGACTCCAGCATAACCCCACGAAGAGACAGTGGAAGTGGCGCCTTGAGTTACCATGACGACGGCTCTCAACAATAAATCAAGCGGTGTGCCCGTGAACGGGCCGCCTTCGATCCAAGTATCTTCAAGAGTATCCAGCAGAATGATTAAAACCAAAACAGCGATTATTACTAGAATCAAAAACTGCGGTGCTTTTCTTCTTAATCTTTGAAGACATTGTCGTGACGTCAACGGCATCCCTTTGCCCAAAGCAGACACTGCATGTTAGTTTATCACAACTAAAACTAGTTAGTAAACGTATACTCTTCCCACCGCAACGCGTGCAGAACCCCGAATTGAGATCAGTGTAATCCTACTAACTCGTTCGGGTTTGTAAATGTACCCTAATCGAACAGAACCGTTCGCTCTAGTCTATTAAACCTGCGACTAATTGTTCACATATTAGACTTGGACTGACGACCAGTGGCGACATCTCCCGAAGTCCTTACAAATAGTCGGCTTTTCTGTTTCTGATATACCGTACAAGAATGAGATGACCATGAATATAAGCCTTGTGAAAGAGGCGAGTTCTCCCGAAAAGCAAAATTGGATTGCGAGTTCAATCCAGCCCTATACAAGAATAGACTGGTGTTTACAGCCTCCTAGGCTGACCTCATTCACTCTTTTCACGCATTAGCGCGCGCGAAGAGGGTCTAGAAGAAGTGTAGAGAACAATAGAAATATGTACTTCCTAGTCCATTTTCTCTTAGGGTGCAAAATATGAGTTTTAGCATCATATTTAAAAACGGGCATTTCAAGCTTAAAGAAGCATTAGAAAGCATGGACTGGGATACAGCGAAATTTGAAAAAGAATTAGAGATATTTGCAAAGACTCAACCGCCAGAAATCCAAGAGAAGCTTCGGAAACAATACAACAAATTTATGAGAGAGTGCGGTTGTCCAATGAGACTTGTCGTTGTTCCAGACGAGAAAGCAGATTTGGACAAAGAAGACGAATAAGCGCACGCTAATGGGGCTCTGAAGAACGACAAGAAAAAATGAGAAATTATGCCCAGAATGCGTAGTTAACATTGCAACGGGCTTTTTCCTCAAGATTTGCAAGGAATCGCTATCTGACAAAATTGATTGCAAAAGACTTGGTGAGCAATATCTTCGTGGGGAAATTAGTGCCGAGCAAGTTGCAGAGAAAATCAAGGATGCTGCAAAAGACGATCCTAGCCTAATGGAAGATCTGATGGAAATAGAACGCATAAGGAAAACGAATAGAATTGAACCTTGAAGAAACATTCACTAGCAAAATCAAGATCATCAAGACGCTGCAAAGGGCAGGAGAAGAACCCCCACGCGCGCGAGATTCTTAATCGACCAAGAAATGATATTCTTCTATTGCTGTCCAAACAAGAGAACCAACGAGACGAAAGTATGGCCAAAAAATCCCATGCAGCTAGGGAAAAGCAAATGTGTCGAATGACTAATACTTTGAGGGAATAGAGAGGCGAGAAATTCATGAACTTGGGCAATCTTCTATCATCTGATGAAAAGAAACGGATAGCAGACGAGAGGAAAAAAAGAGACAATCGTTACATAGACGAAAAATACTACAAAGGACCTTACGCCAGTAGTCAGATGATTACTGGCCCACAGTCAAAGGCTCTCCTTTCAATGATGACGCATGGAGGAGACGAGGCGGCAAAGAAAGAGCTTGAGCAGATCCTAGAAGCCGAGGCGATCCTATGGCCAGAGAAGACTAGAAGGCTTGCGCACCAAAAGCCTAAGACTAAAACAGAGAGAAAGCCAACGGAATCAAGAACATAGCAGATGCTGAAGAAGTGGAATTCGGAAGATCATTGGTGAAGACTTACTCAAGCCCAGGATGAGTCAGACAAACTCGCAGAAGCAGAAGATATCCGCACAAAAAGCCCGAGACGAAGGGCAAAAACAACATCGGAAATAGCAATGAAACTGGGACAAAATGCTCAGGGAGATGAAACGAAAATGACTTTTACCTATTGCTGGAATCATCCTGAAGCTGCGCGCGCTGGTTCACTTGCCTATTTCCCTTTTCAGGCATTGATGCCACTAGACTTATCTAGCATCACATTTTAGCATTGGATTGTTAAGTTAGGCCGGATTATTTGGCGATAAATATGGATGAAAGAGGTTTTGAACAATTCTTGAAAGGCAAGAAACTAGGTGACGATACTGTAAGGCTTTATAGTCACTCTGTGAAGCAGTTTGAGAAATGGTTATTCAATGAACGACAGCAAACGAGTCTTGAGAATGCCAGTGGGCGTGATATCAGAAATTGGGCACCTAACGCTCGAGAGCCCAACTATTTACATGGCATTAAACAATACTATGGCTACAAGCGTAATCCTGAAATGGTTAAGGAAATCGACAAAATACTGAAAGAACTACCTAAATATCGTCCCACACCACGTTTGTTTGACTGGATCGATTTCAGAAACGTAATGTCAAAGGCTGACAATCTGAAGATCAAAGACAGAGATCGTGCCTTGCTGGAATTTCTCTGGTCGGAGATACCCCGCAAAGAAATTCTCGAATTGTACTATTCGGACATTGACTTCGAGAAACTGCACATTACTCATCATAGTGGAGAGAAACTTTACATCACAAAGGAAGCGTGGAATGCTCTCCAAAGATATGTTCTACTTGGAGATAGAGGCCAGAAGAAACGCCTATTCCCGATCCAAAGCGAGCGTGCCCTTCAACAAATAACAAAAAAGTATTTTCTTAGCGTGAAGCAAACTCCTAAGACTCTCTTGGACAACTGTCAAAAGGATTTGGTCAATGCTGGTAGAAAAGACAGATTTGTCACTGAAATCGAACGAAGACTTAGTTCCAAACCAGAACCAGAACAAAAGGAGGAAAGAATTGAGAAAAATCTATTCGACAGACTTGTCCAAGAAATCAGGAATTTTGGAAACAGAGTTCGTTACCGAATTGGACAGATCAAAGATGAAGCAGTCTTCAACAGACTGATTGAAGGATATTTACTTGCAGCATTCCCAGACGAGGCAATCACTCCAGAATTCCATTTTAAAGGTATTGGGATTGGAGAATCGATAATCGATTTCGCAATTGGAAGAGACCAAAAGATTCCGATTGAGGTAAAATTGACAGAGGAAAAAATACGTGACGCTATAGGGAAGGGTTCTGGACAAGTCAAAGAGTTTCTTGAATATGTCGCGTCAGCATCGAATGAAGGCATTCTTGTTGTAGTGGATGAAAAACGTGATCCTGATAGACTAAAACTCGGTAGAATTGAAGGTAGCGTTCACATTATCATAATCTAATCTCTACTCGTGTTTAATCTCATTCAACACCAAAGAAAGACTGCGGGTAAAACTAGATGAAGCGGAGAAGCCTGAGAAGAAGTCAAAACTTCTTTTGACTCTTTGATTTCGCAGGTGCGCACATGTTACCAGGAGTCTCCACATGATGTCCCCACATTTTCCCCTGTTCCCACATTCCTACTGTTCCCTATTCGAGATTTCTAGCACACAGGGCGCTAGACCTATTGGTACTGATCATGGTGACCAATGAACGACGGGTAGATTCGACAAGAGGGAAAAACTTGCGGGAACGTTTCATCAATCAGTCTTTTCAACTGGTCTAGAATGGACAGCGTTCATAGCGTGCGCCGCCTAAGCTAGCCCTTCTTTCTGGGACAGAGTTGCGAGCGAAACTACATAACCTAGAAATCTCACGGCTATAAGTTGAGCAGTTACAAAATTGTCCCAAGTCTTTACTACATTTTTCCATGAAGAAATCGAACATATGTTCAAGAAGATGCTCCTCAATTGGCAATTCACCGTTAGCTTTCAGTGAATAGAAGTATTTTCCTTTCCCGTCAAACCAAAATTCTTTGACAAGAGGATCATAGATCAACCAAAGTTTCTCGTACGATGAAAGTTCTCCAAGCTCTACCACTATGTACTTTTCAGGTTCTATTTCGCCGAGAACATCAACTTGATAACCAGAGAATCTTTGTTCGATATCGATCTTTTCAAGAGAAATTCTTCTGTACTCTTTTAGGCAATGTATGACTTGATGCAAGTTTTGGTGATTTCCCTTCTTTATGTGACCACCTTTGAAACCTCTATCCTGAAAGGTATCCCAATAGCCGCAACTATAAACAGTTCGACAATCATCCTTTCCCTTTTCTTCGACAATTTCACTAATGAACGGAATAACGCTTATCTTCCAATATTGCTCTCGGAAAATCTTGCTCAACCATTCAGCATAGCAAGATGAAAGACGGCAATTCCATCCAACATCGAAAATTCGCATTACCGCTTCCAGCTTTTTCTCTTCAGTCATAGGTTTATCACTCATCATGTTTCGAAAGACTGTGCTATGACTCTCTATCCTTTCACTATCGAATCCCATTTATCCTCATATTCCCAGAATTTGTTCTCTCCCTTTCTTTTTGGGTTTGCAGAGATTTTGAAGACGGAACGCCCATGTAATTCCTTCCATGGAATTATGAAACAGCGTGGGTTGTCAGAGAAATCCTTAGAGGAAAAACCAACGCACACGACAAAGTCGCATGATTCTTCACGCTGTTGTTTTGGACTCTTTCTAAATTCCCAACCATCAGAGAAGTAAGTCTTCTTTGGATGTTTTCTTTCAAACTTTCGTAGTATCGCTGTTTTCACTTCAATCCGCTTATCATTGCTTGTTATCAAGTCATAGGAAAAGAAATCTTCTGGAACCATCGCACTTTTGATATTATAGACACGACTCAATAGTGCCATGACATATGTTGCACCGACATAGCCTTTTTCTAAGTCATTCCTTTCCATTGTGCAACCTCAATACTGTTCGCTTATCGTTGTTATACCGCAAAACCTAATAAGTTTTTATGGTTGCACATGCACGCTAGGGCATGTGAACTGATTAATGGTCAAGTATCTGTGTCATAATTGTAATGACTTGCCATTGAAGCAAATATCCTCAGTTCTCGACCATATCTGGAGCAAACATGGAGTTGAAGTGAAGAAATATCTAAACCGTTCAGTTTTCCGATGTGAGGACTGCAACCTTTCTTTTAAGAGCATTCCTTTCTTTCTAAAGCATGTTGATAAGACCCACGGAATTCACATATGGTATGAAAAAGGTCTAACAAGAAAGCGAGTGTTCTTTGATGGAATCCTAAAAGGTTCCTCAACGGAAGACCTAGTCAAACAACACCAAAGAAGAAGGGTGAACAAAATGCGTTTGGGAACTCAGCAAAAGAAGATACTTACAACACTAGAAGCATATCCCAGCCTTACAATCCTAGAGGTCGCCAATAAGATCCATGGTAAGAATGTGACTGTTGGCGGAAAGGAATACAACTCAATATGCCGAAGCCTACACATTCTCGAAGCGAACGGATACGTTGAAAAACAGATTGGTCAAATCAGATGGCACTTAAAGAAAGAACATGAATAGCATCTTCCTTTTCGTTATCCACTGTGACCTAATAACTGCTAACGCGCGAGATTGATCCTCAATGAATCTCCAAGATTCTGCTACACCCATGCTAGCGTTTTTTAGGGAACAGGTCACATGCGCGCGCTGATGCTTAGTGCGCGTCAAAGTTCCCACATGTGTCCCCACATCGTTCCCACTTTCCACATTCCCACTGTTCCCACGAGATTTCTAGCATACGTGTAATAGATTTGACGGTAGTGGTCACGGGAAACAATAAACGACGGGTGGGTTCGATAAGAGGGAGAAACTTGTGGGAACACCTCATCAACTGTTCTTCTTCGGCATAGTCTGATTTGTTTTCCAATCAGTGGGAATTTCACTTTGACTCTGTCCGATGGCTACTCTCGTGTTCTTTGTGAAGATAGTCGTATTGGAGTTTGGTCAGAATTTCGGGAGTGAGAACCTGCTTGATCAAGTCCAGTACTAGCTGAGTATCCTGCAATTGCTTTCCCAGCTTTCCAATACCCTTTGAGATTTTGATGTTCTTCTCCGTGACGGCGTCTGTTACAGTTTTCTGCTGGGTCAATTCCTCGTGAAGCTTTGCCACGGCGTTTTTCAAACTCTCGATTACTTCGCTGCTTTCAGGCTTTGTGGTCTCCTTTATCGTCAGGAACTTCTTCAGTTGGATGAACTTCTCTCTGAGGTTGACAGTGGTCAAGTAGGTGTCGTCACTTTCCCCTATACTCTTCCCACAAAGCTTCTTCCCCGCAGTCAACCCAACTCCAGAATCTATCGAAGCACTGAGAAACATCTTCCTGAAACAGTGGAACGTCAGGCTTTTGCCGTTCAGCCTGATCTGAGCCTTCTCAGCCAACCTCTGCAAGAGTCTGTTGAGCCATTCATCCGAAATGTGGCTTTCCCCATTAGAAGGGAACAGATATGGGTTCCCATATTTCCCCTCTAATGTGGGAACGTAGACTTTCAGAAGGTCTTCAGTTTCTTGGCTCAAGAACCCATGCGCCACCACTTTTTCCTTGTCGGTCATCAGATCGAGTGGTACGGGAGATTGTTCATTCAGGTCTGGAAGATCGGTTTTTCTTATCTTGATGAAGTCGCCTATTCTCAGTCCCAAGTCTGTGGCCATACTCAAAACTACTCTTTCTCTGAGATCGCCAACCGTGAACATAGCTCTGACGTGCTCGATCGTCATTGGGAAATTCTTAGTGGTTTTGACTGTCTGTGAGACTTTGCTTCCTGACCTGATTCTTATGGGCATCTCGTAGAACCTGAAAAGCTGCCTTATACCCAAGGTCAAGTTTCTTGACGTGTTGATCGTGAAGCCCTGATCTAGGAGATAGCTGTGAAATCTCTCTATCTCCTTCTCAAATCTTGCGGCTCTGTTTCTGTATTCAACGAGATTCTCACCATGTTTCTGAGTGAGGTCGTCTTTCCTCAACTCAAGGATTTCCTCGGCACTCTTACCGAACCACTCATAGAATTTCTTGATACCATGCCTGTACTCTTTCTTGGTGTTTGAATTCGATACCGAATATAAGAATTCTTGAACACTCAATTCCATTCAACCACACTCCATTTGTTTTGTGTGGTATATCAAATTTTCCGAAAAACTAACTAAATGTAAGGTCTACTCCCGTAATCCCGATTGACATAGATATCGCCAAAGAAGAGACGAGTCAAACTGGCTTAAATACGATGAAGGAAGACTGTTCTATTGCTTTTTTCACTTCTGAGTCGCTATTGTGTCTGTGGATGGAGTTCTCTTCAACCAAGATACTATTCTGTCTGCCAACTGACTCCTGACACTCGTAAAGGAGTGGTCTGCGTCAAAGATTTCTATTTGCACTTCCTTGGCTCCATGCCTCTGCAATGCTCTGAAGAGAGGCAGTATGTGGTGTTCTATGGTGTTATCTTGGTCACGCCACCCACCGATTACCAGAATATCCTTGCAAGACAGTGCTTCGGCATGCTTGACCAAATCGTATTTGTCCATGTCTGCAAATACTTCAGCAAACAACTCTTCAGCTTTCAGACCTCTGAAACCTGAATCACATATGCATTGGTCTACCATCTTCAAAACCGCTCGCCTGAATTCATCACTCTGTTGCATCATTCTTCCCACTTCGCTAAGGTTGCCTCCAGCAATGTAAACCACTCTTCTTACGGCGGGGTCATTCAGCGAACCCAACAAAGCCATGCCGCCACCAAAACTGTATCCTATGACTGTAATACTTGAAGGGTCAACACCAAACTCTCGAACAGCAAAACTGGATTTCACATAGCGTATAGCCGAGATCACATCCTCTAGCGAGTTTGCAGTCGTATGCAGTCCTTCGCTTCCCCACGTGCCCCGATAATTGAAGGCAAGGGCACTAAAACCTTTTTTCATCAATCTCTCGCCAAGTCCAAGCACGTCTGTGTTGTTTCCAGGAAACCCATGACAAAGGATAACCGTTGGCAATGGTCCGACTCCAGAGGCTTTGTAGAAGAGTCCATGTATATTTGCACCTTTGCTCTCAAATACTACTGGAACTGGCTTAATCATCCGTCATCACACGACTATCTGTCTCCAAACTGTCTTAAAGACCTGCAAGAGTTCTACACCAAATCCTGCTAGTCACACAATAATTCCTTTTCAGTTCAGCTATAACTTTTCCGCAAAACCAAAAACTGGCTTGAAATACATGGTGGACGCATCTCTGAATGGAGAGTACCCTGGCTGGACGAAAGGTAGGAACAAGTCTCCATCCAACGTGCGCACTCTTGTGAAGGGCAAGATTCAGAACGGAAATCAGTCATCACAGGACCGACTGCTCCCGCATCTTCCCTCTTTTTCTGCCGACTAGTTATTCGCGCGCCAGCTTGCCAGTCACCGTATTGAGCTTTTTCCTTTTCAGATTCCGTCGCGCGCAACATATATCAAAGACAAAACAGACCGTTTAACTAACGCACACGAATTCGAATGACTTAGGGAGCTGGGTGCATGGAAGTCTTAACGATGATTATTAGCAGTTCTCCTTACGGAGATGAGAGAATCTGGAATGCTTTAAGGTTAGCAGAAGCGTTATGTTGCGTCGGTGCAAAGATGAAAATCAACATTTTCCTAATTGGTGACGCCGTAAATGCAGCCAAAAAGGGACAGAAGCCTCCCGGAGGCTTCTATAACATCGAGAAAATGCTTGCAGAGCTCGTCAAGGTAGGCGTGAACGCCCGTGTTTGCCACACAAGTATGAACTTGAGAGGATTGACCGAGCAAGATTTGGTCGAAGGGACAAAAATGGGCACAATAACAGAGCTTTCCAAGTGGATACGACAATCCCAAAAAGTCCTGTCTTTCTAGGGCACTAGCGTGCGTCCGTGGTGCAGAGGGCTGAGTTCGAACCGGAGACAAATGGAGACAACCCACGCACACCTTTTTTTTCTTTACTGCAGAAAAGATTTCAAGCATAACCGCCCGCGCGCTGAGTTGAGAATTAGCGCTTAATAAAGGACTTATGTCAATTCAGTAACTAAATCGGGAGAGGCGACAGAATTGAACAAAGCTGACCTTGCGCCAAAACGTCTCAAGACTAATGAAGACGTCGAACAGTATCTTGAGCTAATACAGAAAATCTGGGGAGAAGAACCTGGCGTTGATAAACTCGCAAAGAAGCTGATTGACTACCACCCGAAAATGAATCTGAAGAACTTCTATGTCATCAAGGACAAGGGCAGAATGGTCTCAACCATTAACCTCATCCCTGTCACATGGAGCATTGGCGGAATACATCTGAAAGCTGCTGAGATGGGCCATGTCGGTACTCTTCCTGAATATCGGGGGAAAGGTTCGATCCAGAGGTTAATCGAAGAATATCACAAGGAAGTACAGAAACAGGGATATGATATTGCTGTGATTGAAGGCATACCCTACTTCTACAGGCAGTTCGGATATGAATATGCCGTTCCCCTTCTTGAAGAAACGAAGATCAGACTCGATCAGATACCTGAATGGAAACCAAAGATCAAAATCCGCCCTTTCGCTGAAAAAGATATACCCAAAGCAAAAGTGCTCCTTGAACAGTCTCAGAGGAAGTTTTATGTTCATAGCGTACGTGATGAGACTATTTGGAAAGTGCAACAGAGAACGAGCATTGCTTCGGATCCCGAGCCGTTTCAAGGCTATGCAGTAGAAGAACAGGGCAAGATGATTGCATATTTCAGAATAAGGGACATTCCGAACGAGAAAGAACTGCTTCTGACGGAAATAACAGAAGTCGACCAGCTTGCGGCTCAAGCAGTCCTGAGCTTCCTTAAGAATTATGGAAACCAGCTCAACCTGGAGACACTTTCCACAAATATCAGTTACGAAGAACCTCTTGCCGAGTACTTAGTATCTCTTGGTGTGATGAAAAGTGTTCCGACCTATGCCTGGCAGATACGCATAACAGATCATGTCAGAATCTTCCGCAAATTGAAACCGCTGTTCGAACATCGACTTACCAATTCCATGTACAATAGGCTGACGGAGACCCTTAACTTCAACTTCCGCGTGTTCACCATTCAAGCTACCGTCAAAGACGGCAAAATCACAGACATTCGAAAGATCGCCAAAGGCGAAAGGAGTCCTATAGGGTTGAACCCTCTCGCATTCGTACAGCTTATGACGGGTTACAGGAACCGTCAAGAACTGGAGGAAACCGTTCCGGATGTGAGGATTGCTGTTAGCCACAGACGATTGATGGACGTTCTTTTTCCGAA